>Ga0307475_10003061_pt1 | contig 10125 bp, 10 predicted proteins | sample atmos_gasesECM1C_FD_203317 | JGI IMG/M metagenome (GOLD analysis project Ga0307475, IMG submission 203317) | Hardwood forest soil microbial communities from Morgan-Monroe State Forest, Indiana, United States - atmos_gasesECM1C_515 | ecosystem: Environmental > Terrestrial > Soil > Temperate...
AACCGGTGCTCGGTGGAGCGCTTACGGCAAACGCGGAAACTCTCGTCCGACTTCCCGAGGATCCCACGTTTTATCTGTCCCATACCGCGCAGTTCACCGCCGATATCGTGGCCAACAGCACGTCCACCCCGGCGGGCGACGGCAGTTTTTCGCAAAATGTGCAGCGCTTCGGCCTGTACGCCGAGGATTCCTGGCACGCTACTCGGCGACTTACTGTGAACTATGGATTGCGCTACGAAACGACGTTTGGACTCTTTATCGCTTCCGGCCACGACCAGAGCCGGAATGCTGCGCTGGCTGGGAACGGCATTATCACTGGAATTCCTCATGACTACCGCAAAGCGTTTGCGCCGCGACTGGGATTGGCCTACGCTCTCGGCTCCTCCAGAAACACCGTGCTGCGTGGCGGCGCCGGGCTCTATTTCAATGACCTGGCGCAAAACGGCTGGGTGCAAGCCTTCACCGCGGTAAACGATTTCAATATCAAGAATGCTTCCGGCCCGCCCTCGCTGATCGATCCGCATTATCACACGCCTTACGCGCTGCATGCGGCTGCCGGTATCGAGCACGCTTTCAACGCCAACTGGAGTTTGAGCGCGGACTGGACCCTCGAGACCGGCATGCACGGTTACCGGCGCTATGACTATGCGAATGTTTCCGTATTTCGCAGCGACAATCGCTCGAGTTACAACGCGCTGGCGCTGCACCTACAGGGAAACGCGGCCAAGCGGCTGAGTTTGATCGCTAACTACACGCTTTCTTCGGCAAAGACTTGGGGCTGCGTCTTGGGCGAACTTTTCGACTACGTCAACGGCGTGTGCCATACGTCCAATCCGTTTGGCCCCGGCGATTACGGGCCGTCCGGAGAAGACGTGCGCCAGCGCGCCGTAGTCGCTGGAACCTTTTACGCGCCCGCCGGATTCGAATTGACACTACTGGCGCAAGCCGAAAGCGCGCGCCCCTTTGTTATTACCACGGCCGATAACAGCGCGCGCATTTCCGTGAACGGAGTGCCGACGTCGCTCGATGAATTCCGGGGAAGGCCTTATGGGCAGGCGGATCTGCGCGTCAGCCGCCCATTCAGAGTTCACGAGCGGTGGTCCATCGCGCCGTTCATCGAATTCTTCAACCTGTTCAACCGCAATAATCCCGGCGCGAACTACGTGACGAATGTGGCGGCTTTACCGGTTCCTTCCTCACAAGCGCAAGCCGGCAACCTGACGGACATTTGCAGCAATACGGCGTGCACGACGATCGAGCCAATCACCAGGCTGGGCCAACTGGCCGTACCGGCGGGCGGGCTGGGCGACTTTTTCGGCCCCGGCACAACGGTAGGCATCCCCTTCGCCGCGCAAATCGGTGCCCGGCTTACCTTTTAGCCCTTTCTTCCACCACGGCGGTCCACTAGCGATGCCGACCCCGGACCACTCGACAGGGAATCATCTCACTTTCGCAACCCGGTTTAACGCGGCTCCTGTCAGGAGCGCGGTTTTCCATTGGTCGAGGAAGGTGGCGCCCAATGATTTGTAAAAATCGATCGCCGGTTGATTCCAGTCCAGGACTTCCCAGCGCATGCCATAACAATTTTCGCCGAGGGCGATGGCGGCTACGGCAGCGAGCAAGGACTTGCCAATACTCTTGCCGCGAAATTCCTGGCGCACAAACAGGTCTTCTAGGAACAAGCCCGGACGGCCAACCCAAGTGGAATAGTAACCGAAGAACAAAGCGTAGCCCGCTGATTCTCCGCTCCATTCGGCGATCAAGGCGCGAAACTTGGGCTGGGAACCGAAACCGTCCCTAACCAGATCTGCCTCGGTAATTACGACTTGGTCCCGCTCCCGTTCGTACTCCGCAAGTTCCGAAATCAAGGTTCTCAGTAGAAGCGCATCGTTCACAGTGGCAGGGCGAATCGCTAGCATGAAGCAGAACTCCAGTCGGACTTTTTCCCCTCGTGGGGGCGCCACACCCGGCGCTTGCTCGAGCTAAGACCGCTGCCAATCAAGCCGTCTGCGCGCGCTTCAGCAATGGCTGCTTCTTACCGCCGCCATTCCAGGCGGGCGAATCACTCGCCGGGAAAGACTCCATGGAAGCTTCTTCGACGATATCCCAAGCTTCTTCTTGCCGAACAGGCTTGTGGAGGTCTATCGGCGCCGGCGATGCGTCCTCGGAATGTTTTGCCATGGCTCTCCCCCATTCTACTCCGGCTAGGACAGGAAGGAATATGGCCGGCGTTGGCGGAAATTGCCCGGTGGCGGCAGTCGTTTGACCCGGTACGATTCGGAAGCCTAAGATAGATTCTCGCTCGTTAGGAATCACGAGCCGCTTGTGACGAACCGTGTTTGAAAACCTGACCGAAAAGCTACAACGGACGTTTAAGAATTTGCGCGGGCAGGGGAAGCTCACCGACGAGCACCTGGACACCGCGCTCGCGGAGATTCGCGAAGCTTTGCTTGAAGGCGACGTCAACGTAGGCGTAGCCGATGAGTTGCTCAGGAACATCCGCGCGAAAGCGATTGGCAGCGAAGTGATGCTGCAACTTTCGCCGGATCAGCAAGTGGTCAAAGTGGTGCGCGACGAGCTTGCGGCCATGCTGGGCAAGCACGCCAAGCCGCTGTTTGCTGCGCGGCCGCCTTCGGTGTGGATGATCGTGGGACTGCAAGGTTCCGGCAAAACCACGACCACTGGAAAACTTGCGAAATGGCTTTCGCAGCACGGGCATCGGCCGCTCGTTGTTTCTACCGACGTGTATCGACCAGCGGCGCGCGAACAGCTTCGGCAAGTGGCGAAAGCGGTGGGCACGGCGATTTGGCCGGGAACCGGCACGGACAAGCCGCTCGAAATCGTCAAAGGGGCCATCAAGGAAGCAAAACTTTCCGCCAGCGACGTTATTTTGGTGGACACGGCTGGCCGCTTGCACATCGATGATGACTTGATGAATGAGCTGAGCCTGCTGAAAAAAGAACTGCAGCCCAGCGAAATGCTGTTCATTGCGGACTCCATGATTGGGCAGGATGCCGTGCGCTCGGCGGGAGAATTTCACCAACGGCTCGGGCTCACCGGAGTGATTCTGACCAAGCTGGATGGCGACGCGCGCGGCGGCGCGGCGCTGAGCATCGGCAAAGTCACCGGAGCGCCCGTAAAGTTCGTGGGACTCGGCGAAAAATACGACGCGCTGGAAGGGTTTTATCCGGAGCGTATCGTGTCCCGCGTGCTGGGGATGGGCGACCTCATGTCGCTCATCGAACGCGTGGAACAGACGGTTGACAAGAAAGCCGCCGCCGATCTGGAACGCAAGCTGCGCAAGGAAGAGTTCACGCTGGAGGATTTCCGCGATCAGCTGAAGCAGATTCGAAAGATGGGGCCGCTGGAAAAAATCGTGGACATGCTGCCGAAGATGGGGCTGCTCGAGAATCTTCCCAAGGATGCGAAAGTGGACGAGGGGCAGCTGACGCGCTTGGAAGCGATCATCAACTCGATGACCAACCAGGAGCGGAGCGACCACCACGTGATCGACGGCAAAAGGCGCAAACGTATCGCCAAGGGAAGTGGCACAACGGTGCAGGATGTCAACATGGTCCTTAAGCAATACCTGCAGATGCGGACCATGATGAAACAATATGGCGCCATGGCTGCGCGGGCAAAAATGAAGGGTCTCGGCAAACTCGCTGGTTTATCCTGAGGACCTCGCCTGAATATTCTGTAGCTCACTTCTCGGGGTGAACGCTGTCGGAAAAGAAGAGATCGGCAATTTGCAGCGCTAGTTTTTCCGGCTCAAGATCGCTGCGGTTGGAAAGGATAATCACGGTCAAACCGCTGCCGTCGGTGAATCGCTCGATGACCGTGCGGAAGCCCATGGTGCTTCCCGTGTGCCACATGCGCTGGCGCCCTTGGTAGGGATCGAGAAACCAGCCGAAGCCGTAGGAGACGGGCTTGCCGGGATGGAGGTTGTCGTCGTTGGCTTGGGCCGGCCAATGGGGCTCGGAACCATCGTTGAGTCTCACCGGGGTTAGCGCTGGTTGCCATTCTTTTTCACGGAGTAGAGTGTCGTGGCCGAGGGCGTCGTCCCATTTGGCGAGATCTTCGAGATTCGAATAGATGCCGCCATCGCCGAGCGTCGCCGAAGTGGAACTCTGATCGGTTTCCTGGAATGCGCCGTTTTCCTTGGCGTGGCCGAAAGCGCGATTTGGGACTTCCTTTTTTCCTTTTTGAAAGACGATGGTGTGGCTCATTTTTAGCGGGGCGAAGATTCTTTCGCGCAGAAAATCACCGTAAGATTTTCCTGAGGCCTTCGCGACGATGGTTCCGAGAACCACGTAACCGGAATTGCTGTACGCCCAGCTGGTTCCCGGCGCATACTTTCCAGTTTTTTCTTTTTTCAACAATTCCAGGACTTCGTCATCTTGAATTTGTTTTTCGGGCGTCCAAGTTGGGCCTTTCACTTTTTCGACGGCGTCCATCAAGTCTTCGTAGTCGGGCAGGCCGGAAGTATGGTTCAACACGTTTCGAATGGTGACGGATTTTCCGTAGGCGGAAAAATCGGGATCGATTTCCGTGAGCGTCTGGTCGTAGCCGAGTTTGCCGTCGTGAACGAGCAGCATGATAGCCATGGCCGTGAATTGCTTGGTGCAGGAAGCCAGGCGGAAATTCGTTTGTGCGTCGATGGCTGTTTTCGAACGAAGATCGCGAACGCCGTAGCCATGTTGAAACACGGACCGGCCATTCTTGGCGACCAGCACGGCAAGACCGGGCGCATCGGAAGAAGTCACTCCCGAAAAAACGGCTTCGATCTTCTTGTCCAGCCTTGCTTCGGATGACTGCGCCGGAGCAGCAGTTGCGGTTGCTAGAGCGAGCAGCGGCAAGATTACGATGATGGATATGGGCTTCACCGGGCCTCCTTGCAGGCACGCCGCAGGATATCATTAGCCGGAGGACCAAGAAGCGCGTTCCTCTTGCCGTAACCCGGCTGCGATATGCGTAATGGTTCCTCATAAAGGATTGCCGCATAAAGCTTCGGGGTAATGTAACTCTCCTGCGCCTTTCGTCGTAATCTCATAGAGGGGATTCCGGCAGATTTCGGAATGTAACTCGAGGTGCGCTCAACCTGTATAGTGGGGGGAGATTCTTTCTCGGCTCCATGCTGGCCGTTCGTGACAACTTAGAGTTGTGCTTCAGCGCCCTGCGCGCGCACAAGCTCCGCGCTTCTTTGACGATGTTGGGGCTGACCATGGGTGTGGCCACGCTGATTACGGTGATGACCATCGTGCAGGGCGCGAACCTGTACGTTGAGCAGAAAATCGCCAACCTGGGCACCAACGTCTTTCAGATCGCGCGAACACCGTTCGCGGTGACCGACTTCAACATCATCATCAAAGCGCTGAAATTCAAGAAAATTGAGCTCGACGACATGCGCGCGGTAGCCGAGGCGTGTCCCGCGTGTGAGGAGGTAGGCGCGACCGCCAGCACCACCGTGCGGGCGCGCTACGGCAACAAAGAGGTGCCGGACGTAAGCTTCTCCGGCCAAACGGCGAATATGGCCGACATCGATACGCGCACGGTGGAGTTCGGACGATATTTCACGCCTACCGAAGCGGAACATCACACCGCGGTGTGCTTGATCGGGGACACGCTGGTGCAGCAATTATTCCTAGGCGTGGACCCCATCGGGAAAACGCTTCGCGTCGGCAACGATGAACTCACGGTGATCGGGGTGCTGGAGAAGGTGGGCAGCGTTCTGGGCCAGGACCAGGACAACTTTGTGATGGCTCCGCTGCCGGTTTTTCTGCGTATCCAGGGAGCGCAGACGAGCTTGACCATCAACGTTAAAGCGAGCTCTGGGAATTTTGAAAAGGCCCAGGACCAGGCACAACTGGTACTGCGCGCGCGGCGGCACCTCACCGGAAAGATGGATGCCGACTTCTTTATCGGCACCAAGGAAAGTTATATGAGCTTGTGGCGCAGCATCAGCTCGGCGTTTTTTGCCGTGTTCATCATGGTAAGCGCCATCTCGGTGGTGATCGGCGGAATCGTCATTATGAACGTGATGCTGGTCAGCGTGACTTTGCGGCGCAGGGAAATTGGCGTGCGGCGCGCGGTGGGCGCCACGCAACGAGACATTCTTCGGCAGTTCATGGTGGAAAGCGTGATGCAGTGTATCGCGGGAGGAATCGCGGGAATCTCGATCGGATTCCTGGTGGCGCTGGTTCTGCGCAGCTACACGCCTTTCCCGGCTTCCGTGCAAACGTGGGTGGCCGTCTTGGGAGTTATTCTGAGTTCCGTGGTGGGACTTTTCTTCGGGATTTACCCCGCGGTGCGCGCGTCGCATCTGGATCCAGTGGTGGCCTTGAGGTCTGACGGATGACGATCATGACGGTGGCGCAAGCCCGTGAAAATTTCTTCGCGGCCATGGAAACGCTGCGTTCCTCCAAGGTGCGTTCCGCGCTCACGGTGCTGGGCATCGTCATTGGAGTTTCCTCGGTGATTTCCATGGCCGCCATCATTCAGGGACTCAATAAGTTCGTGGAGGACCGCGTGGAAGCTCTGGGCTCGCGCACTTACTTCGTCTCGCGATTTCCGCCGGGGTCCGACCCTTCGCGCTGGCCAGAAAGCATTCGAACGCGGAAATATTTTGAATACAACTATGCCGGCTACATTCGCGAGGCCGCGCCAGACGTGCAGGCGTTGACCACCATCGGCACGCGCGGATTTTTCTTTGGTGATTCGAATCTGATCACCAGCGGGCACTTCAGCGTTGAAAAAGTCATCGTGCGCGGCGCCGAGCCGGAGTATATCGAGGCCATACCACTGTTCAGTATCGATCGCGGACGTTTCATCAGCGCGTTCGACCAGGAGCATGCACGGCCGGTCGTGGTGCTGGGCGCGGCGATCAGCGAATCATTATTCCCCACGAGCGATGCCCTCGGTAAGACGGTGCGCATCAATGGCAGCGTGTACGAAGTCGTTGGCGTGTTCGAGCACGACCAAGGGCTGTTTGTCGGACCCGGCGTGGATATTTTCGCGGTGATTCCGCTGAGCTGTTTCAAAAAAGAGTACCCGGAGGCCAAAGAGCTGATCATGGCGTTCACCGTCCCAGAAAACGTGAACGTCGAAACGGCGCAAGGAGAAGTCATTCAGGCGATGCGGCGGCTGCGGCGCATTCCCGCCGGGAAGGAAAACGATTTCGAGCTGAGCTCGCCCGACTTCATCAGCCATTTGTGGAATCAACTCACCGGGGCGCTGGTGATACTAACTACGGTGATCAGTTCGATCGGTTTGCTGGTGGGCGGTATCGGGGTGATGAACATCATGCTCATTTCGGTGACCGAGCGTACCCAGGAAATTGGGGTGCGCAAAGCCATCGGCGCGCGCCGCGCGGATGTCCGCCTACAATTCCTGCTGGAAGCGGTGGCGCTCACGCTGGTTGGCGGGACGATCGGGATCGTGATCGGAGCGGGAGTGGCCGCAACTGTGCGCACCCTTATTCCGTCGATTCCCGCGGCGCTCTCCTACTTGTGGGTGTCGATCGGATTTACGATCTCCGTCGGCGTAGGCTTGTTTTTCGGTTACTACCCGGCGAATCTGGCAGCCAATCTTGATCCCATCGCTTGCCTGAGGTACGAATAAAGAGCCGCCGGTGCAATCGAGCCCGCTTGCCAGCGTTCGCCGCAGGCCGTGGAATTCTAGAGAAGTTATGCGGCAACCTGCCCTTTCCCGCTAATGAGAGTCGTCAAAACCAGGCGCTGTTTTAGGCGGTGCGGATTTGAGCTGCCTCCTCTAGGCCTCTCATTTCGATCTCCAGCTGGCGAATGCGGAATTTCTGAACTTTGCCGGAGACGGTCATCGGGTAGCTGTCGACAAAACGAATGTATTGCGGGATCTTGAAATGGGCTATTTTTCCGCAGCAGAAATCGAAGATTTCCGTCTCCGTGGCCGTTGCACCAGCTTTCAGCCGAATCCAGCAGGCTAGGACTTCACCGAGCTTCACGTCGGGAAGCCCGAAAACCTGAACATCCGCGATCTTCGGATGCGCATAGAGGAAGTCCTCGATTTCGCGGGGAAAGATGTTTTCTCCGCCGCGGATGATCATGTCTTTGGCACGCCCGGTGATGTTCAGGTGTCCATCGGGCCGCATCACCGCGAGGTCACCAGTGTGCAGCCACCCTTCCGCGTCCACAGTTTTTCGCGTGGCTTCCGGGTCCTGGTCGTAACCCTGCATGACCATGTAGCCGCGCGCCAAAAGCTCGCCCTGCTCGCCAAAAGGCAGAGTTCTCCCGGAGACCGGATCGGCTATCCGTACCTCGGTGTTCTCTCCGGCACAGCCGATCGTACTGGTGCGCAGCTCAAGAGAGTCGTCTTTCAAAGACATGGTGATTAGCGGCGAAGCCTCCGTCTGTCCGTAAATATCAAAAATTTGGTCCGTTCGAAAGCGTTCCGCCATTCGCCGCATTAGCTCGATGGGGCAGGGAGAGCCACCGATAAACATGGCTCGTATCGAGGAAAGATCGAAGCGATCGAAGGCCGGGTGCTCCAGTTCGGCAATGAACATCGATGGCACCCCGTACACCAGCGTGATTCTTTCCTCGGCGATGGACTGAAGTGTTGCTAGGGCGTCAAACATGCGCGCCGGGATTACCAGAGTGGCGCCCGCGAGCAGGGTAGTAAGTGAAGTGCAAGTGTAGCCGGCGCAGTGGTACAGCGGGAAAGTCACGCCAGCGCAGTCGGCATCCGTGATACCAGCACCGCGCCCGAACGCGTCGGCGTTGTTCACTAAATTGTGGTGGGTGAGCAAAACACCTTTGGGATTGCCGGTCGTTCCCGAGGTGTATTGGATGTTGGCGACGGCGTGCGAATCAAACTGCCGAGGGGGAATATCCACGCCGCCGGCAATCATCCGAGACCAGGCATCTGTACCGATTTCAATAGCCTGACGCAAGGGGAGATTCTGCTGGCTCCGAACTTCTTCAAGAATCTTGGAGTATTCCGCGCGGGCATCCCGTGGATGGTGGAAGATGGCGCTGATGTGGGATTTTCGGATGACATATCCGAGATCATTGGCACGGTAGGCAGGGTTCACATTGACCAGCACGATTCCGGCTCGAGCGGAGCCGTATTGCAAGAGAATCCATTCCGGGCAGCTCCCCGCCCAAATGCCGACTCGTTCGCCGGGGCGCAAACCAAGGCCCACGAGACCACGAGCGGTCTTTTCCACTTCTTCCGATAGCTCCTGAAACGTCCAGCGAATCCCGTCCGGACGAGAGATCAGCGCCGGTTTGCTGGGAAAGCGGAGAACAGCTTTTCGGAAGGCTTCGTAGATGGTATCGCCGCGAAGCGGGTGTGACGGACCTTTCCAATGGCTTAGCATGGCACGCTCTCGACTGGGGGGCCCCCAAAGTTGGGGGGATTATATACCGGGCTACTGGACCGCGGTCAAAGTTCCCTCCAAAGCGGGTCCAGAGTATGCCGGCGATGCTTCCTCCAGACTTCCATTGCCGCGCGAAGGCCGGGCAGGCTACAATGGAAGGGTCGAGGAGGACTGACTGAGTGTTAACGATTCGGCTGTCAAGGATTGGCAAAAAGAAGAAGCCCTTTTACCGCGTGGTGGTCATTGAGAGGACCCGGCCGCGAGACGGTCGCGTGAAGGAAGCGGTGGGCACGTACGATCCGCTGAAAAAGCCGGCGGAGATCAAGCTCGATGCCGAGCGCATCAAGTATTGGATGGGACTGGGCGCGCAGCCCAGCGATACGGTGCGCAGCTTTCTCCGTTTGCAGAAGATCGCTTAACTGCCGCACCTTCCTGAAATTTGCGCGTCTCCGGTTTCACCGGGGACGCCAACCCCCAGGGAACTTATGAAGGAACTGGTTGAAGCCATCGCCCGGGCCCTCGTGGACCATCCCGAGGAAGTGCAAGTGAAGTCGGTCGACGGATCGCAAGTCACCGTTCTGGAACTGCGAGTGCATCCCGAGGATCTGGGTAAGGTGATCGGGCGGCAGGGGCGGACAGCCAAAGCGATTCGTACGCTGCTCGGAGCGTCAGGGATGAAGTTGCACAAGCGGTTTACGCTGGAAATCCTTGAAGATTAATGCCTTTGGCAGTCATGCTTACCACGGACCACTCTGCGGTCCTACTTG
>Ga0307475_10003062_pt1 | contig 10125 bp, 7 predicted proteins | sample atmos_gasesECM1C_FD_203317 | JGI IMG/M metagenome (GOLD analysis project Ga0307475, IMG submission 203317) | Hardwood forest soil microbial communities from Morgan-Monroe State Forest, Indiana, United States - atmos_gasesECM1C_515 | ecosystem: Environmental > Terrestrial > Soil > Temperate...
ACCGCGCAACCAGTGCGTCGGCGTCGCCGTTGACGAACAAAACGGGCTGCTGTACTGGACGCAGAAGGGCCCGGCGAACGGCAATGACGGGCGGATCTTTCGCACATCGCTCAACGCCCCTGTCGGTGAACGTCCGATCGAGGTCCTCTGGTCGAATCTTCCCGAACCCATCGATCTGGAACTCGACCTGGACACCAACACGATGTACTGGACGGACCGCGGCGATCCGCCGCGGGGAAACACCTTGAACAAGGCCGCGATACCAGCGGTGGGCCAACCTGGCGGCGACGTGATCGTGCTCGCAGCTAACTATCACGAGGCCATTGGCCTTGCCGTCGATACGCCAGCCGGCGTCGTATACGTCAGCGATCTGTCCGGACAGGTTCGTGCCGTGCGGCTTGACGGAAGTGGCGAGCAGCTTGTGTGCAAGGCCGACAAGCCATTGACCGGGATCGCCGGCGTAGCAACCTGACCGGCATCGCATGTTCCAAAATTCATGAAAAGGGAGACGGCACAGTGTCATTCGATAAACCCATTCGTCGTGTTGCAGTGGTCGCTACGGGAGTGATCGGTGCGAGTTGGGCGACTCAGTATTTGGCGCGCGGGTTCGAGGTCGTTGCGACCGACCCGGCTCCAAATGCTGAGGCCAATTTGCGCAACTATATCGACGAGGCCTGGGAACAGCTCGAAGAAATCGGCCTGTCGGCGGGCGCCTCGCGCGACCGCTTGAGCTTCACCAAAGACATGGGACAGGCGCTGGAGGAGGCCGACTTCGTCCAGGAAAACGGCCCCGAGCGACCCGACTTCAAAATCAAATTGTTCCAGGAGATGGATGCAGCGACGCCCGTCGATTCGATCATCGCCTCGAGTTCGTCGGGCATAACGCCAAGCGTGATGCAATCGGCGTGCAAACATCCGGAGCGCGTCATTGTCGGTCACCCGTTCAATCCACCGCACATCATTCCACTGGTCGAAGTGGTGGGCGGCACCACGACATCACCCGAAGCCATCCAGCAGGGGATGCGTTTCTACGCATCGATCGGCAAGAAGCCCATCCATTTGCGCAAGGAACTGCCCGGACACGTGGCCAACCGGCTACAGGCGGCACTGTACCGAGAGATGCTCTATCTCATTGAACAAGGCGTGCTGAGCGTCGAGGAAACCGACACCGCCGTGAGCTACGGACCCGGACTTCGCTGGGGTGTGATGGGCCAAAGCCTGCAATGGCATTTAGGCGGTGGAGCGGCCGGCATCAAACACTTCATGGATCACCTCATGGACCCGCTTGCGGCAATGATGAAGACTCTTGGAAATCCCGAAGTCACTCCTGAACTCAAGCAAACCATCGTTGACGGTGTGATGCGCGAAGCCGCAGGACGCTCCGTCGACGAGCTGGCTCAGAAAGAGAACGAAGTCATAATTGGACTTCTCAGGCTGCGAGCGAATGGCGCGGGTTCGCGCTAGGCCAACGATCTAACCAACGGATACCACAATCATCACTTAAGGAACCGAAAGGGCACGACAATGAAAACAGCAGGCACGACAATGAATTACTCGCTCCCCACCAACATCGAAAACCGTCCCATTGCCATTCTCGGAGCCGGCACGCTTGGCCGTCGCATCGCGATGACGTACGCCACCAGGGGTGGCGTCGTGCGCCTTTACGACATTTCCGACCACCCACTCGACGACGCCAAGAAGTTCATAGACGAGCAGCTTCCCGTACTCGTGAAATCGCGCCCAGGCAGTCAACCTGCCACAGTCGAATATGTCACCGATCTGCAGTCAGCGGTCAAAGACGCTTGGTACATTGTCGAATCCGTGCCCGAGATCCCATCACTGAAGATCGACATCCTCGGCCAGCTCGACGAGATCGCCGAACCAGACGCCATCATCGGCACCAACTCATCGTCATACGAGAGCAGCGAATTGATCGGCAAGGTCAAGCACCCCGAGCGGGTGCTCAACACCCACTACGGGCAGCCGCCCGAATTTCCGCAGCTGGAACTCATGACCGACGGGCACACCGATGAGCGCATCTTCGATCTGCTTACCGACGAACTACCCAAGTATGGTTTCGTTGCCGCCGCCGCACGCGTCGAGAGTGTCGGTTTCATCACTAACCGGGTGTGGGCGGCAATTAAACGCGAGTCATTGGCGGTGGTTGCCGAGGGAGTCACCAGCCCGGCCGACTTCGACCGGCTCTGGCTGGCCGCCGGCCTCGGGAGCGTAGGCGTGTTCCGGCTCATCGACAAGGTCGGCCTCGATGTGGCGCTCGATATCGAAGAGAACTACCTGAAGAAGTTCCCCTACATCCCCACAAAGTCGCGGGATCTGCTGAAAAGCTATGTCGACCAAGGGAAATTGGGAGTCAAGTCGGGAGAAGGCTTCTACAACGACTATCGGTAGCAGTCGTCGGTAACGAAATCAGCTAGTCAGAAAGTTTCCGTACATGTCATCCACTGCAGATGTCGTTGTGATCGGTGCGGGTCCAGCCGGCGTGATGGCCGCCGCTCACTCCGCCGAACTCGGTGCTCGCACCGTGCTGGTGACCCAGCAATCATTTGGCGGTATGGCGGCCAACGACGGGCCGGTGCCCGTACGGACGCTGGCCCATACCGCACACCTGATGCGCAATGCGCGACAACTCGGGCAGTACGGCGTCGTTATCAACGAACCGGAGTTGGATTACCAACGACTCCTAGAACGCGTCAGCGAGGTCACCTGCGATGTTCGTGAGCGAACGACGTTAAGGACCGTGATCGAATCGCATGGCGGGGCAATCCGAGAATGCACGGGGCCGGTCCGTTTTGAAGATGCGCACACGATCGTCACCGAAACCGGATTGCGGTTCGAGTCAGAGAAATTCATCATCTGTACGGGCGGAGTGAGCAAAAAGCTGCCCATCGCGGGCTTCGAACACACCAGCACTCACAGCGACGCGTGGAGCCTGACCGCAGTGCCAAAATCAATGATCGTCGTCGGCTGTGGTGCCACCGGCGCTCAAGTCGCCTCTGTTTTCAACACCTTTGGTACGCGTGTGGAGCTTTTCGAAGCGACTCCGCACATTCTTCCCGCCGAAGACCATGACATCGCAGCTGTCGTCGCGGCGGCCTTTCAGCACGAAGGCATCAAGGTACGCGAGAACTTTGGAAGCATCGAATCGTTCGAAAGGACGCCCACCGGTGTACGGATGACGTTCAGCAAGGACGGCAACCGCGAGACCGCTGAGGCGACGCTCGCCGTGGTAGCCGTCGGTTGGGGTGCCGACACTGATGCACTCAAACCCGGTGCCGCGGGAGTCGACCTGACACAGCGAGGGTTTCTTCAGGTCAACGAATACCTCCAAACCTCAGCACCGCACATCTTTGCAGCCGGCGACGTCACAGGACGCGTCATGCTCGCTTCCGAAGCAATACGGGATGGCTTCATAGCCGCCACCAACGCAGTGCACGGAGCCCAGATACCTGTCACAGAGCACTTGATACCCGCGGGCAGCTTCACAGATCCTGAGTACGCTTCGGTCGGCCTTACAGAACAGAAAGCACGCGAAACGCACAACGTCGTGACAGCGGTGTCGTATTACAGCGCAGCTGTCCGCGCGGTCATCGACGGGCAATCCACCGGATTCTGCAAACTGGTTGTCGATCGGGCGAGCGCCGAGATACTCGGTTGTCACGTAGTCGGCGACCAAGCCACCAACGTCGTCCAGGTCGCCTCCGTAGCCCTCGCTGCGGGAATGCGCCGCGTCGACGATTTGGCCCGCGCCGCGGTCTCGTTTCCGACATACGCCGAAATTCTCGTCGCGACGGCAGTCAGGGCGGCAAAGAAGTTGGATCTCGAGATCGGGTGGCGCACCCATTACACCGCTTGATGCCAAAGAGGTAGTCGCCGTGGACCTGTACGCGCTTTCTGATGACACGATCCACCGATACGCCGCGTGGCACTACACGGGAGGGTGGGGAAACCTTTTCACCGTGACGGTCGCGTTGATTGCGATCACCGCAAGCGTGGTAGTCAGCGTAATCACGCTGAGACGCAACACAAGTCACTTTGAGCAGAGCCGCATAGACACGCGCAACGACAAGCTGAGAGCGGAAGTGATCGACTTGATCAGCGCGCTCTCCCAACGCCGCTCGCAGGTCGCAATCGTTTTCCAACGCATACGACAACTGGAAAGCGTTGACCGACAGGCAATCCACCAGAACATCGAGGCCATGTTCTCCGAGAACCTCTGGGATTCCTATCGGCGGGCAACCTCCCACGCATTCGCCGTTCTGGCCCTCACCGAAGACAAGGAAGCCACCGAAGCAATCGGCCTCATACTTGGAGCAATCGGAAAAATACGAAAACTGGTTGAGGCCGGCGCCGCTGACCCGTCAACGATTCACCTGGTCGAACGCGATGAGCTTGACACGATCAGCCACGCAATCGACGCAGCCACCCAGAAACTAAAGTCGTACGCCGCATGCACTTTGGGTGTTGCTGCCTACGACGAACACGGGCACCCGCTGAACAAGCTCAACGTACTCTCGCCGGAATAGCCATAGATGTAGCGCGTCCACCTCGAAGGTAGGCTTAGCCGCACCGTGCGTTTAGACGTGGAGCGGCGGTGCGGGTGCGATGAAGCTGGTTGACCGTCGGGCCGAGTGCGGCATGCTGGACCGGCTACTGGAGGCGGTGTGCGCCGGGCAGAGCCGGGCGTTGGTGCTGTGCGGCGAGCCGGGTGTGGGTAAGACGGCGTTGCTGCACTATCTGATTGGGCGGGCGGCGGAGTGCCGGGTGGTGCAGACCGCTGGGGTGGAGTCGGAGATGGAGCTGGCGTTTGCCGGCTTGCATCAGTTGTGCGCACCGCTGCTGGGTGGTTTGGAGGACTTGCCGGAGCCGCAGGGTGATGCGCTCCGGATCGTGTTCGGGATGGGTTCGGGGTCGGCGCCGGACCGGTTTTTGGTGGGGTTGGCGACGCTGGGCCTGTTGGCCCAGGTCGCCGATGAGCAGCCGCTGGTGTGTGTGGTCGACGATCAGCAGTGGCTCGACCGTGCCTCGGCGCAGGTCCTTGGGTTTGTGGCGCGCCGGTTGGCGGCCGAATCGGTGGGTTTGGTGTTTGGCGCCCGCGTCCCCACATCGGATTTGGCGGGGTTGTCGCAGCTGCCGGTGGCGGGGTTGGGGGCTGCGGACGCGGGCGCGCTGTTGGATGCTGAGCTGACGGTGCCGCTGGATGGCTGGGTGCGCGATCAGCTGGTGGCTGAGACTCGCGGTAATCCGTTGGCGTTGCTGGAGTGGCCGCGGGCGTTGACGTCTCAGCAGTGGTCCGGGGGTTTTGGGCTGCCTGGTGCGGTGCGCCTGCCGGGCGGTGTGGCTGAGGGTTTTCGACGACGGCTGGACGTGCTGCCCGAGGAGACGCGGCGTTTGTTGTTGATCGCGGCGGCTGATCCGCTCGGTGATGCGGGGCTAGTGTGGCGGGCTGCCGCGCGGCTAGGGATTGATGCCGAGGCGGCGGAGCCGGCGGTCGAGGACGGTTTGGTGGAGTTTGGTACCCGGGTGTTGTTTCGACATCCGCTGGTGCGCTCGGTGGTCTACACCTCGGCCCCTGTGCGGGACCGACGGCAGGTGCATGGTGCGTTGGCGCAGGTCACCGATGTGCGGCTGGATCCTGATCGTCATGCTTGGCATGGTGCGCAGGCCGCGGCGGGACCCGATGAGGACGTGGCCGTCGAATTGGAGGGGTCGGCGGGTCGCGCCCAGGCCCGCGGCGGGCTGGCCGCGGCGGCGGCATTCATGGAGCGGGCCACCGCGTTGACAGTGCACCCGGACAAGCGGGTCGAGCGGGCACTGGCCGGAGCGTCGGCCCAGGTGCAGGCCGGCGGGTTTGATGCCGCGCGCGACTTGCTGTCGATCGCAAAAGCCCAGGCGTCCAACGATTTTCAGCAGGCGCGGTCGAATTGGTCGAAGCCGAGCTGGCCTTTGCGACCACCCGGGGTGGTGATGCGCCGCAGCTGCTACTCAAGGCCGCCCAGCGGCTGGAGTCCATCGACGCGGGTATGGCCCGGACGACCTACCTCGAGGCCGTGACCGCCGCGGTATTCAGCGACCAGGTGACTCGCGGTAACGTGGGACAACTTGCCCAGGCCGTCGCGGCTGCGCCGCAGCCTGTGGGGGCCCCAAGCGCAGCCGCCCTGCTGCTGGAGGCCATTGCGGCCCACAACACGCAGGGATACGCGGCGGGTGCGGCGATCCTACGCACGGCCATGGACCTGTTCGCCACCGAAATGTCGCCCGAGAGCGAGCTGCGCGGGCGTTGGCTCTGCAGCCTGCTGGCAGGCTGGCACCTCTGGGACTACCACCGCTGGCGGCTGCACTCGGAGAGCTACCTCGAGCTTGTTCGAGGTAGCGGCGCGCTCAGCGAGCTTCCGATGGCGCTGACCTCGGAGGTGTGCCGCCTCGCCTATTTCGGCGAGCTCAGCGCCGCCGCCGCGGTGAACCAAGAGCTGCAGGCGGTAATGGAAGCGACGGGCGGCAGTTTCGCGCCGTACGGGGCCCTCTACGTAGCGGCGATGCGGGGCCGACCCGGCGAAGTGACCGACCTGATCGACGCCGCGCGCAGTGACCTGAGCCAACGAGGAGAATGGTTCGGCATAACGACGGCCTACTTCGCCAGCGCACTGGCGAACAACGGTGTCGGCGACTACCAAGCAGCCCTGCGCTCGGCGAGTGAATGGGAGCCGTTCAACGTCCTGACCTCAACGTCGTCCGGGTCGGCTTCGTCCACGGGTGATCGTCAGTCGTCGTCGTTGCTGGACCAGTTATCGGTCGGTACCTTTTGGACTGTCGAGGTCGTCGAGGCGGCGGCGCGCTGTGGACGCGCCGACATCGCCACCGCTGCCGTTCAGATGCTGGCGGAGGTGACCAGTGCTAGCGGCACCGATTGGGCATGCGGTGTGGAGGCCCGGTGCCGGGCGCTGCTCAGCGAGGGCCCGGTCGCCGAGGAGCTGTACCGGGAGTCCATCGAGCGGTTGGCCCGGACCGCCCTGCGCCCGGATTCGGCTCGTGCCCATCTGCTGTATGGCGAATGGCTACGCCGGGAGCGCCGGCGCAGCGAGGCGCGCGCCGAGCTTCGACTCGCCCACGACATGTTCGTGGAAATGGGCATGGAGGGGTTTTCCGCGCGGGCCCACCGCGAGCTGGCGGCAACCGGTGAGACCGCACGCAAGCGCGCCGTCGCCCCGCCTCCGGAGACACTGACCGCGCAGGAAGCCCAGATCGCGCGGATGGCCCGCGACGGGCACTCCAACCCCGAAATCGGCGCGCGGCTGTTCATCAGCACGCGCACCGTGGAGTACCACCTGCAAAAAGTCTTCACCAAGCTCGACGTCCAGTCGCGCAGGCAGCTCGACCGCGTCCTGTCCGACTGACGCGCGCACCGTCGGCTACCCCGACAACTCCGTACTCGCTCAGCCGGCTGACTGTGGAGTCCCACTGTGGACTTGCTGATGCCAACACACCCCCGCGGCGCTGATGATCGTCTTTACGACGAACCGTTGTGCGCGGCCTTCAAGGCACCTCGAAGGGATTTTGCGACCGTGACAAACCACAGCAAACCGATGTGAGGCACTGACATGGATAACATTGCTGTTAAGGAGTTTTCTGCCGCGCTCGCCCGCCCGGACGCAGTCGTCACCGACGCCGACACGCTGACCGCCAAGGGCCACGACTACTGGGGTTTTGGGGGTACACCCGGACTGCTGGTGCGCCCCAACACGCGCGAGGAGGTCATCGCGGTCCTAGGCATCGCCGCTCAACATGGCATCCACGTGGTCACCCGCGGCGGCGGATCCAACTGTGCCGGCGCGATGATGCCCAGCCCGGACCAGGTGATGGTCGACTTGTCGACCATGAACCGGGTTCTCGACATCGACCCGACCGCCCGCACCGCCCGGATCCAGCCGGGCGTCATCAACGCCGACCTGCAACAGCACCTGGCCCCGCACGGGCTGTGCTTTTCACCGGACCCGGTGTCGGCGCACCTGGCCACGGTCGGGGGCAATATCATCGAAAATGCCGGCGGCCCACACGCTTTGAAGTACGGCGTCACCTATAACCACGTTCTGGCCGTGGAGGTCGTGCTGGCTGACGGCACCGTCATCCACCTGAGCGCCGACGACGACGGACCCGATGTGCTGGGTGTGCTCATCGGTTCGGAGGGCACGCTGGGAATCCTGACCGAGGCCACCGTGGCGCTGCGCCCGATCGCGCCGGTAACACGAAGCCTCATGGGCAGCTTCGCCACCGCTCGCGACGCCGCTGAGACCATCTCCGCCATCATCCGGACCGGGACGGTGCCCGCCGCGGTGGAATGGCTCGACCGCGCCGGTATCGCCGGCCTGGAGCAGTTCGCCGACAGTGGCTACCCCACCGATGTCGACGCAATTGTGCTCATCGACATCGACGGCACCCCCGAACAGGTCGACCGCGACACCGAAATCGTGGAACAGGTGCTGCGAGGCACGGCCGTGGAGGTGCGCCGCGCCGATGACGAGGACGCCCGCGCGAAGCTGTGGTACGGCCGCTTGCATCTCTTCGACGCCGTAGTGGGCAGCGGGAAGGGCTTTTTCATCGGGGATGTCACCGTGCCTCGTCAATACATACCTGACATGCAGGAAGCCATCCAGGCTGCCGCTGCCCGCCACTCGGACGCGCTGCTGTTCATCGCGGTGACCGGCCACGCCGGAGACGGCGACTTGCATCCCACGACCTTCTTCGACCGCGACAACCCCAATGCGCCAGCCGCGCTGGAGGCCGCCAACAACGAGATCATCGATGCCGCAATGGAAATGGGCGGCACTATCACCGGCGAGCACGGTGTGGGCACCGAAAAGCGCCAATTCATGACCAAGCGCTTCACCCCCGTCGAGATCGCCGCCCAACGAGCAATCAAGCAGGTCTTCGACCCCACAGGCCTGCTGAACCCCGGCGTCATGCTGCCCGATGTCTCGCCGGATGAGCCCTACGTCGGTTCCTTCGAGGCCGCCCTGCGTACCGCGCTCCAACGGCAGCAAACAGCCACGGCCGCCGCGCCCGCCACGCCCACCGGCGGCACCCAGATCGCGGTCAACACCGCCAATTTGAGCTTGGTCGTCGGGGCCGAGGTCACCCTCGACGAGCTCTCGCGGCACCTCGCCGAACACGGCGTGAGCTGCCCAGCCATCCCTGGCGACGCCACGCAGCGCACCGTCGGCGAACTCATCGCCAACCCGAGCCCCGGTGAACGCCAAGCCGTGCGCCATGCCCTGCTTGGTCTGGATGTCGTCCTGCCTGACGGCAAAGCCTCAGCCCGCTTCGGCGGCGAAAACATGAAAGACGTTGCCGGCTACGACACCAAGCGCCTCTTCATCGGCGGTCGCGGCGACTTCGGTGCCATCACCACCGCCATCTTCAAGATCACGGTCAACGCTTAGCAACAACCTACTCCGTCGCAGCAAACCCTGGAGGAGAGTGCGACATGACAACAGAACCCACCGCAGCGCCCAACGGCCACTCGCGAACGCGCACCCGGCGCGATGCCGCCGCCGGGGGAGGTCCCCCGGTCACCAGCGATCACTTCAGCGGTGATGCGGAGGGAACGATTATGCGGGCGTTTCTGCGCGCGGGCGGGTTAAGCAAGGAAGACGTGCGGCGGCGGCCGATCATTGGGATCTGTTCCAGCTTTAGCGAGCTCAATCCGTGCAACATGGGATTGCGCGATCTGGCCGAAGCGGTGCGACGAGGAGTCACCGCGGTCGGCGGGACTGCGGTCGTGTTTCCGACCATCTCGCTTAACGAGAACATGCTCAAGCCGACCTCGATGCTGCTGCGCAACCTGATGGCCATGGACGTCGAGGAGATGATCCGATGCAGCCCCATCGACGGCGTGGTGCTGCTGGCCGGCTGCGACAAGACGGTACCGGCGCAGTTAATGGGCGCCGCCAGTGCCGGCAAGTCGGCCATTATGCTGACCGCGGGCCCGCGGAGCTGCGGCTATTTCCAGGGACGTTCGATCGTCACTACGGACATCTGGACTTTGGCGCCGGATCGGTTCGCGGGCCGCATTGATGACCAGGAGTGGGACGAGCTCGAAGGGGTCTTCGC
>Ga0307475_10003063_pt1 | contig 10124 bp, 8 predicted proteins | sample atmos_gasesECM1C_FD_203317 | JGI IMG/M metagenome (GOLD analysis project Ga0307475, IMG submission 203317) | Hardwood forest soil microbial communities from Morgan-Monroe State Forest, Indiana, United States - atmos_gasesECM1C_515 | ecosystem: Environmental > Terrestrial > Soil > Temperate...
CGCAACGAAGAGTGGTTCTTGAAGTCGAGGGCAACAGTGCCCGGGCCTGTAACTGCTGCAATCTTTGCGGCTAGTTGCGCCGCAGGGCTGGTCCAATTATCAGCCAATGCCTCGGCTGCCAACAGAAGCAGGATGAGCAGGGAAGATGTGAAGCACTGAAAGCGCCGCGGCAGAATAGGCACGTCCCGGATGAGCCGATTATAAACTGAGTTGCGCATGGCTTTTCGCATAGCGATGTGTACTGGTTGGACTCATCCCGAACCCGAGCGCGAAATGCTACTCGGCCCTACAACTATTGACACCGCAGCGGGTGGCAAACTGTTCGCAAGACTCCAACCTCAGGCACCATCACGACTTATTTCTGTACTGGCGATTCTGAGTCCTCTGCCTGGCTGGCATGATTCGAGACGTTCATGCTGCGCAACACATCATTGGCGAAGAAGAACTTACCGTCGGCCGGCACCATCATGATCTGCAGCTTGTCCGACAGTCGTTCCGCGACGATTTTGTTAATCAGCAGCGGGTTCTGCTTCAGCATCGCTCCTTCACTCTGCATCCGTTCCGCGTCGGCGGCAGCTGTGACCCGTATACGGTCGGCTTCGGCTGCAGCCAGTAACTTGCGGCGTTCCATCTCTGCCTTGCTATCGATTACCTTCGCCTCGGCTAGCGCTTCCGCATTCTTAACCGTGGCTTCTTTGCGAGCTTCGGCTTCCAGCTTAGATTGCTGAATCTGTTTCTCTTTCAGCGGCAGGGTATATTGCATGGCATCAGCCTCACCCTTCGCTTGCAGCACGCGCACCTGGGCCTGTCCTTCCGCCTGCTTCACTTGCTGAGCTTTGGTCGCTTCCGCTTCCAGTTCCGAGAGCCTCACTTGCTTTTGCTGGATCTCGGTTTGCACGCCCATCTGATCGTTCTCTTGCTCCTTCAACAAAAGGCTCTCCAGCCCTTTGGCGTATTCAGGGGGAAGTTGAATGTCGCGGAGCATTACCTCTTTCACCACGATGCCGTCTGCGGCGAGCTTCTGCGTTATGGCGACCGCGGCTCGCTTTCGGATTTCCTCTCGCCGGGCAGCAAACACGTCCCGCACCGTGTAATTGGGCACCAGTTCACGCCAAACACTGGCCACTACTGGAGGTACGATTTCCTTCTCCACAGGTTGTGGCAGGTTGCCCTGGATGTAGTCCAGCCGCTTGGGGTCGAGGCGGTAGCGAACCGTGATCGCCAATCCGACCGTGAGACCCTCCTTGGCCTGAACCTTTAGCGGTTCGGATTTCACACCTCGGCTGGAAGGCGTACTTGCGTTTTCTTCCTGCTCACCGGTTGTGAATAGCTGATCGCGGGTGTCGAACAGTGCAACCGCCTCCGCCAGAGGGGTTACGAAATGTGCTCCGGGATAAAGCGTGCCTGCCAACGTCCCGCTGGTCTGACTGATGCGAACCCCAGCCATGCCGCTGGGAACCACGACGATGCCCAATGCCAGCAGTATCGGTCCCCAGGCCAGCATGGCTAGCCCGAGGGCTCCCCGCCAGCGGATATGCGGAGCAGCTGGCAGCGGTCCAGCTCCAGCAGTCACCAGAGCCTGGCGATACTTCATTTCCAGATAGAGGTCATAAGCGAGAATTCCCGCGGCAGCCGAGATCATCCCAATGCCGCCCCACATCAGTAAATACTTCAGAAACAACATAGCGTTTTCCTTTCCTCGGATCTTGACCCCTCAGCGTGCTTGGCCCGACTTCATCTGTCTTGCCTGCTGCGCGAACAACAAGCAGAATACTTTGCCGAAGATCAGTTCCTCGACCAGCAGTGCGACTGCGAGAGAGAAGCCCATTCCCGCTAGGGCTGCCATTGCTGTGATTACGAGTCGCATGGTGTCCTCCTAAGAACCTGTCTCAGTGGCTGCAATCTGGTTGATTTCATGTCAGCCTTACAAAGCCAATGGCACGCCAAGAACCAGGTGCGACGTCACAGATTCAGAAGGAGTTACAACCGGCGGAAGCGCTGGACATAGTGTTCGACCGCAGACAGCGTGTCAGGCCCGACACGGCATGTGGAAGTTGTCATGAAGAAACACATACTTCTTTCGATCTCAACTCCCAGAATTGACATCCGCGTACACGCGGCTCTATCGTTTCGCACCGGACAGCATGAACATCGTCAAAGCAACCCGGCGTTTCGAAGAATGGCTGGGCCGGCATCTTACGCTGGTCAAACCCGACCTCCGCTTGAAGCACCAGCGCATGGCGGAAGCAGCATTTCCTTTCCTGCGGGCAACCTTCTATCGCTGGATACAGCTGTGGCCGGAGGTATGTCCTGACTTGTCGAAGGCTCCAAGAGTCCTCGCAGTAGGCGATCTGCATGTGGAAAATTTCGGCACCTGGAGGGACATTGAGGGTCGCTTAGTCTGGGGTGTTAATGACTTCGACGAAGCGGCCATGCTGCCCTACACCATTGACCTGGTGCGGCTCGCCACAAGCGCAGTACTTGCAATCGAAGAGGGTCATCTGGCATTGAAGGCAAAAGAAGGATGCGCCGCGCTATTGGACGGCTACAGGCAGTCGCTCGCGGAACATGGGCGCCCGTTCGTCCTTGAGGAACAGAACCAATGGCTGCGGGAGGCTGCCACTGGCGTGCTGCGTGATCCGGTGCATTTCTGGAAAAAAATGGAAAGTTTGCCACAATTGACCGGAAACATTCCGCCTGGCGCGCGGGAAGCTCTCGAGCACCTTCTTCCCGAACGGGGCCTCTCCTATCGGACGGTGAAGCGGGTTGCAGGCCTAGGAAGTTTGGGGCACATTCGCGTGGTCGCGATAGCAGACTGTCATGGCAGCCACATCGCACGTGAAGCCAAAGCCATGAGGCCGTCCGCTGTTTATTGGGAGAGTGGTGGCCCGGCGGAGATCGTGTGCCAGGTAATTATGAGCCGGGCGGTGCGCTGCCCCGATCCCTTCGTACGACTGCGCGGCCATTGGCTTGTTCGTCGGCTCGCGCCCTATTGCACTCGTATTGAGCTGAGCGTGCTACCTACAAATCGCGACGAGCTCCGCCTACTCTTCGCCATGGGATGGGAAACCGCCAATATCCACCTGGGTAGTGAGAGTGCGTCCAAGGACGTCCGCCGTCACCTCAGCACGCTAAAGCCAAACTGGCTGTTGTCCGCCGCGCGTGATATGGCGAAGGCTGTCAGTGACGACTGGAGAGTTTGGAAAAAATCATCCGAAGCCTGAGCCTTGGGTCCACCAGCGATTTTAAATTCCCTGAGGGATGCCATAGAGCAATTCATCCTCTGGCTGCGATCCCTCATCGCTCCCGGCGGTCTCACGTCGCAAAGCGCCCAACAGGGCATCCAGGATGGCTCGGAGAGATTGGGGACTCTCGACGAGCACGCGCTCCATGCTCTCGCGATGAACCGCCAATTCGCCGATCAGTTGTGCGCCTTTCGTGTCGACGTCCCAAATTGCGTCCCATCTGGCGCAACTTCGGCGCAGGCTTTTCACCCCGAACCCGGCTCGAGCAAAGGGATAGCCCAGACTGCCGGTCGTCATCCAGTGAACCACTAATTCCTCAACGTGGGCCGCACTGCAGGCACGCTGAATGCCTCGTGCGCTGCCAGACGTTCATTCCATTGCAAGACCTGCAGTTTATCTTCCCAGCGGTTTTCAGCAACCAGGAACCAGCTGTCCGTGCCCAGTCTTCTCCCCCCACAGATGGCGCACACGTTCATTTGCGAGACATCCATACGGTACCTTTCATTTCATTACTCGCCTTGCCGTTCGATGTAGAAGAGTGTCCGTCGCCGTTGACGCTTACGCTGCTCCCGTTTGTGCGATGGGCGCCCTTTTCTTCGCTTGGGGGAGGGGAACTGTCAGCATTCCATGTTCCTTCTCAAAGATCAGGGTGAGCACCGATGAACAATGATCGCACAGCCAGTAGTGTTCGACGTGGCGCCGGGGTCGACTTCGCCGGCGTGGTGTGAAGCCGGCCAAGCCAGCGACGAAAGCCTTTTCTCTCCACGCGGAACAATTTTCCGTGGCTCAAGCGACGGAAGGGAGTAGGGCAAATCGAATTCGCGCATTTGTTGAGCACCAAAACTCCTGGCGTCGCAAGCTATCGGAAGTTCGGGCAAGTGCACGCGAATGGCCGAAAGTTATTCATGAAGAATTGTGCGCAAATCGCCGGAAAAACGTGGGATCGAGCCGCTAGACCTTCAGACCCGCCATGCCGAGCTTTGGTCAGGGCTGCCGATAGACCGTCACGTCACGGTGAAGGGCAGTAGTGGTCACCGAGACGCAGAAGGTATGATCGCTTAGCTATATGCCTCGAACGGTCTTAATGTGTCCACCTACCTTCTTCGACGTCCGCGAGGCGAAAAATCCATACATGGGTCATCCCATCGACCGCATTCGGGCGCAGCAGCAATGGCAGAACCTGCGCCGCTCCCTCGAAGACGCCGGAGTGAAGGTGGAAATGATCGCCCCGGTGGAAGGCCTCGACGACATGGTGTTTGCCGCCAACCAGGTTTTCGTCGGAGACCACGACAAGATCGGTAAGTTCATCGTTCCCAGCCGCATGCGCTATCCTTCGCGCCAGAAGGAAGTTCCGTTCTACGTGGACTGGTTCCGCCAGCGCGGCTACAGGATCATCGAACTGGACTTTGGCGAAGACTTTCTGGAGGGTCACGGTGATCTGCTCTGGCATCCTGACCGCTCGAAGATCTGGGCAGCTTATGGCTTCCGCTCTACCCGCGGAGGCATAGAGAAGTTCGCCGCCGCCATGCGGGAGCTACGTATCCCCGTAGTGCCCCTCCAACTCGTGGATGCACATTGCTACCATCTGGATACTTCTCTCTGTCCGCTGAATCAGGATGCCGCGCTGATCAATCCGAGTGCCTACTCCGAAGAATCGTTGAACGATCTGCGCCGAGGCTGGAAGCGAATCCACGAAATGGGCAGTGAAGAAGCCCATCGGTTCATGGGCAATGGGATCGTTGCCAATGGACGCTACATCACGCCCTATCTGTCCGACAACCTGGGCAAAATCCTTGCAAGCGAAGGCCTTACACCTGTGATCGTGGACACCTCGGAATTCGAGAAATCCGGCGGCAGCGCATTTTGCATGAAGGCATTTTTGGACTGAAGGCGGGGAACCGCAATTACGTCGGAATTGCTCCTGAGGCAGCGCTGGAGTAAGATGCCGCACAAGCGCTCGGTCGAAAGCACTGCAGCGCGAGAGGCTTCGGTCCTAGCCCCCTGATTTTCTTCCCCAGGAAATCCGCTATGGCGGAGTTTCAGCCAGTCCTTGCGAACTCGACTGATACGTCGGAGTCCCTCTCTGGATCCGTCGTTGGCCGCTTCCGTGTCGGTGAACGGCTCGGAAAAGGCGGGATGGGCGAAGTCTACCGCGCGGAGGACACCAAGCTAAAGCGCACGGTCGCCCTCAAAAGGCTTGCCCCGCGGTTACGCGCCGATTCCATCTACCGGCGTCGCTTCCTTGAAGAGGCCGAGCGGGCCTCCCGCTTCAGCGATTCCCACATAGCTGCGGTATATGACGTTCTCGAAGAAGGCGACGAGATGTTTCTCGTCATGGAGTTGGTGGAAGGCGAGACTCTGCGCCAACGCATGCGGGAACCGATGTCGCTGAACCAGTTCTTCGACATGGCGATCCAATGCGCGGAGGCGTTGGTAGCGGCCCACGAGCGCGGCATTGTTCACTGTGACATCAAACCCGAGAACATCATGCTTACCCAAAGCGGCCAAGTGAAAATCCTGGACTTTGGCGTAGCTAAGCACCTGCCGCGCTCGGACCAGAGTTCCACCGTCGACCGCGCCGGGACCATGGCCGGCACGCCCGCGTACATGTCGCCAGAAGTCTTGCTGGAGAATCTTCCGGATGGCCGCGCGGATATGTTCTCTCTGGGCGTTGTGTTCTACGAAGCCCTGACCGGCCAGCACCCGTTTCTGGCCAGCAGTTTTGTGGCGACTACGGACCGCATCCGCAGGGAGACGCCCGCTCCAATCCACATCTTCAATCGCGAAGTTTCGAAGGAACTCGAAACCGTCGTCAGTAAAGCCATGGCCAAGGAACCGGGCCAGCGCTATGGCAGTGCTCGCGAACTGCTTGAAGACCTCCGGGCTGTGCAGGCTGGAACCACTCCCAGCAAGCTTTTGAGAGCGTTGCCCCGATGGAACGCGCAGAGCAAGGCTAGAGGAAAAGGTTGGACTGCGGGTACGCTCGCGGTCATTGCTGTTCTAGCGGTGATGGTCGCTTATCGGCAACCTCAGTTAAAGCATTGGTTGGGGTTTGGTGTTCCTTCTACGCCAGTTCAACTCGCGGTCTTGCCGTTTTCTCCTTCTGGAGATGATCCGAGCGCCAAAGCCTTTGGCGACGGACTCACCGATACCCTCACCGCAAAGCTTACTCAATTGACCGGAAACTACCCGCTGCAGGTCGTACCCACCAGCGAAGTACGCGCGGGGGGCATTACCAGCGTGGAGCAGGCCCGAAAAGATTTTGGAGTGAACATGGTTCTGGAAGGCAGCCTGCACAGTTCCGGCAGCCAGGTTCGCGTGACCTACACCCTGGTGGACGCCAAGACCATGCGCCAACTCCACGCCGATACGGTCGACGCCGACGTGGCCGACGCTTTTGCTGTTGAAGACCGCGTCGTGGATGGCGTGATCGGAATGCTTGGTTTGGAGATCCGTGGCAACGATCGCGTAGTCCTGGCGTCTCATGGAACCGGCGACCCGTCGGCCTATGATCAGTATCTGCGCGGACGAGGATACCTGCTCGACTATCACAAACACGAAAACATCGACAGCGCGATTTCGGCTTTCAACCGGGCAATAACTCTCGATTCAAAATATGCGCAAGCTTATGCCGCCCTTGGAGAAGCCTACTGGCTCGGTTACCAGGAGGGCCAGGGTGGCAAGGATTGGATGGAGAAGGCCCGGTCCGCCTGTGACCATGCTGTGAGCAGCTCGCCCAAGTTGGCTGATGGATATGCGTGCCTGGGCCGGGTAAACAGCGGGACCGGCGAATACGAAAAAGCAGTGACTAAGTTTCAGAAGGCCACCGCCTTAGATCCGACCAGCGATGCTGCTTTCCGCGGCCTGGCCGACGCTTACCAAAAACTGAACAAGCCGGCCGAGGCGGAAGCCACCTATAAGAAAGCGATTGCGCTGCGTCCGCAATACTGGGCCGGATACAGTTGGCTGGGAGTGTTTTACTGGCGGCAAGGACGGTACGACGACGCGGCCAAGATGTTCCAGGAAGTAATTACGCTGGCCCCGGACAACTTTCGCGGCTACTCCAATCTGGGTGGCGTCTACTACGTGCAAGCGCGCTATAAGGAAGCCATTCCGGTGCTGGAAAAGTCGATCGCCATTCGCCCAACCGTGGAAGCCTACAACAACCTCGGTGGAGCATATTTCTCCATGCGGAAGTTCGAGGATGCTGCGAACAATTACGAAAAAGGCCTAAAGCTTGACCAGACCAGATGGCTCAGCTGGGGCAATTTAGGAGATGCCTATTACTGGGCCCCTGGAAAGCGACAACAAGCGGGGAAGGCGTACCAGGAAGCCATCCGTCTTGCGGATGAGAAGCTTCGGGTCAACCCGCGCGACGGCTCCCTGTTAGCTTTCCGGGCGACGTATCTGGCGATGACAGACAAAAAGGATGAGGCTTTAGCATCACTGCAGAAGGCGCAGTCGCTCTCGCCCGCTGATCCGGATGTCCAGTTCCGAGGCGCACTTGTCTACAACCATTTGGGCGACACTGACCACGCGTTGCAGTTGCTGCAAGAGGCATTGCTGTCTGGGATCTCGCCAGAGTGGGTGCGCGACACTCCGGACTTTGATCACTTGCGCCCGGATCTGCGGTTTCAGGCTATGCTCCGCAAGCACTAGGAGTAAGCCAAGTTACTTGCAGTTGATCGTGACAAAAGGAGGAATGCATGGACACAGAAAGCAATGTCGAACAGTTGCAGAAAGAGAAGTGCTATCACATCGAGGCAAGCCCAGCCAAACTTCCGGTGCACATCCGTCAAGACGGGGAGGTCGACAATGAAGTCGTCAACCTGCGAAGGTGCGTGGGAGACGAAATTGTTTGGGAGGCGGAGGGGGCTGACTTCTTGATCGAGTTCCCTAAGAGTCCCTTCGAGGAAAGCAAGTTCCACGTGCCGGCGGGAGGCAGCGTGAGTTCCGGACCAGTCCGTCCGGATTCACCAATCGACTACTTTCAGTATTTCATTACGAACGTAGCTTTGGCGAAGAGCGCAGATCCGGGCGCAGACATCAAGCCCTAGATGAAGTTGGCCCGACAAGTTAGACTCGAAGCCGACAGAGCCGTGGTGCGCTCACTGAGCCGTTTGGGGGGTTGTTAAACAGGCAAGACGTTGGATCTTTACCGCATCGACTCTTCCACTTCTGAGATCCAGCCGGGGCGTTTCAGCACCTCGCGCGGCTTGGGACCATCTGCCGCACCGACGATGCCGTCTCGTTCCATCAGATCGATGAGGTGCGCCGCGCGGCCGTAGCCGATTCGCAGGCGGCGCTGCAGCAGGGAAGTGGACGCTTTCCCGAACTCGACCACCAATCGGACACCGTCTTCGTAGAGTGGGTCGTGCTCGGCTTCATCTCCTTCGCCAGAGCCGTCTTCGCCCCCCTGGCGCTCTTCTTTCGGAGCCTCCAGGAATTTCTGTTCGTACTCTGCAGTGCCCTGTGAACGCCAGAACTCGACCACGGCGGCAATTTCTTTTTCGGTCACGAAAGGTGCATGCAGGCGATGCACGCGGGCTGACCCGGACGGCAGATAAAGCATGTCACCGCGCCCCAGCAGGGCCTCAGCGCCGTTGGCGTCGAGAATCGTGCGTGAATCTACCTTGGTGGCTACGCGGAAGGAAATACGCGCTGGGAAATTGGCTTTGATCAGGCCAGTAATGACATCCACCGAAGGCCGCTGCGTGGCCAGCACCAGGTGAATGCCAACCGCCCGCGCCATCTGCGCCAGACGCGTGACCGACTCCTCCACATTGCCAGAATCGAGCATCATCAAGTCAGCCAATTCGTCGATGATGATTACGATGTAGGGCAGCGGCCGGTCTTCCGAATCTTCGCCGAACAAGCTACGGGTACCGTCTTCGTCGAACAACTTGTTGTACTGATCGATGTTGCGCACGCCTTTTTCCGCCAATAGCTTCAGGCGACGCTCCATCTCGCGTACAGCATTGCGGAGCGCGTTCGCCGCCAACTTTGGCTCGGTGATGATGGGCGTGTACAGGTGCGGTACACCTTCATAATTGCCTAACTCCAGCCGTTTAGGATCAACCAGAATGAGTCGCACCTGATCCGGCGTCGCCTTGTAGAGGATGGACATGATCATGGCATTGATAGCCACGCTCTTGCCTGCTCCAGTTGAGCCGGCGATTAGAAGGTGCGGCATGCCATTGAGATCGGCGGTGACGATGCGGCCATTGATGTCCTTGCCCAATGCCAAGGTAAGTTTCGACTTGGTGCCGATGAACTCCGAGGACTCAATGTTTTCCCGCAGCCAGATAATTTCGCGCTCGCGATTGGGTACCTGAATGCCCACGGTGGACTTTCCTGCCATGCGCTCGATCAGAATGCTCTCGGCTTTCAGCGCCAGACAAAGATCGTCGGTGAGGTTGGTGATCCGGCTGTACTTGATGCCGGCCTCGGGCTTGAACTCGAACGTGGTGACCACGGGACCGGGATTGATCTGCGTGACCTGCCCGTGCACTTCAAACTCTGCGTACTTTCCCGTGAGCACCTGGGCCAGCAACTTCAACTCTTCGGCATCGACCGCCTGCTGCTCGTCCGGACGATGCAGCAAACTGCTGGGCGGTAGCTTGTAGCCGCCGGCAATGCGCGGCAGAGTGGTCTTCGCCTTCACCGCACTGTCGGCGCGCGCGCTGACTTCTGGAGCGGGTAGCTCGGACTCAGCCTGAACCTCCGGCGGTTGCGGCTGCGGTTGGCTCCGCTCAGGTGCCGCCATTCGCTCGATGCCTGTCGTCGACGGCTCAACTATACGTGAGGCTGACGGGGCCTCCGAGGCTGCCGCACGGGCTTGGACCAATTGTGCCGTGACCGTCGGTCGGGCCGCGCGCC
>Ga0307475_10003064_pt1 | contig 10124 bp, 7 predicted proteins | sample atmos_gasesECM1C_FD_203317 | JGI IMG/M metagenome (GOLD analysis project Ga0307475, IMG submission 203317) | Hardwood forest soil microbial communities from Morgan-Monroe State Forest, Indiana, United States - atmos_gasesECM1C_515 | ecosystem: Environmental > Terrestrial > Soil > Temperate...
GACCTTTGATTTTGATTGTTTTTGATTTTGACTTTGGGTGCCCCACCGTTTGTGATTTTCAAAGGGTGGGTTTTGGTCACCATGTAGCCCAACTTTTACCGATTACGCAGTTCAGCCAAATTCACCTGACTCCTAATAGAAGGATCGATCTTGGACTCCAGCATCACCTCAAAAAGAAAACGAGTAGTCAGCGGCATGCGCCCCACCGGCCGCCTCCACATCGGCCACTATTTCGGCGCCCTGGAAAACTGGGTCCGTCTGCAAGCCGATCCCGACTACGACTGCTTCTACTTCATCGCCGACTGGCACGCCCTCACCAGCGATTACGCCGACGCCAGTGCCATAGCCCAAAACACCATCGAAATCACCACCGATTATCTCGCTGCCGGCCTCGACCCCGACAAATCAGTAATCTTCCAGCAATCCCTGGTTCGCGAGCACGCCGAGCTCCACCTCCTCTTATCCATGGTCACGCCCCTAGGCTGGCTCGAACGCGTCCCCACCTACAAAGAAGCCCTCGAAAACGTAAAAGACAAAGACCTCCACACCTACGGCTTCCTCGGCTACCCCTGCCTCCAAACCGCCGACATTGTCATCTACAGCCATGACGATACGCAGCTATTCGTCCCCGTCGGCGAAGACCAAGTCTCCCACGTCGAACTAAGCCGCGAAATCGTCCGCCGTTTCAACCTCTATTACGGTGCTACCGTTCGAGACGATTTATCCGTTGCTGACCGCTTGAAGGCATATGAGCTGGCCTTCCAGAAACTTCCGTCCAGCGAGTACTCCGCAACGCATGATTCAGAAGTCGCAATTAAGCTTTCCCATCAAAAACATGAAGCGGGAGTTGAGAATTTCCTCGCGCTGCATAGTGAAAATCGACACCTATTCACCGACCCTCACGTCATTCAGGAACCGCAAGTAATGCTCACCCGAACGCCCCGCATTCCCGGCCTCGATGGCCGTAAAATGTCCAAGAGTTACGGCAACGCCATCACCCTAAGCGAATCCGACGCCGACATCCGCGCCAAAACTAAAGTAATGGTCACCGACCCGGCCCGCAAACGCCGCACCGACCCCGGCAATCCCGACGTGTGTCCCGTCTACGACTGGCATAAACTGTTCTCGCCGCCACCCACGCTCGAATGGGCTGCGAACGGCTGCCGCACTGCCGGAATTGGTTGCATCGAGTGCAAAGCCGCCATGGCCGACAATTTAATCAAATGGATTGAGCCTATACGCGAGCGTCGCATCGAACATGAAAAAAATCCGGCAAGGGTTTTGGAAATCTTGAACGAGGGCTCCAGCAAAGCGCGAGATCAGGCGCAGAAAACCATGTCCCGCGTACGCGAAGCCGTCTTCGGCTGGGACAGCAAAAGAAAAGAAATCTTCGGCGCCGCAGGGGAATAAAACACATGGCCTCACCCTACAAAATAAATATCCCCATGTACGAAGGCCCCCTCGACCTGCTCCTCGATCTCATCAAGAAGCACGAGATGAACATCCACGACATCCAGATTTCCACCATCACCTCCCAATACCTCGACTACCTTCACAAGCTCGAAGAACTCGACGTCAACGTCTCCGCTGAATTCGTCTACATGGCCGCCACGCTCATCTACATCAAATCCAAAATGCTCCTTCCGCCCGATCCTCTGGCGGGACCAGAAACCGAATCCAGCGATCCGCGCGCCGAGTTAGTCCAGCGCCTCGTCGAACACGAAAAATTCAAAAACGCCGCGCAGCTCCTCTACCAGAAACAACAAATCGAAGAAAACGTCTGGTCCAAGCCCGACAAATCCCTCTACAACGATGAAGGCACCGACGCCGACCTCGTCGTATCCCTAGTCGATCTCGTAAAAGTTTTTCAGCAAGTTCTCGAGCGCCGCAAAGAAGTCTCGCGCATCGATCTGCGCCACGAAGAATTCACCGTCGCGCAAATGATCGCCCAGCTACGTGCGCAAATTCTTGCCAGCGAAGACAACACACTCAACCTCATTCAGTTCTTCGAAGCCTGCCCCTCGCGCCACGCCATGATCGTCGCCTTCCTCGCGGTCCTCGAAATGGTCAAGCTCCAGGCCGTCGCCCTCGTGCAGGAAAAGCAGTTTGGCGCTATTCTTCTTCGCAAGCACAAGATGTTCGATGTGGTCTTTGACGAGCAAGGCGGCATCCGGCAAATTGACGAGCAGTATCAATAATCTTGCGCGAACAGCTGCACAACGGCTGCAATAAATACCCAGGTGCTAAAAACTAGATGACCAACGAAGAACGAAAAGCCGCTCTGGAAGCCATTATTTACGCCGCTGACGAGCCCGCCACTCTCGACCAGCTCGCCGCCGCCCTCGGCGAAGAAAAACTCGCTGTACAATCCTCGCTCGACGAGCTAGTCGCCAGCTACGCCAGCGAAGATCGCGGCATCGAAATTCGCGAAGTCGCCGGCGGCTTCAAGCTCTACACCAAGCCGCAGCATCACGACGTCGTCCGCCGCTTCATAAAAAGTTTGCGCCCGCCGTTGCGCCTCACCATGCCCGCACTCGAAACGCTGGCAGTCATCTCTTATAAACAACCCGTCACCGGCCCGGAAATCGGCGAAATCCGAGGCGTTAATACCAGCGGCGTTCTGAAAACCCTTCTCGACAAGCGCCTCATCACCACCGCAGGCCGCAAAGAAGTCATCGGCCGCCCCATTCTCTACTGCACCTCCAAAGAATTTCTCATGCGCTTCGGCCTCAGCGACCTCGGCGAATTGCCCAGCCTCAAGGAATTTGAGGCCTTGGCCCGCGAAGCCCTCGGCAGCGACGAAGGCGTAGCCGTTCCCGATGAGCTGCCTACGGACGAGCTCGACGAGGTGCTCGACTCCCCAGAAAACGCAGGCGCAGGCACCGTCTCCGAACCCGCTTCTGATGGCGCCCAGCACGATCGCGAGGACCCGCTGGACCCCTTCGTCGAGGCCTTCGCATCCAAGCTGCAGGGAGGAAACATGCCCACCGACAAAATTCCGAGTAATCAGTCGGACGATAACGAAGAAATTGCCGCCGAAGTCAACGCGACAGGCGAAGGTATGCCCGCAGGCGAAGTCGACGAAGAACCAATAGATCCCGAAGTTGTGCAGTCCCCCACAACCTTCGACGCAGAACATCGTCGCAAAAATCTTGCGCCCACAGGGAAGAGCACTGAAAAGCAAAGCGGAGAATCAAAGGGAGCCGCCGCCGGCGAATAACCGCCAGGCACTTTCGAGGTTTAGCAGTTTTCTTTCTTCGGGTGGCTACCCTTGCCGGTTTTGCAAGGGTGGGCAATCGTTCGGCATTCTCAATCGAAGCGGCTCGAAGGTCTTTTCAAAGGTAAAAACAAAATACATGCTCGAACGCCTGCAAAAAATAATCGCCCGCGCCGGCATCGCCTCTCGCCGCCACGCCGAACAACTCATCCTCAGCGGACAAGTCCGCGTCAACGGCCAGGTCATCACCGAGCTCGGCTCCAAGGCCGACGCCAAAGAAGATCGCATCGAAGCCGCAGGCAAACTCGTCGAAGCCAACGAACGCCGCGTCTACATCGTCCTGAACAAGCCTCCGGAAGTAGTCTCCACAATGGCCGATCCCGAAGGCCGCAAAACTCTACGAAATTGCCTCAAAGGTTTACCCGAGCGCGTGTATCCCGTCGGCCGTCTCGACTACGACGCCAGCGGCTTGGTTTTTCTAACCAACGACGGCGATCTCGCCGCCGAAATGCTTAAAGACTGGCCCAATCTTCAGCAGCACTACCACGTAAAAATCAAAGGCCGCCTCATGATGGAAGATCTCGAACGCCTCGGCCGCAACTCCGCCGCCACCATTCGCACAGTTCGCCAACCCGACGCCACCCGCGGCCACGCCGAAAATTTCTGGTACGAAGTCGCCTTGCAGGACTCCAAAAAAGACATTCTCCGCCGCGTCCTCTTCGCCGAAAAACACCCCGTAGAAAAACTAAAACGCATCGCGCTAGGCCCCCTCTCCCTCGAAGGCCTGCCACAGGGCCGCTACCGCCTGCTCTTTGACAAAGAAGTCGACGAACTCCGCCGCGCCCTAAAAATAAAACCAAAGCCGCGTGTATCGTTCGTGCCGGCCCATGAATCCGTTACGCAGAACAGCGCAACGGTTATTCACGCCACACCGCAACCTCTCGCAAATAAATATTTTGAAAAGCGGCGTCCGGAAGGTAAGTATCGCCCCGCCGCCACAAATCGTCCCGGCCACCGAAAGCATGGCCCAAGGCCGAGTCGCCCACCAGCAACCCAGGATCTCGAGGGATATCCGAATCAGGAATCGGCTTCAGATCGCTCGCCGACCGATCGACGTCCAAAGTGGGGTCAAAATCGCACTCCGAATAGCCCGGGAAATCGAACTGAGCAGCGCCCTCCCCATCGCTCAGGCTCGGGGCGTCAATTTGCAGGCGGACGTAGTGCGTCAGGCTCCAGCCGAAACCCAGGTCGCCCCACAAAATGGAACCAGAATCGTGGCCCACAGCACGCAGGTGGCGGAACTCAAGGCTCAGGCCCGCAGCGTCCCTCCAATCCAGGCCGCCCCACAAATTCGCACAAACGGAAAAATCCTCACAAACCATTCCGCCCGAATCCCAAAAGAACTCCTGGATAATTTTCCTGCGCGAAGATCGAACATCGCCATGAAAACATCCATCCCCGAAAACTGGTCACACAGCAACGACAGAGTGTCCCCAGACATCCTTTACACCGCGCGCTAATCGAAAATCTATTTACTGAACGCGGTACAGCCGTTCGAAACGACATTACCGTTCGAATGAATCTCTATTCGAATCGCACTCCTTTCGAACGAATTCTGTTTCACGCGGAACAACATTTTCGTTAGACCAATAAGAAGTTTTTGTTCCTCATGGCACTTTGCCCTGAGCCAACAAGTGCATTTGTCGACGCGCCGACATCCAGTCATTCGAACGCCTGGTGCCCCGGGTTCGCCGTTGAGTTATGAACCCGGGTCTTGGGGTTGGCTCTCGTTACCTAGGCGAAATCAATTCCGTGATGATTCCCCAATGATTTTTTTCTCTACTGCACCGACAAAGGAAACACCGACAAACTATGTTTCCCCACCGCAATAACGCCAAGCAATTTCCCATCCGACGAAATCACGAAGTCCCGAAATCCAATCTCCCGCAAAATCGCTCGCGGCGCGGACTCCCCCACCGGAATCTCTTTCCCGTCTGCAACTTCGGCTAGCTCAGGTATGTCGATCCACACCAACTCCCCCGTTTTTTTCTCCACCGCGCGCTTCAACAACACCCGCTGCTCGTCAGGCGCCCAGTGAAAAACTCCTAATCCCGCTCGCACACGCGCCACCCGATGCGGCGAAGTCACGTCCCGAATCTCCAGCACTTCTTTGTCAATGTAATACGCAACTTTCTTTCCGCTCGGTGAAACCGAAAGCCCGCCCGCAAAATCCTGCAGCGTGGCCAACTCCTTGTCGTCCTGCGCCAGCAAATCAAGACGCATCAATCGCGGCGGTCCCGTTTGCGCGCGATCCTGCTCCACCGCAATCGCCACGTTAGTTCCGGCGATCGCGTCCGCATCCAGAAACGTCCGCCCCTCAAAAGCCGCGCCCGCAGGGCCAGTTGACACATTTGTATATTGAAACGAATACAGCGCTCGCGGTTTCACGGCCTCCGTCATATGCACAATCGTCGCGTCATCCTTCAGCCAGAAAGCATTTGCCGAATCCCGTATCACGTTATCGCCGCCATTAATGCGCACTTCCTTGCCATTTTCGTCCAATACCAAAGTCATGAACGAATCCTGCGTTTTCCCGCTCTCCTCAACTACTGAAGTCACGAAAAGCCGGGCCAGTATGAACCGCCCGTTCGGTGACCACCGAAAAGAATCCACCGCATAACTGAACGGCGTGCTCCCATATTTAAATTTATCCCCTTGTAGCAGCCTCCGCTTCTTGCCGTTTGTTTCCAGCAGCCAGATATCGTCGTGTTCCAGGTCATACAATTTTGTTTTCACGTTGTGCCGGACGGAATAAACAATGCGCCCATCCGTCCCAAATGCAAACGCGCTGATGTCCTCATCAATGGTCTGCAGCGGCTTTTCAAGATCCACGACCTGCGCGCCTGCGGGCGGTATCACGCAGCACCCAAAATACACGCACACCAGCGCGCACAGCCCACGCAGCCACCGATATTGGCTAGAACAAAGGCAAATCACAAATTGTCTCTGAAGTTCACTACGGTCTGAATATGCTCACCATCAAACTCAATTCAGTAACTCACCTTCTCGCAGCTTGTTGCTAACTCTCTTACTTGAGAGTCTCTGGAAGAAGTCTGCCTGGAATAATGCTCTTTTCAAACCCCGCCCTATTCTTTTCAAACCACGCCCAATACTGTCATTCCGAGCGTAGCAGACCGATTTTTTCTTCCGCCTTCGCTCCCGCGAAGGCGTCGGTCTGCGCAGTAGAGGAATCTCTCTTCGATCCCTCGCGGAGCCAAGCCATTCCCACCATTCCCACTCTCACACTCACCACCACTTCCTCATTCCGTGGCCGCCGCCCCTCGCACCTTCAACTTCCGAATCTCCTCTAATCTCTGCCGCAATCGCGCTTCAAATCCTTGATCCGTCGGCTTGTAATACGTGCGCCCCGCCAAATTGTCCGGCAAGCAAGTCATGTCCGTAACTTTTTCCTCAAAGTTGTGCGCGTATTTGTATCCCGCGCCATAGCCCACATTTTTCATGAGTCCCGTAACCGCATTGCGCAGATGCAGCGGCACCGGATCCGCTTCCGTCTTCGCCACATCCTCCATCGCCTCGCCATGCGCGGTGTACAGCGCATTGGACTTTGGCGCCAGCGATAAATACACCGCCGCCTGCGCCAGCGCCAAATGACCTTCCGGCGCTCCAAGAAAATCAAACGCATCTTTGGCCGCCAGCGTCACCGCCAGCGCGCCAGGCTCTGCCAGCCCGATATCCTCGCTCGCCATGCGCACCAACCGCCGCGCCAGGTACAACGCATCCTCGCCCGATTCCAGCATGCGCGTCAGCCAATACAGTGCCGCGTCCGGATCGGAATTGCGCACCGACTTATGCAGCGCCGAAATTAAATTAAAATGTTCTTCGCCGCTCTTGTCGTACCGCAGCAACTTGCGTTGCAAAATATCTTCGAGCAGCAGTGGTGTAATGGACAGCACCCCGTTTCGGTCGCGTATCGCGCTGCGCGCCGCCAGCTCCAGCGTGTTGTACGCCGCCCGCGCGTCGCCATTCGCAAACGAAGCGATGCGCATCAACACATCGTCGCTGGCCTCGAACTGTTCGTTCCCAAGTCCGTGATCTTTATCCGACAACGCGCGCCGCAGTAGCTCCGCAATCAAAGGCGTTGGCAGCGCCGCCAGAATGTACACCTTGGTCCGCGACAACAGCGGCGAAATCACCTCAAACGACGGATTCTCTGTCGTCGCGCCTATAAACGTAATGTGTCCCGCTTCCACGTACGGCAGAAACGCATCCTGCTGCGCTTTATTAAATCGGTGCACCTCATCCACGAACACAATCGTCCGGTGCCCCGACCGCGATTTGCGCTCCGCAATTGCCATCACTTCCTTAATTTCTTTGATCCCTGCCAGCACTGCGCTGAACGATACAAATTCCGAGCGCGTAAGCCGCGCAATCAATCTCGCTAGCGTGGTCTTCCCACACCCCGGCGGGCCCCACAACAGCATCGACCCGATATCGTCATTTTCAATTTGTGTGCGAAGCGGCTTGCCTGGTCCCAGCAGTTTCTCTTGGCCAATAAATTCGTCCAGCATGCGCGGGCGCATACGCTCCGCCAACGGCTGGTGCGCCGCGGGCACGTCCGACTCCAACGAGTTTCCGCCAGGGCCCAATGGTATTTTGTTGAATAAGCTCACGGCTGTTGGATGTTCCGCGAACGCACTGAGTTGCGCTGCCGTGCCGCTTCATAAAACAACACTGCCGCCGCAGCCGCTGCGTTCAGCGACTCCACGCCGCTTGCCATCGGTATTCGTATGCGTGCGTCCGCGCTGCGTTCCACTTCTACCGGAAGTCCCGCCCCCTCGTTACCCACCAGCAACGCCGAAGCCTCGCACCAGTCCACTTCCCACGGAGCCAGCAGCGGCTGCTCTCCGGTCTCAGGCTCATGCACGCTCGACGCCAACATCCGGAATCCTGCCACCTTCAATTGCGTCATCAAAATCGGCAACGGAGTCCCCGACAAAACCCCAATGTGCAGCGCCGCGCCCGCCGACGCCCGCAACGCTTTGGGCGAAAACGGATTCGCCGTCCCGCTTTGTCCGGACGCAGAAATCGCCGCTCCCGTCGCGCCAAACGCCGCTGCCGTCCGCAAAATCGTTCCCACGTTCCCGGGATCCTGCACTCCGGCCAACACAACAAGCAGCGGAGAACAAACTCCTTGCGGCGCGCGCACTAAATCATCAAACGTGGTAACTCGCGGCTCCACCAGCGCCGCGACTCCCTGCGGATGCTCAGTGTCCGCCAGTCCCTCAAAAAGGCGGTCCGTCGTCTGCAATACTGGAAAGGCAATTTCCGGTCGCCCAATAAATGGCGCCAGCCGTTCGCGATATCGCGCGCCAGTCTCGCTGAACAACACCGCATCGATGCGGCATCCCGAGCGCAACGCTTCTTCAACCAGCCTCACGCCCTCCACACCCACGAATCCCGACTCCGTCGGAATTCCTCCGCGCAGCGCCATGCGAAATTGTTTCAGCCATCGATTATCACGGCTGGTGAGCACTGCGGTCGCCGCATGGTCCGTCGCTTGGCCGGTAGCAGCGCGCACTGACCGCGCCTTATGCGGCGCACTTGGTGGCGCTCCTGGAGGTGTGCTCATCGCCCGAAAGCGTAGCATCCTTCTGCAGCTAAACGCACTTCACCGATCACCTGAGCGCCTTTATTATGCATTCCGGGTTTATGTGTCGTTATTTATCTGAGGATCAGCGCCGGATCCGCATTGAGAGAATTGTAGCCCAACAGACCAGCCCGGAAACGTGAATAGCCGGCGGCGGCAATCATCGCCGCGTTATCCGTCGACAGTGCGCGGCTGGGAAAAAACACTTCCATGCCGGATGACACAGCGCGTTTTTCAAATACAGCGCGCAGCTCGCTGTTGGCGGCCACCCCGCCAGACACAAGTATCGACTCCGCAGGGATACTCTCTGCCGCCGCCATGGTTTGCTCCACCAGAGTCCGCACAACGGATCTCTGAAATTCGTGGATCAATGCCAGCGTTTGTCCGTCGCATAGCGGAAGCAATTTTTCAAACGTGTTATCGCCGCGTTCTAAGGCGTCTTGCCGGACGCCGATTGCTTCCGAATATTCCGGATGTTCACGCAAATGATAAAGCACCGCAGTCTTCAAACCGCTGAAGCTAAAATCCAGCGCAGTGCCTCTCATTTTTGTTGGCCCAAATCTCACCGGAGGCGTCACGCCATTGCTTGCGCCGTTGCTCGCGGTGTTGCCTGCAGACGACAAGCGGTCGAGGATCGGCCCTCCCGGATATCCCAGCGCCAAAAGTTTCGCGACTTTATCGTAAGCCTCGCCCGCGGCATCATCCCGAGTTTGTCCAATTTTGCGATAGCTCAGTGGCGTGAACTCATCTGCTCCGTGACTCTGTGCTGCAGTTACTTCGTAAAGAACCGTGTGCCCCCCGGAAACAATCAAGCACACCGCAGGAAATTTCACGTGGCGACCAACGCGGTGCGCCTCCAGAAAAACAGCATGCACGTGCCCCTCAAGATGATTGACTGGTATCAACGGTTTCTTGAGCGCTGATGCCAGTGTTTTTCCGTACGTGATGCCCACCAACAAAGCCCCCACCAGCCCAGGTCCTTGCGTGACCGCTATGGCCGCCACTTCCGCAAGCTGCATGTTGGCTTGCGCGAGTGCCTCGCGCACTACCGGCACAATCTGCCGCAAATGTTCGCGTGAAGCCAGCTCCGGCACCACGCCGCCATATTTTTTATGAATCTCGATCTGCGATGCAACTACGTTCGACAAAACTTCAAGTCCGTCCGAAACCACGGCGGCCGCCGTTTCGTCGCAAGATGATTCAATTCCCAGAATGCGCGTGTTCATAAACTGGTTCTCT
>Ga0307475_10003065_pt1 | contig 10123 bp, 9 predicted proteins | sample atmos_gasesECM1C_FD_203317 | JGI IMG/M metagenome (GOLD analysis project Ga0307475, IMG submission 203317) | Hardwood forest soil microbial communities from Morgan-Monroe State Forest, Indiana, United States - atmos_gasesECM1C_515 | ecosystem: Environmental > Terrestrial > Soil > Temperate...
GGCGGTCGAGCGCGCGTGAAGACAGATAGATCGCGTCGTACAGAGCGGTCGCCGCTCCGACGCGGATATGCTCGATGGCTTCCTCGATTCGCTTGAGTTCCGGAGTGAATCCGCGAGTGGCCTCGGTCACGGTTTCACTGAAGGCATACACTCCAAACGCATCCACTGGCCGCAGAATCGTCCGCACAAAGCGCTTGGCCGACGCCTGCTCCAGCGGCAGATCGTGCCGCGTGCTGAGGCTGGTGTCGATGTCAAGAGCGATCGAGAGTGGCAGCGCCGACTCCTTATCGAACACCTTGATCTTTTGTGCGAGTCCGTCTTCGGCGACCGCGAAATTCTCTTTGGTGAGCCCGCCGATGGGAGCGCCGTGTGCGTCGGTCACCGTCACAAACACGTTGACCAGTTTCACATCCACTTTGAGGGTGGCCGCAGGGTCGGACTGTTCCTCCTGGGCGGAGTCTGGGTGAGCCGGGTTCTGTGACGTGGAAGTCTGCTGTGCCCAGAGGTTGCAACCGAGAATAAGCAGCCCCGCTGTAAGCAGACTCGTGGCGAGTTTTCTCATCGAGTGACGAAATTATACCTGTACGAAGTCGGCGCGCCCTTGCGCTCGGACTCACGATTGCCACTGCCGGAGACACTGCCCCTGCGCGAGCGGGGCGATCGCGCCGCTTACTTAGATGCCGAGTCCTTAGTGGGGCTGCCTCGGGGAGAAGAATTTGCGCGGGGTATTTCATCCGGAAAAGGTTCGCCATCCGCCCAGACCGCACCGTCGGCGAAATATTCCTTCTTCCAGATGGGCACCGTGCGTTTGAGGGTATCGATGAGCCAGCGGCAGGCATCAAAAGCGGCGGCGCGATGAGCCGAGGCCACCGCAATCAGCACGCTGGTCTCACCGATTTCGAGCCGCCCCAGCCGGTGGACGAGGGCAACGTCGCGGATTTTGAATTGCTGCAATGCTCGGCTGGCGAGGGATTCCATTTGCTCGAGCGCCATGCCCTCGTACGCCTCGTAATCGAGGTAGAGCGTCTTTCGCCCGCGAGTCTGGTTGCGAACCACCCCCTCAAAAACCACCGCAGCGCCGTCTTCTCCGCGCTTCAGCGTTGAGAGTGTGCCCGGGGTGTCGATCGGTTGGCGGACGATTTGGGCGTAGCTGTGGGCGGACTGCTCTGCGCCCCCGCTAACCGGCGGCAGCAAAGCAATCTCGTCATCTGATTTCAGGTTCGTGTCCGGACCGGCATACTGTTGGTTCACCGCAAATGCCAGCGATGGCAGCGCCGCTTTCAGGCGCGGGATCCGAGCTTCATAGTGCGCCAGCAAATCGCGTATCGAGGCCCCCTCCTGCAGTTCGATCACGTCCGACGCTTTCCCCGCCAGATCCTTCAACATCCCGAAGAAAAGCACGCGCACGCGCATAAGTAATAGGCAACGAATCTTAGTGTAGCGCGAGCAGGAGCGGCCGATAGTCCGCTGGGGCTGCGGCGAGCTCAGGAATTGAACCAAGGCAAAAATGCCAGCCTCCAAGAGGCTGGCAAGGAAGTAAGCTGTTTCGTCTTCAGCCTCGCGTCAACACCTTCTCATGAACCCCTTCGGGTTCTTTCACAGGCTGTGTCGGTTGGTAATCCTGCTTCGGATCCTTCGGCGGCGTAGATAGAATCTTCGATGCAGGCCCTTCCGCCACCTCCGGAAGCGAAACGCGCAAGGCTTCGTCGATGGTCTTCACGTAGTGAATCGTGAGGTTCTCGAGTTGCTCGGGGGTGAGATCCTCCTCGACGTTCATCTTGTTCTCCGCCGGCAAAATCACGTCGCGCACACCGGCACGCTTGGCGGCGAGGACTTTCTCCTTAATCCCGCCGACCGGCAGCACGTTCCCGCTCAGCGTGATCTCACCGGTCATCGCGATCAGCGGCTGGATCCTCCGCTTCGAAAGCAGCGAGACCAGAGCCGTGGCCATCGTCACGCCGGCCGACGGACCATCCTTCGGAATCGCCCCTGCCGGCACGTGAATATGAATATCGTGGCCGGCGAAGAAATCCTCGGGCACACCCAGCCGGTCCGCATTCGACCGGACCCAGGTCAGCGCCGCCTGCATGGATTCCTGCATCACCTGGCCGATCTGTCCCGTCATGGTGAATCCGCCCTTGCCTTTCATGGCATTGGCTTCGACGAACAGCACGTCTCCACCCGACGGAGTCCAGGCCAGACCGACAGCAACACCGGGGCGTTCGGTCCGCTCGGCAATTTCTCCCTCGCTGCGGATCTTAATGCCGCCCAGAAATTCCTGAATGACATCTTTGGTGACCATGAGCTTGTCGGTTTTGCCTTCGGCCAAGCGCCGCGCCTGTTTGCGGCAGATCGTTCCGATGGTCCGCTCCAGACCGCGCACGCCGGCTTCCCGCGTGTAATGCCGGATCACGTAGCGCACCGCTTCTTCCGGAAATTCGATCTGCTCCGCCGTAATCCCGTTTTCGTCAACCTGCCGCGGAATCAGGTATTGAAATGCGATGTGAACTTTCTCTTCTTCCGTGTAGCCCTGCAGTTCGATGATTTCCATACGATCGCGCAAAGGCTCGGCGATCGGATCGAGCATGTTCGCCGTCGTAATAAACAACACCTTCGACAGGTCAAACGTCACGTCGAGGTAGTTGTCGCGGAACGTCGAGTTCTGTTCGGGATCAAGTGCTTCCAGCAGTGCCGAAGCCGGATCGCCCCGGAAATCACGCCCCACTTTGTCGATCTCGTCGAGCATGAAGACGGGATCTTTGGTCTCGGCCCGGCGAATTCCCTGGATGATCTGTCCCGGCAACGCCCCAATGTAGGTGCGGCGATGCCCACGGATTTCGGCTTCATCGTGAACGCCGCCCAGCGAAAGGCGCGTGAACTTGCGGCCCAGTGCTCGAGCGATCGACTTGCCCAGCGAGGTCTTGCCCACGCCCGGAGGTCCGACGAAGCACAGGATCGGCCCTTTCATGTTCGGCTTCAGGCGCCGGACGGAAAGATAGTCCAAAATACGGTCTTTGACTTTCTCCAAGTCGTAGTGGTCGTGATCGAGAATCTCCTTGGCCTTCGGAATCTCAATTTCCTGCCCCGACGTCTTCGCCCAAGGCAACACGGCCAACCACTCGATGTAGTTGCGCGTGAGCGAATAGTCGGCGGCCATGGGCGACATGCGCGAGAGGCGGCCCAATTCCTTGAGCGCTTCCTTCTTCACCTCGTCGGGCATGCCCGCTTCTTCGATCTTCTTCTTCAGATCCTCGACGTCGCGCTGGCCTTCATCCTGCTCCCCCAGTTCCTTCTGGATGGCCTTCATCTGCTCGCGCAGGTAGTACTCGCGCTGCGTCTGCTGCACGCGATCCTGAACTTCGCTTTGAATCTTGTTGCGCAGCTGCTGGACCTCGAGTTCCTTGGCCAGATGCTGGTTGATCTTCTGCAGCCGCACCAGGACATCGGTGGTCTCAAGCGTGTCCTGTTTGTCGGGCGTAGAAAGCGATGGCAGAGACGAGGCGATGAAGTCCACCAGGCGTCCCGGCTCGTCAATATTCATGGCCACAGTCGAGAGTTCGTCCGACAACGTCGGTGAGCCGGCGACGATCTGCTGGAACAGCGTTAACACATTGCGCTGCAGGGCTTCGATTTCTGATGTCGCCGCCGGGGTCGTACCCTCGGGCATGGGGACATAATGCGCCCGCATGAAGGGCGTTAACTGGGTGAACTCGCCCAAGTGCACCCGCTCCAGGCCCTCGGCGAATACAAACAGGCTCTGGTTGGGCATCTTGACGACTTTGTGGACTACCGCCGAGGTCCCAATGGTATAAAGATCGCTCGGTTGCGGGGAATCGACGCGCGCCTCACGCTGCGCCGCCACGATGATGGTCTTGTCCTCGCCGAGCGAATTGATCAGTTGAACCGAGCTTTCCCGGCCGACAGTAAGCGGCAAGACCGCGTGCGGGAACAGGACTGTATCCCGGACCGGGAGCACCGGAAGAGCCCTCTGGTCGTTCAGTTCCTTAGTTTCCTTCAATTTAGGGGTACGCTCCACCGGCTGTTGCTGGCTCATAATTCTCCTTGAGTGTAACTCGCTCAAGTTTAGATGATACTCCTCCCGGAAAGGTTTCAGCTCCTCACCCAGAGGATTCCGGCAAGTCCTTGGATTCTAGTCCCTAACGATGTGAGTGGCACCGTGCCTAAGGTGCAGAGGCTAACGCGGCAGGTACTCCCTTGCAAGCCCTAAATAGAGACCTAAACTCGGAATCCATGCTTCGAGCACCTCGCGGCCCCACCCTCCATAGACCCAGCGCAGGAAAGAAGAACCCCCAACGGTCAAGTAGCGGCATCAACCCGACACCGACCGCGGGGGCACGACCATCTCCGTTGCCCGGGCACCGGACCAGTTAGTCCGACATCAAACTTTTCGGTCGAAGGGCCAGATCCTAAAATAGGTGCTTGGCCTTGTCACCCCGGAAAATCAGCTCTTGCAGCACCCGCTCGTTCGCAGCGTTCAGCAGGTAAATCGTCTGATCTTTTTCCGCCTTCTTTTCTAACGCGACCAGTGAGCACTTTACTTTGACCTAGGGACTCTTCCCTCCGATTTTCTGGGACACCATGATGTGATCCTGCCCTACCGATAGTGTGCCGGAATTTGTAGTCCCCTGCGGGGAGTACGTCTGCTCCCACGTGAACCGGCGCAACGAACGTGATTCGATTGCGTATCACGAATACCGAGGTTGTCTCCCGCCGCTGCAGCCAGCGAGGCCAGCGCCAACACACACAAGAACAGCCCGAAGATTCTCAACCAACCCATACTCCCTCCTTTAGGATAATTCCGTGCGTCCCGTACAAAGCAAGCCCAGGACGTCATGATCTGTCTGGGAGGGTAGGTGGGGCCGAATGTGTGCCGCATCACAATGGGGTGTGGGGGCACGCAAGCCGCCGCCCTATGTTCGGTTTCATTTTGGAGTGAACTGGGCTAACTCATAGATCCCAAGCCTTTTTTCGAGCCCCGCCACCTGATCGACCACCTTGAAAAATCCTTCGTCACCAAACAATTCATCTTCTCTCTTCTCGAAATCCTCACCCAGTGCGTCGTATTCGTGAGCCGAGACGATGGTACGAAACGCTGGGAAGAGCACGGTATCTTCGCGCGCCTCGTGCGGACGATACATGTGTAGAAAGGCACGCAACGCATCACCCAGCTTGTCGCTGTCGGAGGAGACATATTTCAGGGTGGCCGTGCCGGCAAGTTCCTTGATCTTGGCCGTCAAGTCGCGTCCTGCCTTGTGTTGAGTCTGCAAGGTATCAACCAGATTCACCAACTTGACGGCCTTACGAAACCGGGGAAACAGGAAATCCTCCTCCAGTTTCTCGTGGTATTCCTCGACGAAATGGCGGACGATGTCGGCGGCGCTGGCCAGGACTGATCCGTCAAATGGGCGCTTGCCCGTGAGCTTTTGCAGGTGGTTGTCGTAGATCAGCAAGATGCGGTTGAGCACGCCGTGCTCGCGCATTAGGTCTTCGGCGGGAGAAATATTTTCGTCTGCCTGGGCCTTTTCGTTTTCGGGGGCAGGCTTTTGCTGTGCTCCAGCCAATGCCGGCGCCAGCAGACCGGCGCCCGCGATAGCCGAATGGAGAAACTCGCGACGGGTGTTGCGGGGAGAAAAGGGCATTTCCGGCATCGGGTCTCCTCTGACTTGTCAGTCTCGAATCTTTGACAATCACGCCCCAGAAAAGGTTCGCACAAGTCAGGCTGCCGGGTAAATCCCTAGCACTTTAACGAACTCGGCGACTTCGTCTAAATGCCAGAGCGCGTTGCGCGCGGGTTCGTCGTCGCCCCTCAGGAAGTCCACGTAGAAAACATACTCCCAGGGCCGCCCGCGCATGGGTCGCGACTCAATCTTGCTTAGGCTGATGTCGCGCAGGGCAAAGACGCTCAACGACTTGAACAAGGCCCCCGGCAGGTTACGGACCTTGAAAGCGATGGAAGTTTTGTTCGCTCCGCGAGAAATCAGGCGGCGATAGTCATCGCTTCCCTTCTTCCTCCCGTGCTGCAGCCTGCGAATTAGAAAAAAGCGCGTGAAGTTGCTCTTGTCGTCTTCGATGCCGGCCTGAACGATTTTGCCGCCATACGCTCGAGCCGCCAGACGCCCCGCGATTCCCGCGGAGTCTTTTAGTTTGTTGATCGTCACGTGCTTCACGCTGCCCGCCGTGTCATAGAAGGGCACGGCCTCGACCCGAGGATGCCGACCGAAGAAGTCCCGGCACTGGTCGAGCGCCACAGGATGCGACAGCACGCGGCGGAGGGATGACAGTTTCACCCCCGGCGCGGCAATCAGGTTGTGGACAATGCGCAGGAGGTATTCGCCCTGAATGAACACCTCCCGAGTCACCAGAAGATCTGCATGCTCGGCTACGGTTCCGGCCAGTGTGTTCTCGATCGGGATCACTGCGGCGTGGACCGAGCCGCCCTCGACGCGATCAAACACCTCCGCCGACCGTGCGCACGGCACAACTGTGCTGTGCGGCAGCATCCGCCCCGCCGCCTCGTGACTGAACGACCCGAGTTCCCCCTGGATGGCAACTTTCATAGAATTTCTACCGGACAGGGCAAGGTACCCGGAGACCTTGGGAAAGAGCAAATCATTTCCCCGAGGAGAACCTAGCGGGGTCGCTGGCGTGGCATCGTGGAATCGGAACGCCGGTGGAAAGAATATAGCTCTTGACTAAATCAAGTTTGCTCAGCAAACTAGATTGCGTAATGGGAGACGCCCACAGATGACTTCTCCATCTCCTGTTCTCGAGGCCGAGCAGCGCGCCTGGCGCTATTGGTTCACGGATGGCTTGACCAACCTGATGGTGGGCGTGAGCACTCTGCTCATGGCGCTCTGCCTGCTGTATACGCCGCGCTGGCCCCCTGCGCCGGTGTCCATGGCACTGTGGCTCACTGCGCTCGTTCTCTACGTTGTGATGGGTGCGCGCCATCGGGAAATTGTGCAATGGCTCAAGACCAAGATCACGTATCCTCGCGCTGGTTATGTTCAGTCGCCCTACTCGGAAGACCCAATATGCTCGGCCAACCTGGTAACGGTTTCCCTGACCGGTGCCCGGGCAGCGCCGCCGGAGGAAGTGCAGCGTGCTCATTCGAGTCGGAGAACGAGGATGTTCCTTATGCTCGGATTGGTCATGCTGGCAAGCCTCGGGATGCTAACCATCCACGAACGCTGGGTTTGGGCAGCAGCAGGAATCATGATCGGGGCGGCCATGTGGCTCGCGCGCAACAATTATCGATTGTCCTGGATCGTTCCTGTGGGTTTCCCTTTCGTCGGCTTGTATATTACGATCTTTGTCGCTTCCCCCGGGGCGCCGCCGGCCTATTTCCTCGCCGGTTGGGGCGTGCTGTTTCTGCTCGATGGCGGGATGAAACTGATCCGCTTCATTCTCCAGAATCCGGCGCCGAAGGTAACCACCGCATGACGCCAGATCTGGCAGCCCTGGCGACGCTGGATCGGACGATTCACGAACCAGCGCGACTGATGATCATGACGGTGCTCTATGCCGCAAGCGAGGCAGATTTTCTCTACCTGCAACGGGAGTGCGGATTAACGCAAGGAAATCTTTCCAGCCATCTGGCGAAACTGGAAGACGCAGGCTACGTGCTGATCGAAAAGATGTTCAAAGGAAAATATCCGCTGACCGTGTGCAGTCTCACGCAGAAAGGCCGAGCCGCCTTCGCAGAATACGTGCAGAAAATTCGGGTCGTCTCCGAACCACCGTCCAATGGGCGACGAACCTCGGTGAGGCCACGTCCAGACAAGGGCTGAGCGATCCGGTCTGCTACGGAACGGCAACTAATTCCTTCTTCATCACCAGCGCGTCCACACCGTTCGAGTAGTAGCGAGGCCAAGTCCGGATTACGCTGTAACCGCGGCGCTTATAGAAGGATAGAGCGGCAAGGTTATCGACTGCGGTTTCCAGCCCTACGGCTCTCGAGCCTGCCGCCTGCAGACGCTCCTCTGCTGCCTTCAACAATAACGATCCGACCCCCGAGCGCCGCGCCGCCTCGATCACATCGATGGTAATGATGTGCCCCATCGGCCCGCCGTAGGCCACGATGAATCCCGCGATTGATGCGCCGTCGCGTCCCACCGCCACAAGGCTGAACGATCCTTTGCGCCGCAGGTAGACCTTTAGCTCCTGGCGCGAATAGGAGATCCCCGGTGGGAAGCATTCCTGGTCAACCTGCCACAGCGTTTCGAAGTCTTCTGCTTTGAAATCGCGAATCGCGAAGGGCACAGCCACATTGTAGCCGCAGGGAAATGGCAATTTCTTGCAACCGATAACCCTCGAATTAGACTTGACGCCCGGGAATTGTTCACTCTTTTCCACAGCTCCCCCACCGTGGGGCAAAAAAAAAGTCCGCAAGGGCCTGTTGGCCTCTTGCCCCGATTGCAATTTAAGACGTACCATCGGGGGAAGAGGAGGCGTGTGGGGCGCCTTTTGCTCATCGACGTCGTCGGCTCGGTGGCCATCCTGGGGGCATGGTACCTCCTGTTCGCCGCTTATAACCGCCGCAAGGGCACGGAAGCTCTGCGCTGGGTCGAGTCCGCCTGCGCCGGTAAGGGACGCCTCGTCGATTGTCGGTGGCTGAACAGCTCCCGCCTCTACGCCCGCTTGCAGTTCCGTTCGCGCAGCTTCGAGAATGCACGACTTACCATGCGCTTCCGTCCTCGAGCTTTCCCGGTGCAGTGGCTGCTGAGCAGTTGGCGAAAGCAGAAGGAAACCCTGACCTTCGAAGCCGACCTGGGTGGAGCGCCCAGCTTCCATCTCGAAGTGGTGCGGCACCGCTGGTGCGCTCACAGCCGTGGCGTCACTGCCAACCATCGCGACGAGCGCCAATGGGATGTCTACGAACCCGGCCCGGTGATTCTCACCACCCGGACCCATTGGAAACAGGATCCCGCCGCCGAACTTAGCGCGCTCATGGCGGTCCGCCACCAGGACGTGCTCCAGGTTCGCTTCCGCCCCGAGTCCCCACAGTTCACCGCCACCATCAAGCTCGACGCTCTGGATGATCCGCGCGCCGCCGCCAACTTCCTCACCACCTTGCGCGAGTTGGCCGCCGGCGCCTCGGCGCACCGTCAGTAGGCCCAAGCATTGCGGTCGCAGGAGGTTTCTCAATGACGGAATTCCCTGTTAATCCAACTCGTTTCGACCCGTACAAGAACTTCAAATTCAGAGTCAAGTGGGACGGCCAGTACGTAGCGGGAGTGTCCAAAATCAGCGCTCTCAAGCGCGCAACCGAAGTGATTGAGCATCGGGAAGGCGGCGATCCAAGTACAGCCCGAAAATCGCCGGGACGGACCGTGTTCGAGCCGATTACGTTCGAGCGAGGCTTGACCTACGATCACGCTTTTGAAGAGTGGGCAAACTTGGTATGGAAGCTCGGTGCAACCCCTGAGACTGCCCTGGCAAACTTCCGCAAAGATATCCTCATTGATGTCTTCAACGAGGCCGGGCAGAAGATTTTTTCTTACAAGCTGTACCGCTGTTGGGTGTCGGAGTACCAGGCGTTACCGGACCTCGATGCCAATGCTGACGCGGTGGCCATCGAGCACATCAAGCTTGAGAACGAGGGATGGGAACGCGATACCTCCGTTACCGAGCCGAAGGAGCCGACATCAGACTGACCGAGATGCCTTCTACCGCAGGCACCGCGGCGTCGGACTGGTCTGCATTTCGAAAAACTGGAATTACGTTCACTTGCCGTTATGAAGTAGACTGCGCACATGCCCAGTGGCCGCCAGGGGTCCATCCATCTCTTTCGTTTCGCCGGAGTTGATGTATTCCTCCATTGGTCCTGGTTCCTGGTTGCAGCGTATGAAATCCAGCTGCGAAAAGGAAGCTATTCCTCGATCACCTGGAACGTGCTGGAGTATCTGGGACTGTTTTTGATTGTGATGCTTCACGAGTTCGGCCACTCTTTGGCTTGTCGTCAAGTCGGCGGAAGGGCAGACAGAATAGTGCTATGGCCTCTGGGTGGGGTGGCGTACGTGGACCCGCCGCCCCGACCCGGCGCCACGTTGTGGAGTATCGCCGCGGGGCCGCTGGTCAACGTTGCGCTCTTGCCCCTCTT
>Ga0307475_10003066_pt1 | contig 10123 bp, 9 predicted proteins | sample atmos_gasesECM1C_FD_203317 | JGI IMG/M metagenome (GOLD analysis project Ga0307475, IMG submission 203317) | Hardwood forest soil microbial communities from Morgan-Monroe State Forest, Indiana, United States - atmos_gasesECM1C_515 | ecosystem: Environmental > Terrestrial > Soil > Temperate...
AGACAGTAGTAAAAATGGACTTCTGGGCGCCATCGTTCGTGAGCTGAACTGTGCGCGTGACCTGTGGCGGGGGAGGCAACCTCAGTGTCAGGGTGAGAACGCTGCCCACGATAGCGACGCAGGCCACGGCCAGCGCTGTGAACCAAGCCCGCCGTGGGCGAATATTTACCCCTGGTAAAGCGACCGACCGTGTAGAAGTGTTGCGCTGCAAGCGCTGCAAGTCGGTGCGCAGTTCCGCGGCGCTCTGACAGCGCAGATTACGGTCTTTCTCCAAAGCTTTGTTGATGATCTCTTCCAGCTTCGCCGGAACTTCCGGATTCAATCGCACCGGCGCGACTGGCTCCCGATTAAGAATGGCTTCGAAAATCGTTCCGGAGGTGCTGCCTCGGAATGGAAGGGTGCCGGTGACCATCTCGTAGAGCACGGCCCCGAAGGAAAACAGGTCGGTGCGCGCGTCCAGATCTTTTCCTTTGATCTGCTCCGGCGACATGTACTCTACCGTTCCGATTACCATTCCAGGTTCGGTCGGCCCCTGCGTGATATTCAAATTTTCGCTCGTCGGCTTTGACTTCGCGGCGAGTTTTGCCAGGCCGAAGTCAAGAATTTTTGCCTGGCCATGGTTTGTGGCAAAGATATTTGCGGGTTTGATGTCGCGGTGGATGATCCCCTTAGAGTGGGCGGCGTCGAGAGCATCGGCGATCTGAATGCCCAGACCCAGAACGGTTTCGATCTCCAGGGGCTTTCCCGCAATTAGGCGTTTGAGGGTCTGCCCCTCAAGCAATTCCATCGCGATGAAGGCGCGGCCCTCAACTTCGTCAACTTCATAAATCGTGCAGATACTGGGATGATTCAGCGCCGAGGCAGAGCGCGCCTCGCGGTCAAAACGGCGAAGCGACTGCGGGTCTTCGGCGAGTTCCTCGGGAAGAAACTTCAGGGCAACATGGCGGCCGAGCTTCAGGTCTTCGGCTTCGTAAACCACGCCCATGCCGCCACCACCGATCTTGCCCAGAACATGATAGTGGCCGATCACGGTTTCGGCCAAGCTCGACTCTGGATTCAAAGATCGAGAGTTAGGTGGTCGGAGTGGGGACGCGCTCGCGTCAGCAAAGGCCGGCGCCTCGATGAAGCACCCGGCTTCAGTGTGATGGGCCAGCAGCGATTCCACCTCGCGGCGGAGGTCTTCATCCCCGGCGCAGCATTCATCGAGCACAGCGGCCCGGCGGTTCTCCTCGGCCTTCAGAGCCTTGTGGAAGATGCTCTCGATCCTCTCCCAGCGTTCAGGTTTCATGCCTCGCTACTCATTTCACGAAGAAGCCAGGCCTTCGCGAGTCTCCAATCGCGCATCACAGTTTCGGGTGAAACCTTCAACACCTCCGCGGTTTCCTCCACGCTCAGGCCGCCAAAGAAACGCATCTCGACGACTCGGCTCTTGCGTTCGTCCACCGTCGCCAGACGTTTCAGAGCATCATCCACGGCCACCAAATCGGCGCTTTGCTCAGGGGCGACCACTAGAGCCACATCTAGCAGGACCGGTTGCGCCCCGCTACCGCGCTTATGCGACTGTCGGGCGCGGGCCTGGTCGGTGAGAATACGCCGCATCTGCCGCGCACATAGAGCAAAGAAGTGCGCGCGGTTCTGCCAGTCAATCAGCTTCAGATCGGAGAGGCGCAGGTAAAGCTCATTGATCAGCGCCGTGGTTTGCAGAGTATGGCCCTCACGTTCCCGTGCCATGCAGCCCTTCGCTGCCCGATGCAGCTCCCGGTAGACCTGAGGAGTTAGCCTCTCCAGAGCACCTTCATCGCCTTGACGCCATGCCTGAAGCAGTTGCGTGATCTCGTGTCCGAGGGCCGCATCCATCCAAAGCCTCTGCACCGCAAGGGGGAAGTCACGGGGCGGTTACAGGAACATTAGCACACCGGTCGCAGTTTCGGTCCTGTGAGCCCGTGGCAGGAATGCTTTTCTCTCCGTTACAGGTTTTGACCACAGTTCTCGCTATATGAGGTGAGAGGCAAGAAAAACAGGCGCGGTCAGTCGAAAGAATCGGCTACCGTGACCAAAATTCAAAGGAGAAACATATGACGACACGAATCAGGACTCTGCTGGGATCAATTCTGTTGCTGATGGCCACAATGGCATCGGCTCAGACGATACACTTCACAATGCCGTTCTCGTTTGTTGCCGGAAACAAGAGTCTGCCTGCCGGCGATTACACCCTCGAACTCAACCGTGAAAATCACTCGATGATCTTTCGTTCTGAAGACCCCTCCGGGAACAATGCAGTGATGTTGGCGACAAGCAGCGTGGGGGCTGCGGACCCGGACAAGACTTACGCGGTTTTCAAGCGATATGGCACGCATTACTTCCTAGCCTCGGTGTGGAGAGAAGGCGTCGGCCAGACCCTCACTCCGGGAAAACTGGAACGAGAACTGGCGAGCAAGCACTCCAACGTTGAAGGGGCCAGAGTCGAAGCTCGACTCTCGCCTCGGTAACAGCGCAAGTGAGGGAATCCGGGCGGTATCAGCTTCCGCCATTCCGCCCCGAGACTTGATTGATTCGCGCTGTATGCCGCATCTGCGCTCGCGTTTGGTGAAACGCGACTGGGGATCGGCTCCAGTTGTTAATCTTCTCGGTTGGGTCCCGGTTTCCGAACTAACCTATTTACCCGGCCTTCCCGAGAGTATTCCCGACACCTTGGCGATTTGCTCCCAAGTGACGGGCAAGCGGGAAGTAATCCCCCAAAAGAAGGATTGCCGACTAATCGGGAGTTGGCTCGCGTTGGACCACAACCAAAAACACCACGCCGACAATGGTAAACATTCGGAATGCCTCTTCCTGCCCATTCCACATTTTCGACTGCCACATCAGAAACCATTCGCCCCCGACATCGAGGAATGCCACCAACCACATCAGCAGGCTCGTCGTCAGCGCAATCATGGCGACGTTCAGTGCAGCGGCGAATTGCGCCCTGTCCGCACGATACGATTTCAGCAACCGAACACCAGCCCACCAGCATAGAAGCATAGTGACTGATTCCCAGGCGATGATGCCGATGTAGAAGACCGTATGTACTACCGTCGAATTGACGGCGCGCCACATGAGGTGGTTCCCCGAAAAGGTTGAGTCCATCATCAGGACGTGGCGGACAAACTCATAGTTGGAGCCGTAATCCGTGATGTTGTTTAGGACCAGAATCGTGTAGAAAAGTGCGATGGCAAAAACGAGAACCGCTTTGGAAACGCGAAGCGCCATTACATGCCTCATAGGTTGTCGCACGCGGGAATTATATCTTCTCGCGACCTTTCTTGGAGTGCGCACAAGTTCTGATTAAGGGGCAAACCTTCAATAATCCAACGTGCCAGCATTGGCCGGCAATTTTCTGGCCGGGCTACACTGGAAGAGGCAGAACGGGTCAAGCATGAGCGGAAACCATCGGAGCGATTTCCGGGAGCCTGTTTGAGGATTACTTCCGGATTGCCGACAATCCGACAAGTAGCCGTCGTTTCACCAGAATCAACTCTTAATTCGGGGAGGTACTCAGCGCGAAGGTGGTACCCAGCCCGGCGAAGAGATAACGATCACCAAATGCCTTCTTCAGCGCCCTGAAAGCTGGCTCGCCGGTGCAGTGTCCGGGTGCGACGTATTGCACATTCAACGTGTCGTGCAGCGCCGTGACGATCTTCTGGATGTCCGCATCGCTCGCCACTACGAGGTGAAAGCCGCCGACGATCAAATGGATGCGCGGGTCGATCGTGCTGGCCGCTTCGACGATCTTATCAACGCCGGGATGTGAACACCCAACCACCAGCACCATGCCATCGGGGGCTTTGATAGCCAGCGACAGCTCGTGCAGTTCCAATGTGCCCGGTTTATCGGAGACCAAAGAGATCAGGTAGATGTCTGGTGCGACCTCGACCGTTTTATCCACGAGTTGGAAGTTTGCGCCGGGCCAGGCCGATCCAAACCGCATGACGTCGGGGGGCGCACCGCTGTAATAGCGCTGTTCCGACGGTAGGGATGAATCCTTGCGATAAAAGCTGCTCGGCAAGTCGGCGCCATAGACGCCAAATCCCTCCTTCGGCGCGTAGATCTTTACTTTGGGGTTCACCTTCAACACGTACGCCAGTCCTCCCATGTGATCGCCGTGGCGGTGCGACATGACAACGAAATCCAGGCTCGACAGGTCGACGCTTTTTGCCTTTGCATTCTGGGCAAGGACCTCTGGGTTGTTGCCGGTGTCGAACAGGATTCGCTTCCCGCTGTACTCCACCAGCGCAGCATACCCCCAGTCCTTCTGCATGGCAGAGTCTTTGCCGAACGCATCATAAAGAATCGTGATTTGCGCTTTGGAGGGACCGGCGCTTGCCATCGGAGGAGCGGAGACTGTCACACCTCCGACGAGGAGCAGGAATGCTACAGAACGGAGAAGTGCCGGGGAATACGCTGTCATTGTGGCCTCCTGCGCGCGGGCTCGGTGACCATTCGCCGTTCTCGGGAACGCGAAACCAATTACACCTGTGCGGACCCTTCCCGTCAAGGCTACCGATGACAGGTGGCGCCTACCCGCGTCGGAGATGTGCCCATTTCCCGATGCTCTCGACGGTTAGCCCCGGATCACGAGAGCAAGCCTGAAGGAATCCCAACGTAAGGGTGGCCGACCATCCAACCCTAATTGCCCGCGCCTCCTTGAACTGTGAATCCAACTGCGTAGTCCGATAGTTCTTGCTAACTTCAGTGCTTGAACGTGTGGTTGGGTTTGCACAGGGAACCTTGAGAAGAAAACGAGCGGGGAATATGTCCCCCGCTCTATTCAGAAGCGGCACCTTCTTTCGGGAAGCCGTAATCCTTAGTCTTGGGGAGAGTTGACGCGCTCTCCTTCGGCCGTGGTTGCGAGCCCCGAATCGGTCACCACTTGGTGGATCTTATTGCCTGATTGCGCAACGATAATCTGCAGGTGCAGATCGGGCATGCCTGAGACCACAACGGTCTGGGTTCCGGTGCAGTCCGGGTTGACGGAGTAGCTGCCCGTGCCCGGGCGCCAACCGGGCGTGAGGATGCCGTTTGTGGCGACCGCGTCGACTTGCGTCAGATTTCCTTTGCCGTCAAACGTTTGCTTGGCGATGCCATCAATGAGTAGGGTAGAGCCGTCCCCCAGGAAGACGGTTCCGTGAATGGTAAATGCGTAGCTGCCTTGAATCGTGGAATTGCTGCAAGCGCTGGCATGGGCCGTCAAGGTTGACGATGCAGCCAGGGTAAGGGTCAGTAGAAAAAGCGAAATGCGTGATTTCATAGTGCCTCCAAAAGTTTTGAGATTTAGCGGGCTTGGGCTACGAGAATCTGCTGGGGTTGCTCTTTGCGGGCCAGTTCCTTCTCCCGCGAACTCGGGGCAAGCGTTGCACCGGTGGCGTTGTTCTGGCCCCACACCTCAGCTAGAAAAAAGCTAGTGCCGTAGCGTCGGAAGACAAGCTTGCCGAGTACTGGGACGGTGCGTGATTCCTTCCTGATGGTGAGGAGTATCAGCGCTCTTTGTCCTTCTCCCCGCAGGACGATGCTTCCGCGTTCAATGTTTATTTGCACGGTATAGTCGCCGGCGGCCAGGACCCTGTCGCCTGCGACGAACTCAAAAGGTACGATAACCGTCATTTCGTGGTTGAGGATCGAATCGGCCTGCAGGGGTGCTGCGACTGCAAAGAGCAGGATCAATCCAGCTAGGGCGCTAAAGATTTTCGTGGTCATGTTTTATTTCTCCTTCGAGAAGCTAGACTTGGCCGCGCTGGCCCTGTTTTCGCCGAATTGCAGACTCCCTTCAATCCCAGGCCTCTCACATCACGGGCACTTGTGGCTCACACGTGTAAGTGATTGAATACGGGGCAGGCAGCAGTGGGCCTCGCCGTCGGAAAGCGTGATAAACTCGCGGCTCAAAAGCGCCTAAGGACGTAGATGTGATAGAGAAGCTCGGCTCGACAGTGCGATTCGGGGTGTTTGACGCCGACTTTCGCACGCAGGAACTACGCAAACAAGGCGTGCGAGTGAAGCTACCCCAACAGTCGTTTCAGATCCTGCAAATGCTGCTGGAGCGGCCCGGAGAGTTGGTGACCCGCGATGAGTTGCGCCAGGCGCTTTGGCCTGGCGACACCTTCGTGGATTTCGACCACGGCGTGAACAATTCCATCAAGCGCATCCGCGATGCACTTGGCGATTCCGCCGAGAGCCCGCGTTACATTGAAACTCTGCCCCGGCTGGGTTATCGCTTCATTGGGAACATCGATGTCAAGCCCGAGGTCCCGTCGCCCGCACCGATTCCACCGTCCCGTCATCGGTGGCGGCTCTTCACAGTCCTTGCCCTGAGTGGCCTTCTAGCAGCCACATTGACTATCTATTTCTTACGGAAACATATTTGGGCCCCACCGCCCCCAACGCTGACCATCATCCCATTCACAACCTTTCCAGGGTTTGAAATCGGGCCCAGCTTTTCGCCGGATGGGAACCAGATCGTTTTCGCGTGGTTTGGTTATGAAAAGGAGTACCAATTCGATCTTTACATTAAGCAGGTTGGGCAAGAGCGTGTGGTGCAGCTTACCCACCATCCCGCCACATTTATCAGCTCTGCCTGGTCTCCCGACGGCCGATTCATCGCCTTCATGCGCCACGTTGACGGCGACCCTGGCGCAAGCGGAATCTACCTCATCTCCGCGCTGGGAGGTTCGGAGCGCAAGCTGGCCGGCATTACTCCTTATGGAAGTTATGAGCCGATTGCTGTGAACTGGGCGGCGGACGGCAAGTGGTTGGCATTCGCCAAAGGAAGTTTGCCCGCAACCAAAGCCTCGGCGCTAGCGGATCGAGCACCGAGCGAATCGCCCCCCGAGCATTACAGCACCCCCGTGCATTTCAGCACTCACCTGCTCAATGTGGAAACCACCGAGGAGCGGGCCCTGCCTGATCCTTCCCCTGACTGCGTGAATACGTTCGGACCGTCTTTCTCACCAGATGGCAAGTATCTGGCGTCGGTGTGTGTGCTTACCGAGGGTGTGGCTAAGATCTACGTGCAGGCCCCCGATGGGCAACAAGCGCGGGAATTGGCGAAGGCATGGGCCTCAGATTTTACCGGTCTCGCCTGGGCAGCGGACAGCCAGTCACTCCTCTACAGCACGGAACATCGTCTCTGGCGCGTATCGCTGGCCGGCGGAAGACCGGAGAAGCTTCTCTTCGCCCAGGATGTGGAATCGGTGGCGGTCGCGCGCACCGGGAATAGACTCGCCTACGCCCAGGTGCGCCATGTCAACAACATCTGGCGACTCGAATTGGCCAGCGAAGCAAAACCTGCCGGTCCCGCCACCAAATTCATCTCTTCCAGCCGCGGCGACGGAAGTTCGCGGATTTCGCCGGACGGCAGGTACGTTGCTTTCCAATCCTGGCGCTCAGGAAACCCAGAGGTCTGGTTGTGCGACCGCGATGGCTCAAATCCCGTCCAATTGACTTTCTTCGAAGGGCCTCAGATTGGGACGCCAAGCTGGTCGCCGGACAGCCGCCGGATCGTCTTCGACTTGCGCGCTTCCAGCAATATTGAACTCTATACCGTGAACGTGGATGGTGGGCCGCCGAAGCGATTTCTCACGGGAACTGCAAACGCTTCAAATCCGTTCTGGTCGGCGGATGGCCACTGGATCTATTTCAACACCGAAGGCCCCGAGGCCATTTGGAAGGTGCCGGTGGAAGGCGGAGCGGCAGTTCGTTTGACCGAGGGCAAGGACCGAGTCTCGCCGCAGGAATCGGCAGATGGGAAGCGTGTGTTCTTTTACAGAGATGAGGGCGGCCATGAAGAGGCCTGGTCTGCGTCCGCGAATGGCGGCGACGAACGCCCCATCCCGGGAATGCCCGCCGACGTAGGCTGGGTGCCAGCGCGGAACGGCATTTACTTCATCAATGGTTCCCAGCGGCACTATTCCCTCAACTACCTGGACTTCGGCACTCAGCATGTGCACAAGATTGCGGACCTGCCTAGCTTGTTTGTCATCTGGGGGCCCTCCATCTCGCCCGACGGCCATACTTTTCTCTTCTCTGGAATCGAGCACTCCGAGGGGAACATCTTCCTGGTGGAAGGGTTCCGGTAGGTCACTGCCCGGTGGGGCGCGGGGCAAACTCGAGGGGCTCAACCTTTCCGGAATGCTCGAACGTCTCGAAGACTACATCCACTCGCTTCTCTTCCCTTTTGGCGAACAAGAACGCCGCCGCTCGCAGCAGAAGTTCGTAGCGGACGTATCACGGGCAACTCTGACGTAACCAGATTAGGTAAAGGTTAGCCGACAACCCATCCAGAATGGCCACGTCGGCTGCAACCTGTTGCGCACGTTATAATGGCGCGCACCTATGGCTCTTGCTTCGGGCACAAGACTCGGGCCCTATGAAATTCAAGTTCCGCTGGGTGCCGGCGGCATGGGCGAGGTGTATCGCGCCAGGGACACACGCCTCGATCGCACGGTTGCGATCAAGATCCTTCCTGAGCACCTTTCCGAGAATTCCCTGGCGAAAGAACGCTTTGACCGCGAAGCCCGGGCCATCTCTTCTTTGAATCACTCCAATATTTGCCATCTCTACGACGTCGGCTTGCAGGATGGGCTCAACTATCTCGTCATGGAGTACCTGGAGGGGGAAACTCTGGCGGATCGCCTTCGCAAGGGTTCTTTGCCGCTCGGCCAAACTCTACGCTACGGGCGGGACATCTGCGAGGGATTGGAGACAGCGCATCGCACCGGAGTTATTCATCGTGACCTCAAGCCCGGCAACATCATGCTCACCAAATCAGGAGCCAAGCTGATGGACTTCGGTTTGGCCAAGCCATTCGCCCCACAAGACGTGAACCAGGGTTCCGCGAATCGAGCCGTGGCTCGCTCCAATATCCTGTATGAAATCCGGCCATCGGAGAAATCGCGAAGTTTTCAACACCCTACGGTTCGCCCACAGGTTGTAAGCGTGCTGGTCGCGATAAGAATGGCGCCATTCCCCGGACTAGATCCCGCAGATGCCTGATTTGCTCATTGTTTTCATTGAGCTTCGCTCTTGGGATCGCGGCGCGAAGCACTTGGGTGATCGGCGCAAACATGCAAAGTAAACTCTTGGTCGCGCTGCAACTCGAAGTTGCGCATCATTTCATCGAAAGATGTGCCGGTAGGCGCTCCAGACGCCTTGAACCGCCAGCCACATTCGGAGCAACCAAAACCCCGAAACCGCGCTTGCTCAATCCACATCAGCTTTCGGCTCATGGCCTCATGTTGCAGCGACCCACGTTTGTCTGACTGCACGCCTACTACTGCGCTTGCCGTCGAGGAACGCAGGTTTCTCCTTATCGCAGTGGCGTCCTGCCCCGGTTGCAATAGAAAACCGTCCCAGGTCTGGGCAGAAATGCGTAGTGCGCAAAGGGACGGCGGGAGTTTACGTGCGCCAATGTGGCTTGTCTGTCGGGCATCCTACACATGAGCAGGATTTTTGTTCGGGCGCACGCCGATTTCGGGGCCTCGTTTGCAGTAGCGTAATCGCTTCAGGAGGCTGTTTTTCTCTTTGCCTACCTGGCGTGCGGCGCTTCCAATGGCCTGCTCCACTGCTCTGAGAGCACTTCTAAGCCAATGTCTCTCGCTTGACTGTGCTTTATTGCTCAGACTCGATTTTGGATACAAGTTAACTTTGCTGATTCATGAGAAGGGAGTCCGCTATGGCCCCGCACCTTGGAGATGGAGATTGGCTATTCATCGCTGAACAGGCCAGCAAAGAAATGGACCCGGCGAAGCTGATGATCCTGGTCGAGAAGCTTTGCCACGCGTTGGAGGGCAAGCGCAGAGAGACGTCTCAGTTTACAGCGACCTACACGGAGAATGAGCCTGAGTCTCTTCCCGGCGACTAGACGCAACACATCACTACCCGAAGGATGGTTTGTGGAAAGCAAAGGCCTCCAAGTCGTGCAGTCTGGCGAGCGTACGAACACTGAAGGGAAACCCGTCAGTAACATAATCCTTCTCTCCATCTCGGATAGCGACTACAGCTCACTTCGTCCTCATGTCGAATACGTCAGCTTGCCAAACCATCTAGTCCTTCACGAAGGGGGAGGAAAGCTGGAATTTGCTTATTTCCCGAA
>Ga0307475_10003069_pt1 | contig 10120 bp, 7 predicted proteins | sample atmos_gasesECM1C_FD_203317 | JGI IMG/M metagenome (GOLD analysis project Ga0307475, IMG submission 203317) | Hardwood forest soil microbial communities from Morgan-Monroe State Forest, Indiana, United States - atmos_gasesECM1C_515 | ecosystem: Environmental > Terrestrial > Soil > Temperate...
GCACCGAGTTGCCCTCGCTCTGTTAGACTCTTATTTACCGCCGCATTTCCCTCTCCGGTGCAACGCCACCCCTTCGGACTGACGAATGACTACGACTGCGCCTCCGCTCGAATTGCTTGCGATCGAAAAGCTACGGGAAGAGGATCTCGAGGAAGCCCGCGCGATCCAAAGCGCCATGCTGCCAACGGAATTGCTGCGCGCCGGCGCGGTGATAATCTCGCACGAATTTCGGCCCATTGCCGCGGTGGGTGGCGACTTCCTGGATTACTTCGAACTGACGGACGGGAGAATCGGCTTGTATTTGGCCGATGTCTCCGGCAAAGGGCTTCCGGCGGCGCTGTATGCGGCGCTCGCTGTCGGAACGCTGCGCGGCGTACACAAGACGGGCACGGCGCCTCACGATGTTCTTGCGACTTTGAACCGGCGGCTGATGATTCGCGGGATGCCCCGGCGGCATACAGCCATCCAGTATGCGCTGTTTGATCCGCTCACCCATGAGCTGCGAATTGCGAGCGCGGGAATGCCTGGACCCTTGCACCTCCGCTCAAACGGCTGCCGCGTTCTGGAAATCAACGGAATACCTCCAGGCCTATTCCCTGCAACGTACTACGAAACGCAGACTATGCGCCTGGAGCCGGGCGATTCCGTGCTCTTCTGCACGGACGGCATCACGGACGCGTTTGATTGCGTTGGCGAACAGTTCGGAATCGAGCGGCTGCAAGCTATTTGCGAGGCGGAGAGGCCGGATTCGCCAACCCAATTGCTTCCACGGGTTTTCGCCGCCGTGGATAGTTTTGCCCGTGGGCGGGAGCAGCATGACGATATGGCTGCGGCGCTGTTTCATCTTTGTGACTGAGCCGCTCCGGCGGCGTGTGCCCACAAAAGTATATAGAGAGTGGGCAAAGCGTCCTTCAGATTGCGTTGACAGGTCCGAGTCCCTCCAGTAACTACGATAGATACAGTCTATAAACCGTGGAGAATCCTTAATGAAGACTAAGTCCCCGTACGCCTTCGGGCTGGCTTTATCACTATCCCTTCTCATCTCGATTCCGGCGGAGGTCTGGGCCGGGCCGCAAGCGGCGGGACAGCGCGCCGGCGAGGTCTCGCGCGTGATTCCGGCGGTGAGTATCGCGCGAAGCGGGAAAACCATCGCAGCATCGGCCAAGACCGCCGTGGATTGGCAAGACCTGGTGAATACCCAGGTGAATGCCCGCGCGCGGATCGCGCTGGACGACGGATCGGTGCTGAACGTGGGATCGGAATCGTCCATGAAGATCGTCAAGCATGATGCGGGAGCACAGCAGACCGAACTCGAGCTGACATACGGGAAGCTGCGAACCCAGGCGCAGAAAATCGCCAAGCCGGACGGAAAATTCGAAGTGCGCACGCCGGCGGGAGTTGCGGGCGTGGTGGGAACGGATTTCTTTGTGGCGTTCGACAACACAACCGGCACGATGAATGTGATCACCTTCGAAGGATTGGTGAAGGTGTGCAACTTGGCGGGAGTATGCGTGCTAGTGAAAGCCGGGCAAATGACTAGCGTGCGCAGCGGGGATAACTCCGGGCCGCTGCCGCCGCAGCAGGCCACGCTCGACCTGTTGGTGGCTTCCAGCAAGGATACGGATCCAGGGACTCCATTGGGCGCTACCGGAGTGGGCGCGCACATCGGCGTTTGGGGGACGGTGGGAATCGTGGCGGGAGCTGTGGGAGTTGGTCTGGGTGTCGGATTGACACGAGGTCACAGCGCACCTCCCCTAACTGGATGCAATCCCAATAACCCCAAGGCCTGCTGACATCGCAGGAATGGAGAGAAATGTTGCGCAGATAGGCCCCGGCGGATCCAATTCCGCCGGGGCTTTTCGTTTGCGATCGCGCCTGTGAATGTGAAGATGCAACGGTTCGAACCGGAAAGCCGTCTAATGGTGTGTTAATTGAACGGCGACTCCCCAACGTGCTGCGCTTTGTGCGCCGCTGTGCGGTGGCGTACACTGAATGTTTCGCGGTCCCGTCTAATTCCGAGTGAGGCACCCTTTGAGCCAATTGAATCGTAGCCGCGTGATTCCTTATCTTTGCGCTCTGGCGCTATTTTTCAGCGTGGCGCAATCGGCGCACGCCGCGCCGCCGGACGCGCAGGCGAAGCGTTCGCCAGTGCTTGCGGCGCTGCAAGCCGAACTGGAACGCTCGATGAAAACGTTGGGCACGCTGGATCCTCCGGCCTACTACATGGGCTATACGGTCACGGAGACGCAGCGCGCGGACGTGTCCGGTTCGAACGGCGCGTTGCTGAACAGCAACGAAACGCGCAACCGTTGGCTGGAGGTTTCCGTTCGAACGGGCAGCTACAACCTCGACAATACGCACAAGGTCGGCGAGCGGCAGATGGCCAGCGGGGGACCGGGCGCGCCCGTACCGATTGACGATGACGCGGAAGTTCTGCGCCGGACGATTTGGCTGGAGACCGACAAGCAGTACCGTGCGGCATCCGAAGCGCTGATCAAGATCAAAACAGGCAAAGAAGTGAAAGTGGAGACAGCGGAAGGGCGCGCTCCGGATTTTTCGCGTGAAGAAGCGCACGTCGCAATCGGGCCGCAGGTGGCCATCGCGGTGGATCGCAAGCCGTGGGAAGAAAAAGTACGCGCGTATACCAAGGCGTTTCGTGAATCGGCCGCGATCATCAATTCCATCGTGACGTTTTCGGCGCAAGCGCAGAACGTCTATCAAGTGACGAGTGAAGGAACGCAACTGCAATTTGGGCAAATTCGCTACCGGCTGGAATTGTTCATTCAGGGTAAAGCGCCGGACGGCATGGACATTGACCGCTACTACAATTTCGACTGGGTGGACTCCAAGGACGCGCCGGATGACAAGGCGGTGTACGCAGCGGAAGCGTCCATGCGCAAGGAATTGGAAGGGTTGGTCGCCGCGCCCATAAACGATCCGACCGTCGGGCCCGCTTTGCTGACGGGACGCGCCGCGGCGGTGTTTTTCCATGAGGTATTCGGCCATCGCGCCGAGGGCCACCGTCAAAAAGACGTGACCGAGGGACAAACGTTTTCGAAAAAAGTGGGCGAGCAAATCCTGCCGGAGTTCCTGAGCATCACCGACGACACGACGCTGAAGAAGCTGGGGAAGCAGGATCTGCTGGGCTACTTCCAGTTCGACGATGAAGGCGTGCCGGCGCAGAGCGTGGCGCTGGTGGATCACGGCGTGCTGAAAAATTTCGAGATGTCGCGGTCGCCGCTGGTGGGGTTTGCGCATTCGAACGGCCACGGCAGGCGGCAACTTGGCGCCACGCCGGTTTCGCGGCAGGGCAACCTGATCGTGCAAAGCAGTAAAACGGTAAGCAACGCGGAACTCCGCGCCAAGCTGATTGAATTGATTAAAGCGCAGGGCAAGCCGTTTGGTTTGCTGATCGACGATATCGCTGGCGGATTTACGTTCACCGGGCGCGGGCAACCGCAGGCGTTCCAGGTGCTGCCTTTGGTCGTTTACAAAGTCTTTCCCGACGGACGCCCGGATGAATTGGTGCGGGGAGTGGATATTGTGGGCACGCCGCTTGCCGCGTTAACGAAGATTGTCGCGACCGGCGATACGCCGGAGGTTTTCAATGGCTACTGCGGCGCGGAATCGGGGTCTGTTCCCGTGTCCGCCGCATCGCCCGCTATTTTGACTTCAGAACTCGAAGTTCAGAAGAAAGAAAGTTCGACGGACCGGCCGCCGATCCTGCCGCCGCCCGCGCACGACGTGATCAAAACGGGAGGCCAGCAGTGAGGCGCGCAATGAGCATGTCAGGACTGATTCTGATTTTGGCTGCGATGGGGTCGGCAGCCGTTGCTGGAGCGCAAGCTCCGCAGGATAACGATCACACTTTGCAGGCGATGCGCGATGAGATGGCTCGCGCGAAGACGCGCCTGGAATTGAAGATTCCGAACATTGACCAGCCGGTTCGGCCGTACTACGTCGAATACCGTTTGCTCGATCTTGACGTGCGCGAAGTCGTTGCGGAATTCGGCACCATCCTCACCAGCGCCCACACGCGAAACCGCTTCATGGACGTGGAAGCGCGTGTGGGCAACTATAGACTGGACAGCTCGAACTTTGTCAGCGACGACGGGTTCCGCGGGTTCATTGGGCCGACCGGTTCCGTGGGAATCGACCGCGATTACGATTCGCTTCGGCAGGACTTGTGGATCGCGACCGATCAGGCGTTCAAGGAAGCGGTAGAGACGTACTCGCGGAAGCAAGCGTATCTCAGCAGCCTGGCGCGGCAATCAGACATCGAGGATTTCTCGAAAGCGGAGCCGGTGCAACTCATCGAGCCGCTCGAGACGCCGGATTGGACCAGCCGAAACTGGGAACAGGAAGCCCGCGCGGCGTCGGCATCGCTGCGGGCGTTCTCGGAAATTCACGAATCGCGCGTGACCTATTACCTCGTCTTCGCCACGGAATACTTGCTGACCAGCGAAGGCACGGAAATCCGCCAGAACCGGCATTATGCCGCGATTGAATCCGGTATGAGCACTTTTGCCGCTGATGGCGTGCCGCTGAACCATTTTTATGCCACCTACGCGACTTTGCCGGCCAGCTTGCCCGGCGTGGATACCGTGCGCAAGGGATTGAATGTTGCCGGCACCGAGTTGATGGCTTTGCGAGCCGCGCCTCCCGCGCAGGACTATACCGGGCCGGTGCTTTTCGAAGCGCGAGCCGCAGCGCCGCTGGTGGCGCAGGTGATTGGGCCCGCAGTGAACGGCGCGCGGCCACCGATATCGTTCAGTCCGGTGATGGAGCAGATGCTCAGCGGGCTCGGGGGAAAGAGCGACTGGGTGTCGCGGCTTGGAGCGCGCGTTCTGCCCACCGGTATAACCGTGGTGGATGATCCGGGCGCAAAAGATTTCAAGGGAGCGCCGCTGATCGGTGGCTACGCCGTGGATAATGAAGGAGTGCGCGCGCAGAAGGTCACGCTGGTGGACGGCGGAAACCTCAAGAGCGAGTTGATGTCCCGGCGGCCGGGGCCGGACTTCGCTCAATCGAACGGACACGGGCGCGCCGCGTTCTTGAACGATGCCAAGCCCACCATGAGCAATCTGTTCTTTTCCTCGGCGGAAACTCTTTCCGCGGCGGATTTGAAGAAGAAATTTCTGGATTCCTGCCGCGCGGAAAAACTGAACTACTGCCTGGTGGTGCGCGAAATGGACAATCCCGCGCTCGGCCTGCTGCACCAGGAGGATTTCTCCGAGCTTCTGGCGAGCTACGGCGGCGGCGCGGGCACCGGCGATCGCTTGCCGCTGGTCGTTTACCGCGTGTATCCGGATACCGGCCGGGAAGAGATGATTCGTGGGTCGCGCATCGTTGGGTTGAATTCGCGCGCGTTGCGCAACCTCGCCGGAATCGGCAACGATAGTTTCGTTTACAACTACATGCAGAGCCAGATCAACGGGTTTGCCGGCACGGCGCTGGGTGCGTTTGGCTCGGCGCAAAACGGGTTGCCGGCCTCCGTGGTGGCGCCGTCGCTGCTCTTCGAGGAACTGGAAGTGCGCGGGTCGCGCGGAGAAGCCAAGCGGCTGCCGCTTCTGCCTCCGCCGCCAATGAGTGTGGCAAAGTAGATTTCTTCGGGAATTACCGCCATGAATGAAATCACGCGGCGCGGACTGATCTTTGGAGGGGCCACGCTTGCAGCCTGCGGCTTGCTGGTAGGCGTGGAGCGAGTCTGCCTTTCGGCATTCGCCGATGACACCGAACCGGAGGATGATCCCGGACCGGTTAAAATCGTAACATTCTCCGACGATGGAACGATGCTGGAAATTCATTCACTTGAGAAAGTCCGCAAAAACAAATCCGAATGGAAGAAGCAGCTCACGCCGCTGCAATATGATGTAACGCGGCGCGCCGCGACCGAATTCGCTTTTTCCGGCGCCCTCTGCGGCCAGCACGCGCCGGGACTATACCGCTGTGTTGATTGCGGCAACGCACTCTTCGATTCGAAAGCGAAATTCGACTCCGGCACCGGCTGGCCGAGCTTTTGGGAAGCCATCGCCGCTGAAAATGTCCGCGAGAAAAAAGACTTAAGCATGGGCGTGGTTCGAACGGAAGTGAAATGCGCGCTGTGCGACGCGCATCTTGGCCACGTCTTCGCGGATGGACCCGATCCCACCGGCTTGCGCTACTGCATGAATTCCGCCGCCCTCCTGTTTGTTCCGCGAAAAAACTAACCTGAACAAGCTGTCTTTGGAACGGATGCTGGAACGCTCCTTGCGAAATGAACCTCCGAAGTGGCTGGTTTGTCTAACAGCGAACAAACCTGAATCTGAGGTAGTCTAAGCGGGCCATGCTTGAGACCTTTCCAATCGAGGAAGGCCGGGAGAAGAAGCGGGCCGCGCTCTTGAGCGTGGGCTCCGCTCTTCTATTGGTTTCTCTGAAGACCTTCTTGGTCGTCCGGACGGGGAGCTTGGGTGTCCTTTCGGAGGCGTTGCACTCCGGTCTTGATTTGCTTGCCGCGATCATCACCTTTCTTTCCGTGCGCATGTCTGACCAGCCTGCGGATGAGAAGCACCCCTACGGCCACGGCAAATTCGAGAACTTTTCCGCATTCGTCGAAACCGGACTGCTCGGTTTGACTGCCCTCTACATCGTTTATGAAGCGTTTGACCGGCTGTTCTTCCGTACCGTGCGCATCCAGCCCAGCGTCACGGCGATTCTGGTGCTGCTGGTTGCTTTAATGATTGATCTGACCCGGGCGCGCGCGCTCGCAAATGTGGCTCGGAAATATTCCAGCGACGCCCTGGAGGCGGACGCGCTGCATTTTTCAACCGATGTCTGGAGCACCATCGTGGTCATCGCCGGCATCGGGCTGGTTTGGGCCGGTGAAACGTGGAATTTGCCCTGGCTGAATTACGCCGACGCGCTGGCCGGCCTGGCGGTTGCGGCCGTCATTTTATGGGTGGGCGCGCAGCTCGGCAGGCGCACGCTGGATGCCTTGCTGGATGCGGCGCCGCAAGGCTTGCAGCAGGAAATAGCCAAAGCGGTCGCGCGCATGGATGGCGTGCTGGACGTGGATCGCGTGCGCGTGCGGCGCGCCGGCAATCGCCACTTTGTGGACGCCACTGTGAGTGTTGCACGGACCGCGAGTCTCGAGCAGGTGCACGCCTTGAGCGACGCCATCGAAAAACGCGTCAGCGAAATCGTTCCCTCGGATGTGATGGTTCACGCGGAACCACGCGCCCCCCAGGGCGAACACCTGTTCGAAGCGATTCGCGCGGTGGCCCAGAAGTTGGGCCTCGCCGTTCATGACCTCACCGCCGTCCAGCAGGATGGGCAGCTCTTCATCGAGCTGCATCTGGAAGTGGACGAGAATTTAAGTTTGGGTGAGGCGCATCGCCAGGCCACCCAGCTGGAAGAAAAAATTCGCGAACTGCGCGACGGACGGGTGGAGGTCAATATCCATATCGAGCCGCTGGGCAGGCACATTGCAACCCCCGACTCCGGAGCGGGGGAGATGAAGCAGCTTTCGCGAGCCATCGAGGAGTTCCTCAATACGCTGCCCTCGGAATTCGATGAGTTGGTGAACTGCCACAATGCCCGGGCGCGCCAGGTCGAACACCACATCCTGGTTTCCTGCCACTGCACGATGAAAGGCAATCTGCCGATCACGCAAATCCACGACGTGACCGCGGTATTGGAAGACCGCGTGAAAGAAAAATTTCCGCAAATCTATCGCGTCACAATTCACCCCGAACCCTTCGAGGAAAAGTAAGGTTACAAGCTGACACTACTGGGCGTCAGCTCGGCGAGCGAACGCCTGTGCGCCCAGCGCAATCAGCGCCGGAAAACAAACGAGCACATAGCGGGGCTCGGGCGTTTCCAGGGTGGTCAGGAAGGCCGTGCGTAACACGATGAACAAAGCCAGGAAAGCGACCGCCACCCGGGCCGCCGGGTTCGAACGCCAAATCAGTACAGCGCCAATGATGCCCAGCCCCACATAAAATAAATTCAGCACAAAAAACAGGCTGGTGACTTCCTGATCCACCGGGTCATCCTCGCGCATTTGCGCGAGGGGAAAAACGTGCCCCGACACTGGCAGCAATTCGATGCGCGGCGTAAACCAGATGACGACGGCACGCGCGGCAGGCAACCACAGGTAGGTCCGCAAAGGATGGCGCGCGGTGCGTTCGCGTGCCAGTTGAGCAAAAGCGGCGTCTTCCTCCGGCGTCAGCGTCAGATCATCATTGTATTGTTCCAGAATCATCGCCACGCGTTCGCTTTCCTCTGGCGTATCAAACGCGCGCGCGGGAATATCCCCCACAAGGATGGTTTCTTCGTTCAGCTTCCATGGCACCAGATAGCAATCCCGGACGCGGAAGAGCCAGGTCTTTTCCCATGCCATGAAGCCGTACGGCACCAGTTCTCCCGGCAGATTGGAGTTTTTTGGAGCCAGGAATTGCGGTTCGCCCAGCGTCACCATGTTTCGAATGGCCCAGGGGGAAAGCATCATCAAGCAGCCGAGCGCCATGGCGAGGCACACCCAGAACCATCGCCGGTAATTTCCATGCAACAAAAATAATCCGCCAAAAACAGCGGCGGCGGCAACAAGCAACATCGGTGTTTCAGGACGAAAGAGCGTCCCCATGCCGGCAATCAACCCTGCTCCCAGCGCCGTATATTCCACGCTCTTCCGCAGGGGAAGGTGGGAATCCTTCAAAAGAAAATCCGGCTTGGGCACTCTTCTCAGAGCAATCACTAAAGCGCAGCAAGCCAGTGACGTCCAGAAAGTGGCGAAGACTTCGGTCAGCGGCACAGCCGCATAGTTCGCAGTGAAGGGACACAAAGCCGCGAGCCAGAGCGCGATGGAATACGCGCGTTTGTTCGTCGCGGAGTCTTCGGAGGTGCAAGCCAGGAGCGCCGCCAGCCAGGCGATCACCAGGCAGGAAAGTAGATCCACGCCGATCTGCGCGAGCATCACCCAAAGTCTCGCGTCCGCATCCGTGCGTCCCGTAAGCGCGTAGATCATCGCAAGAAATGCCGGGTAACCCGGCATGCGCAGATCCACCGGCGTGATTGCGCCGCCTACATCCATCGCATAAACGTGGTGCTTCAGCCAGTTGGTGGCGATCTGCTCGTAAAGAACCGTATCGCCGGAGTTGGCGGGAAACTTCAGCACGAAATACAGCCGCAGGCACAGGCCCGCAGCCAACGCGACAAAGGCATTCGAGAAAATTCGCTTCATCAATGCCCCGCATCTTACAATAGAGCAGACGGAATCGCGCAGACGGACCAGCCCCAGCCTGTTGTATATTTGCCTGCCGTACCGCCAGGTTGAAAGGTGAAATGAAGGAACGCGGACCCATTTTTTACGACGCGGAGCGCGTGCGCTGGCGCCGCACCCGGCGCGTCATGGAAATTTCCGGCGCGCTCCTGACCCTTTTGCTGGCCTATTTTTTTGTCACCATCGCCGTCAGCGTGGAGTTACCCGCTGAACTCCTGCCTGATTCCAAACCGAAGTATCAAACGCTGAAATCAAAAAAGAAGGCTGTCCCCGTGCGTGAAGGCCGGCGCCGCCGAGTGGCGAACATAGGGACCGTGCCGGCGAGCTACGATCCTGTGCGCGCGGCATTCTTCGTCAGCTGGGATCCGAACAGCCTCGCTTCCTTGAAAAAACATTACAAAGACATTGACCTCCTGATTCCCGAGCAGCTCCACTCGGTCACGCCGGACGGCGCGCTCACCATCGTGGATTACGAACGCGGGCAGGCCCGCGTAAAAGCCACTCCTGCCGAAGCCATTTCGCTGCTCAAGGACGACAAGCTGCACCAATGGATGAAGTCCTTCAATCCCCCCATCGAGCTGCCCATGATGGGTCTGCTGAACAATTACGATGGCGTGGAATGGCGCATCAAGGAAATGGCTCAACTGCTGGCGAATCCCGCCGCGCGCCAGAATCTGGTGCAGGGCATCGTGGAATACGCCGTGGATTCGCACGAATCGGGCGTCGTTGTCGATTTTGAAGAAGTCCCCGACGCCAGCCAGGCGCACTTTCGCGACTTCATTGGCGCGCTGGCGCCTGCGCTGCACTCCGTCGGACTGAAACTGATGATCGCTCTGCCGGCGCGTGACGACGCCTACGATT
>Ga0307475_10003070_pt1 | contig 10118 bp, 7 predicted proteins | sample atmos_gasesECM1C_FD_203317 | JGI IMG/M metagenome (GOLD analysis project Ga0307475, IMG submission 203317) | Hardwood forest soil microbial communities from Morgan-Monroe State Forest, Indiana, United States - atmos_gasesECM1C_515 | ecosystem: Environmental > Terrestrial > Soil > Temperate...
GTCCGACATCCAGGGCCCCTTCTTCAACGACGAGTTCGGCGACGTCTATACGAACGTGTATGCGTTCGAAGGCGACGGATTCACGCCCGCGCAATTGCACGACTACGCCGAGCGCCTGCGCGCCGAACTGCTGCGCGTGCCGGATGTGGCGAAGGTGGACTACTTCGGCGACCCGGAGCAGCGCGTGCGCGTCGAGATTTCCAACGCGCAGCTCGCCAAGCTCGGCCTGTCGCCGCAGCAGATCGCCCAGACCCTGAACGAGCAAAACTCGACCGCCGGCGCGGGCGCGTTCTCGACTGCGAACGACCAGGTCTACGTGCGGGCGAGCGGGCAGTACGCGGACGTGCAGGCCATTGCCGACACGCTGCTGCGCGTGAACGCCCGCACGATTCGCCTTGGCGACATCGCGCAGATCAGCCGCGGTTACGTCGATCCTCCGTCCGACGTGATGCGGTTCCAGGGCCACAACGTGCTCGGCATCGGCGTGACGATGGTGCCGTCGGGCGACGTCATCGAGCTTGGCAAGGCGCTCAAGGCCAAGGCGGCGGCGCTGCAAGCGTCGCTTCCCGCGGGCCTGAAGCTGGTCGAGGTCGCCAGCATGCCCAATGCGGTCGCCCATTCCGTCGCCGACTTCGTCGAGGCGGTGGCCGAAGCCATCATCATCGTGCTGATCGTGAGCCTGCTCTCGCTCGGAGTGCGCACCGGGATGGTGGTCGTCATCTCGATCCCGCTGGTGCTGGCGGCGACCGCGCTGTGCATGCACATCTTCGGCATCGGCCTGCACAAGGTGTCGCTGGGCACACTAATCCTTGCCCTGGGATTGCTGGTCGATGACGCGATCATCGCGGTCGAGATGATGGCGGTAAAGCTCGAGCAGGGCTTCGCGCGCGTCCAAGCGGCCGCGTTCGCATATACCAGCACGGCATTCCCGATGCTGACGGGCACACTCGTCACGGTGTCGGGGTTCCTGCCGATCGCGCTGGCCAAGTCCGCCACCGGCGAGTACACCCGCTCGATCTTCCAGGTGTCGGCGATCTCCCTGCTCGTGTCCTGGTTGGCTGCCGTGATCGTCATCCCGCTGCTCGGCTACTGGATCCTGTCCGAGCATCCGCACGCGCGCCACGGCAAAGCGCATCAGGACCCGCCGAGCGGGAATGACATCGCCCCTGCGGCTCATGGCGGAGAAACCGACGTCTACGACACGCCGTTCTACGGCCGCCTGCGGCGCTGGGTCGGCTGGTGCGTCGACCACCGTGTGCTTGTGCTGGCTGGGACGTTTGCGGCCTTTCTGGTGGGGCTGGCCGGCTTCGCGTTGGTTCCCAAGCAGTTCTTCCCAGCGTCCGAGCGCCCGGAGCTGCTGGTGGACCTTCGGCTGCAGGAGGGCTCTTCGTTTGGAGCGACGCTGCGCGAGGCCAGACGCCTGGAGACGGCGTTCGCCACGTTTCCGGGAATCGACCATTACATCGACTTCGTCGGCGCCGGCGCCCCGCGCTTCTATCTCCCGTTGGACCAACAGTTGGCCAGCTCGAATTTCGCGCAGTTCGTCGTCACGACCAAGGGGGTCAAGGAACGCGAACAGCTGATGCGCGACCTCGACGAGACCCTGCGCACTCAGTTTGCCGCGGATCGCACGCGCATCACGCGGCTGGAGAACGGCCCGCCGGTGGGATTTCCCGTGCAGTTCCGGGTGAGCGGACCGGAGATCACGGTGGCTCGCGGCATCGCCGAGCAGGTGGCGAAGACGACCCGCGCCAACCCCGGCACGGTGCACACGCAGCTCGACTGGGATGAGCCGGGCGAGCGCGCCGTGCGCTTTGAAGTGGACCAGAACAAGGCGCGTCAGCTGGGAGTTTCGTCGGAGGACATCGAGAACTACCTGCAGATGACGCTCAGCGGCATTCCGATGACGCAGCTTCGCGAGCGCGACAAGCTCATTGCGGTTGAGCTGCGCGCGCCGGCGGCCGATCGCATCGATCCCTCGCAGATCGAGCGGTTTGCCGTACCGACGGCTTCCGGAGCCGCGATCCCGCTCGCTTCCCTGGGCCGCTCCACCTACGGGCTGGAAGACGCGGTCATCTGGGAGCGCGACCGCCAGCCTACGGTCACAGTGCAGGCCGATGTGATGCACGGCGCCCAGCCGATTGATGTGGCCAAGCAAGTCGACAAGTCGCTCGAGCCTATCCGCGCCCACCTTCCGCCGGGTTATCGCATCCAGATCGGCGGCGCCGTCGAGGAGAACGCCAAAGGGCAGAAGTCGATCAACGCTCAAGTCATCTTCGCTGTCGTCGCTGTGCTGGTGCTGCTGATGATCCAGCTGCAGAGCTTCAGCCGGACGCTGATGGTCGTCTTGACCGCTCCGCTCGGGCTGATCGGCGTCGTCGGCGCCTTGCTCGCGCTGCGCATGCCGTTCGGATTCGTGGCGATGCTGGGAACGCTCGCGATGTTCGGAATCATCATGCGCAACTCGGTGATCCTGGTACACCAGATCGACGAGGACATCCGCGAGGGGCACACCCGCTTCGAAGCGATCGTCGGGGCGGCCGTGCGGCGCTTTCGCCCGATCACCCTGACGGCTATGGCAGCCGTCCTGGGCCTGATACCGCTGCTGCGCAGCAACTTCTTCGGCCCCATGGCAACGGCCCTGATGGGCGGGATCACGGTTGCCACGGTACTCACGATCTTCTTCCTGCCCGCGCTGTACGCGGCCTGGTTCAGGGTTTATCGCGATGAGAGCCTGGTCCCTATTCAAGAGGAGGCAACGACATGAAAGTGACGACGACGATGCGCCTGGCGGCGCTGGTTCTGTCGGCCTGCGCGCTTGCGGCGTGCTCGACCACGAGGCCGGATGAGGCACTGCGTGTGCTGACCCCGGAACACTACGGGGCGGCACCTACGCGCTCGCAGCTGCCCGGAGCCGATGGCGTGCAGCAGCAATTGGACCGCGGCGCCCGGCCCGTGCCGCAATGGTGGAAGGCCTACGGCTCCGGGGAGCTCGATGCTCTCGTCGAGGAAGGGCTCGCCCGCAGTCCTTCCCTGGCTGCGGCGCAAAGTACGCTGAAGTCCGCCCACGAAGCGCTGCGTGCGCAGCTTGGCGAAACCTTGATGCCCAGCATCGACCTGGAGGGCGGGGCGACCCGTCAGAAGGCGCTCGGGATTCCGGCCCGCCTTCCGATCCTGCCCAAAGAGACTTTCGACTACAACGTGTTCCAGGCCGATGTGACCGCCTCCTACACGTTCAACTTCTTCGGCGCTCAGGTGCTGGCCGATCGCTCGGCGCAACGCCGCTACCAGGAGCAGTCGTACCAGCTCGAGGAAACCCGTCGCGCGCTGGCGGCCAACATTGTTTTGGCGACGATCAGCGCCGCATCGATGCAGGAGCAGCTCGCCGCGACGCAGCGCCTGGTGGATCTGGCCGAAGAGCGGGCAAGGCAGACGAAGGAGCGCTTTGAGGGGGGAAGCGCCTCGCGGGCCGACATGCTTGCAGACGAGCAGCAGGCCGCAAGCCTGGCAGCGACCCTTCCGCCGATGCGCGTCCAGCTGCTGGCGCTCCGGCACGCTCAGGCCATTCTCCTGGGGCGGACGCCCGACCAGGCGCCGCAGCCGCTGTCGATGGATACGCTGCACTTGCCGGAGCACGTTCCCGTGGCGTTGCCCACGGATCTGCTGCACCAGCGCCCGGACATCCTGGCAGCGGAAGCGGCAGTGCGCGCTTCCGCGGACGCTGCTGGCGCGGCGAAGGCAGAGCTGTTTCCGTCCCTGACGCTGTCGGCCGGCTACGGGCGGGGCGGGTTCGACTGGTCGACGTTTGCCTCACCCGCCGGCGCGATCTGGAGTGTGGGCTCGATGATCACGCAACCTCTGTTTCACGGGGGCGCATTACGAGCACGCAAGCGCGAGTACGAGGCCGCGTACGACGCCTCGGTGGCGCAATACAAGCAGACCGTGCTGTCGGCCTTCGCCAATGTGGCCGATACCCTGGCTGCGCTGGAGGAGGACGCCAACGCGCTCGCCCAGACGCAGCGCGCGCAGCGGGCCGCGCAAGCCGAGCAGGAGGACGCGACCGATCGCTACCACCTGGGATCCGTACCGTATTGGGGGACGCTCACAGCTGGGGAACGGCTGCAAACCGCCAACATTCAGCTCATTCGGGCGCGGGCGCTTCGGCTGGCCGATACGGCGAATCTTTTCCAGGCAATGGGCGATTCGCCGCGGGGCTCGAACGAAAACCTCCCCCGCACGCTTCCGACGCTGATCGGATCGGAGTAGCGCTGATCGCTAAAGAGGGGCTGAAGGCGACCAGCATCGAAGACGTTGCCGAAGCGGCCGGCCATTCGCGAGGCACCTTCTATTCGAACTTCAGCAGCAAGAGCGAACTGTTCCTCGAGCTGCTCCGGCGCGACCAGGAACCATCGCCAAGAGACACGCGAAGATCAACTACATGGCCAGACCTGCCGACTTGGAATGGCGACCCTCCAATTCTGGAACGTGCCGCAATGGCGGAAATCTCCATATCGGCCAGATTGGGGTCTTAGCCCGCATTCAGCCTCGGGTGAATCCCTGAGATTTCTTGCCGGCGATTAACGCAACGGCCTCGCAACCAGAGTCGATGCCCTACTAAGCTATGAGCCGACGGGCACGAGCGAGGCGTCCTCGCAAAGGAGAGCAGCCATGTCCTGCAGAGCAGATCGTTCCCTCGGTACGGTGGCGTCCGTGCTGACTGCATGCCTTCTCGGCGCGATGTCCTTCGCGATGGCGCAGCAGACGACTTCATCTGCTGCAGCGGCCATGGAGCGCGACGCGCAGGTGCTCAAGGCCGGCGGCGTCACGGTGGAGAGCATCGTCGAGAACTTGAAGCCCTTAAGGAGCCGGGCAATGCGCCAGCCCCTACTGATCACTTTCGAGACGGGCTCTTCGAAGCTCACTGCGCAATCGCGCGCCACGCTCGATAAGGTCGGGCAGGCGCTCAAAAGCGACTCCGTGGCCAATCTCGACTTCATCGTCGAGGGTCATGCCGATCCGCGCGGTGGTGACAGGCTGAACCAGCCGCTGTCCCTGGCGCGGGCTAACAGCGTGTGCGTGTACCTGGAGCAAGAGCATCAGATCGATCCGCACCGCCTCGGTTCCGTGGGCAAGGGATCTTCCGAACTGCTCAATACGGAAGACATCACGGCGCCGGAGAATCGGCGGGTGACGATCGTCACGAGCCTGAAGTGACGGCCGACGCGACTCGAATCGTCACGCGTCCGGCCGCTGCCGCATCGCACGACAGCAGTGTCCTTCCGGCGGGATGCCGGCTGAACGAATACGTCATCGAGTCCACGCTCGGTCACGGCAGCTTCGGCATTGTCTATCTCGCGCGCGACGAGCAGCTGTACCGGCAGGTCGCGATCAAGGAGTTCATGCCCGGCGCTCTGGCCGCACGCCGGAACGGCTCTGTCGTCGTCAAGTCCGAGCGGCACCGAGCGGCTTTCCAAGCCGGGTTGCGCAGTTTCGTCAACGAGGCCCGGCTGCTGGCCCGATTCGACGACCCGGCGCTCGTCAAGGTCTATCGATTCTGGGAGCAGAATGGCACAGCCTACATGGTGATGCCGTACTACCGTGGGCAAACCCTCAAGGAGTGGCTGCGTGCGCAGGGTGGCCCGGTTCCGGAGGGCAGGCTCCTTCGCATCGTCGACGCGGTGCTCGAGCCGCTCGAGCGCCTGCATGCCGAGAATGTCTTTCATCGGGATGTTGCGCCCGACAACATCCTGATGCTCGAAGGCGGGCAGCCAGTCCTCCTTGATTTGGGCGCAGCGCGTCAGATTATCGGCGACATGACGCAAGCGCTGACGGTCTTCCTCAAGCCGGGTTACGCACCGTTCGAGCAATACGGCGAGGTTCCGTCCATGCGCCAGGGGCCATGGACCGACATTTATGCGGTAGCGGCCGTGATGTATTTCGCGGTGGTGAGCAAGTCGCCGGAGCCGTCGGTCGGACGGATGATCCGCGACGAGTTGCGACCGTTGCGGTCTCTGGCCGAGGGAATGTATTCGCCCGGATTCCTGTCGGCCATCGACCGTGCGCTCGCGCTGCGCCCGGAAGACCGCCCAGCGTCCGTGGCCGAATTCCGCCGCTCGTTGGGGATCGGACAAGCCGACGCGCCCGGGCCGCCGCCTGTCCTTCCCGACGACGAGGCGACCGTCATCGAGGCGCGGCCGATTGGACCTTCGTCGTCACGACCTCGCAAGGGGAGGCCGCTCGCTATCGGCGTTATCGCCACAGTGCTTGTGGGAGGCGGAGCGCTGGTGCCGTGGCTGATACGCCCCCCCGCTGTTGAGTCGCCGGTCACGCCGATTCCCACGGCGCCGGTTGCCGGCGCAAAAGGGCCGGCAACCACCACCGAAAGCGAGGCGCGGCCACCTGTGGCAACGGCCCCGGCCCTGACGCCGCCGCCGGCCGCAGTACCCGATGCCGCCAAAGTGTTGCAGCAGATTTTCGAGCGGCGCTCTGCTTTGATCGGGGTCGATGCGAAGGCGGCCAAGACACGCCTCGTCATCGGCCGCGACGCTTTTCAGCTCACCGTCAATACCGACCAGAGCGGATATCTAACCGTGCTGATGGCCAGGCCCGCCGGCGAGTTGCTGCAGATCTTTCCGGATCAAAAGCAACGCGAATTCCGTCTGGATCCGAACTTTCCGGCGCGGCTTTCGAACATGGTTGCGAAGGGGCCGCCAGGTGTCGATCAGATCCTTTGCATCGTCTCAGGCAAGCCGCTGAGCCTGGCGACCGAGTCTGTTGCCGGAGACGATTTCCCTCACTTAAATTTGAGCCGCATGGCAACGGAGCCCGAGGCGGCCGCGTCCTCGCGTTGTGCCAGCGGTGCGATCGACTGCGAAGCAGCGTTTGGTGCGACACTGCTCGAAATCTCGGAGATCGAGCGTTGACGATGCGGAATTCCAAACCGCGAGACATGGCGACGGGCCCCAACGCCCGCGACCACATCACCGCTATGGTGATGCAGGCCGAGGACTTGAGCAGGCCGAGCTGCGAGTGGCGCAGTAGGACTGCTCAAATCGCCTTGTCGGCGCGCTCGGACGTCGTCCGAATCGGCCTTCGACGGCCGAAACCCGGTGGATAGTCGACGATGCGGCCGCTGCCGGCCGTAGCCTGATCGATCTGGACCGGCCGCACGCCGGTGCGCGCGCCACCGGCGATCGACTGCATCGCCTCGCGGTCCAACTCATCGCTTTGCGGCAAATCGTTGATGGTGATCACTGCCATGGCAACCTCCTTGAGGCGAACTATAGGTGATGGGCACCCTGAGAGGGAAGCGCGTGATGAAGCAGTGGACCGCCGTCGCATGCAACGGCGCCGTGGGGCGGTCTTCGATGCGCTCAAGTGTTGTGAGGAAACCAACACATTGCTCGCGCGTTGTTGGCTGACACCCATCAGTCACGAGCCGGCAGAACCCGCGGAGAATTCCGGGCGGAAGCAGATTCCAATTTGTTTTCAGGTACTTGCCATCATTTTACGCGGTCGCGATAAGGCTTGGCACGGCGGTTGCTCTATAGGTCATCGAGCACATGCTCAAACGTCAATCCAACCGACATCTTTCACCACTTTAGGAGAACTGAAATGCTGACGATTCGTGACCTGAGCAAGGAAGTCGACATGACCGCCGTGCGCGGTGGCAGCGGCCAGCGTTGGCCAGGTTGTGGCGACGAAGATTCAAGAGAACGATTTGATTCAGATGATCGACATCATGGCGAACGGGGCGAGCGCCATCGCCAACGATGCGAACGAAACGACGACGCTTCGCCCAGCTTCGCGGTCGGGTCCTTCACCAACCTGCCGTCCTGCGGCTGGTACGACGCTACTAAGTAATAGCCGTTTGCGGGTAAGGTGGGGGCCTCGAGGTCCCCACCGCCACGCCTGCAACGCTGGATACCGAGGATGCAATCATGGCCACCACGACCATCGCCGATCTTCCCAGCAGCCGTACGCTGGACTGTAAGGTCATGTCGGCCATCCGAGGCGCAGCAGCTGCCGGGGACTGGTGTCTGTCTGCCTTTAGCCCCTACCAGAGCGCGCCGCGGTCGCCGATTGTCATCTACGGGACCAACTACTTCGCCGGCCAGATGAACCTTCAGATCCAGAACTTCGGCATCAAGGGTTTGCCGCCTTCATGAAGGGAAACCAGCCGAAGGCCGTCGCGTGAGCATCGCGCCCGAAGACCGGGACAACGGCAAGTTGAAGATCGAGGATCTACCAGGCAGCAAGTCAGAAATCAACGCCTTGCAGGCTACCCGCTCATACGGCTGGACTTCGGCCTCGCGCTCCCACCCAGGCCGAGTCCGCGAGGTCAACGAGGACGCCTGTCTCGACCAGCCCGAGCACGAACTTTGGGCCGTCGCCGACGGCATGGGCGGACATGCGCTGGGCGAGTTTGCCAGTGGCCTGGCGGTGCATAGATTGATGGGCCTGCCCGTCGCGAAGGACCTCGTGCAGCGGGTCAAGGCTGCGCGGGAGCGGCTGCAGCAAGCCAATCGCGACCTGCGAGCCGAGGCGGTGCGGCGTTTCACGCCGCGCATCGGCACCACCATCGCGGCGCTGCTCGCCGCCGGGCGTCGTTGCGCCTGCCTGTGGGCCGGCGACAGCCGCATCTACCTGTACCGGGCCGGGCGTCTGAGACTGCTGACGCGCGACCACAGCCACCTCGAGGCGGCGCGCTCGCGCCACGTTGGCGATTGGGCCGATACGCTGATACGCCCGCGGGCGAATCTGGTCACGCGCGCGCTCGGATGCGAGGATACGGTGGAGCTCGATGAGGTCACGATCGAATTGCTCGACGGCGATATCTTCCTGCTGTGCAGCGACGGGCTCAGCAACGAGGTCAGCGAGATGTCGATCGAGCAGGCCTTGATACCGGGCATCTGCGCCATGGCGTGCGGCACACTGGTCGGCATGGCACTGGAGCGCGACGCTCGCGACAACATCACCGCCGTGGTGGTGCGCGCCGAGGACTTGAGCAGTCCTGACCGGACCGAGCCGCGTGCGGCCTCGTAGGACTGCTCAAATCGCCTTGGGGGCGCGCGCCGCCGCGCGAAATTCCTTCGAATGAATGCCATGCTTCCTCAGCAGCACCTGAAGGTGCGATCGGTTCATATTGCAACGCTTCGCCAACTCGACCACGATGCCGCCCACTTCCTGCAGTCCTCGCTCGAGGAACTCGCGCTCGGCCAGGTCGCTGGCAGCACGCTTGGCCTCGTTGAGCGCATCCGAGCTCAGCGATTGCCCGTTGGCGCCCGATTCCGGACCGGCAGCGGGCGGCGGGTGCGACCCCGGCCGGAGATCGGCCGGCAGGTGCTCCAGATCGGCCGTCTGCCCCGCGAGGCATGACAGCCGGTACACGATGTTGCGCAGCTCGCGGATATTGCCGGGGTAGGAGTAATCGAGCAGGAATGCACGTAGCCGCCGGGTCATCTCGATCGGGCGGCGCTTCAACGCCTCGGCTGCTTCGTCGCCGAAGAATTCGAACAACAGCGCAATTTCGTCCTTGCGTTCGCGCAGCGGCGGCAACGTGACGTGAATGACGCCGAGGCGATAGAACAGATCTTCGCGGAAGCGGCCTTCTTCGCTCAGTTTGCGCAGGTTGCGGTTGGTCGCCGCGACGACGCGCGTGTCGACGCGGATCGGCTGGTCCGATCCCACCCTCTGGATCTCGTGCGCTTCCAGCACGCGCAGCAGCTTCACCTGGCCGGGCAGCGGCAGCTCGCCGATCTCGTCCAGGAAGATCGTGCCGGTGTGCGCGCTCTCGAACTTGCCCTTGCGATCATGGACGGCACCGGTGAAGGCGCCCTTGCAATGCCCGAACAGTTCCGACTCAAGCAGGTTGTCGGGAATCGCGCCGCAGTTGACCGACACGAACGGCCGGTCGGCCCGGTCCCCGTTGGCGTGGATCACCCTGGCCATCAGCTCCTTGCCCGTGCCGCTCTCGCCGTCGATCAACACCGGCAAGCCCGTGGGTGCGGCCTTTTCGGCGGTCTCCAGCGCCTCGAGCAGCTTGGGGTTGTCGCCGAACGCGCCCTCGAAGATGAAGCTGCGTTCGATCAGCGCCTTGCGCCGCTGGCGCCCCGACA
>Ga0307475_10003071_pt1 | contig 10118 bp, 8 predicted proteins | sample atmos_gasesECM1C_FD_203317 | JGI IMG/M metagenome (GOLD analysis project Ga0307475, IMG submission 203317) | Hardwood forest soil microbial communities from Morgan-Monroe State Forest, Indiana, United States - atmos_gasesECM1C_515 | ecosystem: Environmental > Terrestrial > Soil > Temperate...
GCCCAAACGCCTTTTCATCTCGCGCGCGACGCCCGGCGATCGGAAGCAACTTATAGCGACACGCTTGACGCCTGTCGCATTCCCGGTGCAGCATGTCAACTCGTTTTCCTCAACGGCCGATTCGCTTCTGAATTGTCGGACTTGGGCAATTTGCCGCAGGGCGTGTGCGTCGGCAGCCTGGCCCAAGCGATCGCGCAGGATGGAGCATCGCTTGAACCGCACCTCGGCCGATACCTCAATCTCGAGCGCGATGCTTTCTGCGCCCTCAATACAGCCTTTATCGAAGACGGCGCCTATGTTTTCTTACCGCGTGGCACTGTGCTCGAAGCTCCCATCTGCTTTCTGTTCATCTCCCTTCCCGGCAACGATCCGGAAATGACCAATCCGCGCAACCTGATCGTGGCTGAAGATGCCACCGAAGCCAGCATCGTGGAAGACTACGTCTCGCTGGGGAGCGGCGTTTCCTTTTCCAATGTCGTGACGGAATTGGTCGCGGGCGAAGATGCCGTCATCTCGCATTACATGATAGAGCGCGAGGATAGGCAGGCCTTTAACATCTCGACCCTCCGTACCCAACAGGCGCGCAGCTCGAACGTGAGTTCGCATTCGGTCCTTCTCGGCGGCGGCCTCGTTCGCAACAACGTTCACCCGGTGTTGGCCGGCGAGGGCGGCGAATGCCTGATCAACGGGCTCTTTATCGGCAATGGCCACCAGCACATGGATAATTACATGCTTGTTGAACATGCCAGCGCGCATTGCGGCAGCCGCCAGTTCTACAACGGCATTCTCGATGGCCATTCGCACGGCGTGTTCCATGGGCGCATCATCGTTCACAAGGATGCGCAAAAGACCGACGCGAAACAAACCAACCGCAATTTGCTGCTTTCCGATGACGCCCAAATTGATACCAAACCGCAGCTGGAAATTTACGCCGACGACGTGAAATGCACCCACGGCGCCACGATTGGCCAAGTCGAAGAGAATGCTCTTTTCTACATGCGCTCGCGTGGCATTGAGGAAACTGACGCGCGTAGCTTGCTGTTGCTCGCCTTTGCCAACGAGTGCCTGGATCGCATGAAGTGCGCACCGGTCCGCGATTACCTGCGCGATCTGGTTCAGGGTTGGCTGCCCGGGACCTCTCATTCGACCAATGGTAATTCCGCGCACGCCGGCGAAGTCGCCAGACGCTGGGAGGAAGTGGGATGACCCCTGCCGCAAACACGGCTCTTCGGCCGCAGTCAGCCGTGCAGCCGGATTTCGATGTCCATAAAGTGCGAGCCGATTTTCCGATCCTGGCGCGGAAAATTCATAATAAGCCGCTCGTCTATCTCGATAACGCCGCCACCACACAAAAGCCCCAGGCCGTCATCGACGCCTTGATCTACTACTACACCGCGCAAAATTCCAATATCCATCGGGGCGTGCACACTCTTTCCGAAGAAGCTACGGCAAGTTACGAGGAATCGCGCGCGACCGTGCAGCGGTTTCTGAACGCCGCCGATCCCCGGGAAATTATTTTTGTGCGCGGAGCCACCGAGGGCATCAACCTCGTGGCCCAGACCTGGGGCCGCGCCAACATTCGGAGCGGAGACGAGATCGTCATCTCCGCCATGGAGCATCACTCCAATATCGTCCCGTGGCAGATTCTTTGTGAGCAGCAGGGTGCGAATCTCCGAGTGGCTCCCGTGAACGATGCAGGTGAGCTTTTGGTGGATGAATTTGAAAAGCTGCTCGGACCGAAGACGAAGCTGGTCGCCATGTCCCACGTCTCGAATGCGCTCGGCACCGTGAATCCGGTGCGCAAAATCGTTGAAGCCGCGCGCCGCGTGAATGCTTGCGTGCTGCTGGATGGCGCCCAGGCTGTTCCGCACATGCCGGTGGACGTGCGATCCATCGATTGCGATTTCTACGCCTTCTCCGGCCACAAAATCTACGCGCCCACGGGCATCGGCATTTTGTACGGCAAGGCGGAACTGCTCGAGGCCATGCCGCCGTATCAGGGCGGTGGCGACATGATTAGCTCGGTCACATTCGAAAAGACTCTCTACAATCGTCTGCCCTATAAATTCGAAGCAGGCACGCCGCACGTCTCCGGCGCCATCGGATTGGGCGCCGCGCTGGATTACGTCAACTCCGTCGGCCTCGACCGCATTGCCCGGCACGAGAAGCAAGTTCTCGCCCATGGCACCAGGCGTTTGCTGGAGATTCCTGGCCTGCGCTTGGTCGGCACAGCGAAAGAAAAGGAAGGCATCCTTTCTTTCGTGTTGGAAGGCATTCATCCCCACGATGTGGGCACCATTCTGGATCAGGAGGGGATCGCTATTCGCACAGGGCATCACTGTGCCCAACCTTTGATGGAACGTTTTGGCGTGCCGGCCACGGCGCGCGCGTCTCTCGCGCTTTACAACACAGTCGAGGAGATGGATGCGCTCGTGCGCGGGATCGACAAGGTCAGAGAGGTTTTTGCCTGATGGCTGAACTGAGCGATTTATATCAAGACATCATCCTGGAGCACAGCAAGCGTCCGCGGAATTACCGCACGCTCGAAGCCGCCAATCGCAAGGCCGAGGGTTTCAATCCGCTCTGCGGCGATCATTTCACGGTTTATCTCGAGATTGGAGACGGCCAGATTCGCGATATCTCCTTCCAAGGCTCCGGTTGCGCCATCTCCAAAGCCTCCGCGTCGATGATGACGCAAGCAGTAAAGGGCAAGCGCACCGAGGAAGCCGAAGAACTGTTCCAGAAATTCCACCATGTCGTCACTGGCAAAAACGGAACCGAATCGCACGATCTCGGCAAGCTCGAGGCGTTCGCGGGAGTTTCGGAGTATCCCGTGCGCGTGAAGTGCGCGACACTCGCTTGGCACGCTTTGCGCGCAGCACTGCAAGGCGAGCAGCATGCCGTTTCGACCGAGTAAAATCCATGCAAAGCAATGTGATTGAACTGACTCGCGACTGTGAAGCCACCGAAGTGCCCTACGGCGGCGTGCAGGTCCTTCCCGCAGGCACAAAAGTAAGAGTCATGCAGTCGCTCGGCGGTACCTACACAGTCTCCACCGAACGTGGCTCCATGATGCGTATAGATGCCAAGAATGCCGATGCGCTGGGGTTCACGCCGCAACCAACTGAAGCGCAGACGGCGCCCGCACAATTCAGTGAAAAATTGGTCTGGGACCGGCTGAAAACCGTTTTCGATCCGGAAATTCCGGTCAACATCGTGGATCTCGGGCTCGTCTACTCCTGCCAGGTCGTGCCCGCCGAAACCGGCGGCCACAAAATCGAAATCAAAATGGCCATGACCGCGCCCGGCTGCGGCATGGGAGACGTTCTCCGCGCCGATATCGAAAGCAAGCTCTTGCAGTTGCCCGAGGTAAGAGAAGTGCACGCCCAGATCGTCTTTGATCCGCCCTGGAATCCCAGCCGCATGTCCGACGCCGCCAAGTTGCAACTCGGACTCGATCTCGATACCGATTCCTCCCTTCCCATGTACGACCGCTGAAGCTTGCAGTAAAGCACTCGACGGCCGCAGGATTCCTGCCCCTCGCCTCTGCTAGACCCCCAACCGAAAAATCAAGATAATGGAACCCACTAAAACAGCTCCATGAACCAAAATCGAAATGCTACCGCCACCCTTGCTCTTCTCGCGCCGCTTGCGCTCTTAGCCGGTGCGGTGGCTCTGGCGCAGCAAGGGACGCCCGCGTCCGCGGCGGCAGCTAATCCTTCGGTAGCCGATCTTCCACCCTGGAATGCGCCCCCCACGCCGCGGCAGATTCAGGCGCTTGTGACCCGCGCCGTCGAGAATCAGCACCGCAACGATCTTGCTCTTACGCAATTCGAGCGGAAAGAACGCATTGTCAGTCAGCGCGGCAAGGCTGCCGTTGCAAACGAGTGGACCACGGAAGTTATTCCCGCAGGCGATCGTCGCATTCGCGTCGAATTGGAACGCGATGGCAAAACTGCCGACCCCGGCAGTCTCGAAGAGCGGTGGCGGCAGGCGGCACAGTCGTTGACAAAAGACGCCGAAACTGACGTTCCGAACGCAAAGCAAGATGACGAGCGTCAAGGACGTCGCGAGCACGCCCGATATGAAGCCCGGTATCAAGAACGATACGAAATGGTTGACGCCGTGGCCCAGGCCTTCCGCTTCCATTGGATAGGTCGCGCGGTCCAGGACGGCCGTGGCGTCCTCGAATTCTCTTTCGAGCCCGCTCCATCCTACAAATCTTCAAAACTTTTTGCGATTGTGTACGCGCATATGGTGGGAACGGTTTGGGTCGACGAAGCGAATAGTCAGGTCGTGCGCATTGATGCCAGGCTTAGGGACGACATTTCCATTGCCGCGGGCTTGATTGTCAAAATTGATCGCGGTGCTCAGGCCAGTCTGCGGCAGCAGGAGGTAGCGTCCGGCATCTGGGAGCCGGTGCAGTATTCCTACGATTACCAGGGCCGCAAGCTTCTATTCGGTGCTTTGAGCGGTTATTCGCGGATGGACGCAAGCGACTACCGTCACGTCGGTTCGCCGGACGAAGCCATCGCCATTCTTCGCCGCGAACACCCCAACGCTATCGCGAGCAGCCACTGACTCGATTCTCAACGATGACTCGATTCTCAAGGAGCACATAAATATGAACCGGCTTGTCCGCTACCTGTTGTATTCCTGGTTGCTGCTTGCGATTGCCGCAGTCCTTTCCTGGGCACAAACGCCAAGCGCAACGCCAACCGCAACAGACGTCGTGCGATTCGATCCCGCGCTGGATGCGATTCTCTCCGCGGATGCCAAACTGGAGATGCTTCCTGGCGAAGGCTTCCAGGGCGGCGAAGGGCCCGTCTGGGTTTCGGAAGGCAAGCCGGGATATCTTCTCTTTAGTGACGTTCCCGCAAATCGCATCTATAAATGGGCGCCCGACTGCGCGAAGTCTCCCTGCGCACCAACAGGAAAGCTCACCGTATTCCTCGAACATGCCGGCTATAAGGACGCGTCCAAAGTCGGAGCTACGGATTCTAGCGGAGCGCCGCTTCGTGGCAGCAATGGTCTCACGCTCGATCGGCAACACCGGCTGCTGATCGACGCGAACGGCGATCGCGCCGTCGAGCGTCTCGAGAAAAACGGCGACCGCACCATTTTGGCCGATCGCTACGAAGGGAAGCGCCTGGGTTGTCCCAATGACATCGTCGGCAAATCTGACGGAGCCGTCTACTTCACCGATGGTCCCTCAGGGTGTCTCGGCGGAGAGAATAGTCCACAAAAGGAATTGCCCTTCCACGGCTTCTATTTCGTAAAAGCTGGAAAAGTGACCCTGCTGGATAAGGATCCCGGTGGCGCGCCGCCCAATGGGATCGCCCTTTCTCCGGATGAGAAAACCTTGTACGTAACGAACGCTCCGATGTTCAAACAGATTTTTGCCTATGACGTTCAGCCCGACGGCACCGTGAAGAATGGCCGCCTGTTCCTCGATCTGGCCGGCGAAAAAGGTTTGGGCGGACCGGATGGTGTGCGCGTTGATCGCCAGGGCAACGTCTATACGGCAGCCACAGGCGGCTTGTGGATTGTTTCGCCCGCCGGAAAACGCCTGGGTAAAGTTCCCGCGCCCGAGGGAATCCGCTTCGCCAACCTAGCGTTCGGCGACCCAGACGACAAGACGTTGTACCTCGTCAGTGCCAAGAATCTCTGGCGTGTCCGGGTAAAGATTCCCGGCCTGAGACCTTAGCGTCCTAACAGCAGGTGATTCACTCAGAGGTTCTAAAGCAGAAACGACACATATTGCAGTTGACCAAAGCGCTCAATCAGTAGCGCAACAGGGTCCCCAATATTCAGCTTCGTTAAGCTTTCGCGCAATCCGGCCAAAGTAGTAATGGTCGTTCCGTTCAACGCGTGGATGACGTCCCCGCTTTGAAGCGGAACCTCTTGCTGAGCTCCCACAGTCTTGGCTGCCACGATAACGCCCGTAGGAATACGAAGATCCGGCAACGACCGGGCTAAATTCAGATCAAGCTCGATTCCCAGAATACCTAGGCGCCTGACGAGATTTTTCTCCGGGTCGACCAAGTCCGTCAGATTGTCCGTTTTGTGTGGGCGCTCCATGAGCGGGACCTGTAACTGCACTTGGTCCGAGCCCCGCAGGACTTGCAGATTCACACGCTCGCCGGCTCCGTGCATGTAGAGGCTGTGAGTGAATAGAGGCAGGCTTGCTGTCGCTGCGCCGTCCACGCTAAGAATGATGTCCTGAATTTTTAATCCCGCGCTCTCCGCTGGGCTGCCCGGCACGACGTCGGACACGATTACCCCGAAATCCCTCTGCAAATGCAATCCCTCGGCCAACTCGGGCGTGATCGTTTGAACGATCACACCGATTTCAGGTTGGTGAATATGGCCATACTTCAGAAGTTGTGGATACGCAAACGCCACCACGCCGGCAGGAATTGCAAAGCCCAGACCCTGATTGCCGCCCGAGGTGGAAAAAATAAAGGTGTTAATTCCCACGAGATTGCCGTCCGCATTCACCAGCGGACCACCGCTATTGCCCGGATTGATGGGCGTATCCGTTTGGACGTAGACGAGCGGACTATCCGGATCGGGCTGGCGCGCCACCGCGCTCACCACACCCATCGTCACTGTATTGCGCAGCCCTTCCGGACTCCCGAAAGCAAAAACCACTTCGCCCTGGGCGGGCAGGGCAGGCTTGCCGAGCGATAGCGCCGGCAAGCCGTGCGCTTCGATCTTGATTACGGCGAGATCGATCTCTCGCGTCACTCCTACCATGCGAGCTTGGTAGCTTTTTCCTTGGGGCCCGTTATTCGCGTCGATCTTCCCGCTGGTTCCAGGTTGAGGCGGCACGAACACTTCGATTTTTTCCGCCCCGTTCAAGACATGCGCATTCGTAACGATATATCCCTCGGGATCGACGATGATTCCCGAGCCGATGGCTCGCTGTCTCCCAATAACCACGCTCGTCTGGCCCCTGTCGCTCTGCTCGGTCGAGCCGTATCCGGTGACAATGATTTGCACGACAGCCGGGGACACGCGCTGAACCAATGCTTCGATCGAAGCATTCAGTTGATGCAAGGCGTCGGATGCAGGCGTTCCCTGCTTGGTTTGCGCCGCCACGCTGCCAGACGACACCAGCGACGCAATTCCTAGAATCAAAGTGCTCACATTTCGTTTTGTCCATCGCTTCTTGGCGTGTTTATATATGCCGCTCATCACTTCACCCCACTACGTACGCTGCCATAAGGTTCAACGCTAAACCCACTCGCCGCCGCGCATCACGGGCGTCGAATTTCCGTCTGCGCTGATCCCATCCACATCGATGTGATTCGATCCAATCATCCAGTCAACGTGACCCAGACTCTCGTTTGCGCCACGCGACGCCAATTGTTCCGGAGTGAGGCTGTCGCCATTTTTCAGACATGTGCTGTAAGCCTGCCCAAGCGCGATATGGCAGGCCGCGTTTTCGTCGAAAAGAGTGTTCATAAAAAGCAATCCGCTTGACGCAATCGGCGAGGAGTGCGGCACCAGAGATACCTCGCCGAGCCGCCGGGCTCCTTCATCTGTCTCAATCATTCGCTGCAGGACCTGTTCGCCACGCGCCGCATGCGCCTCCACAATCCGGCCGGCTTCAAATCGAACGGATATGTCTTCGATCATGGTCCCAGAATAAGACAGCGGCTTGGTGCTGGTCACTCTTCCTTCCACACGATCTTTATGCGGTGTCGTGAAGACCTCTTCAGTCGGCATATTGGGAATGCAGTACCGCCCATTTCTCGCCGTTGTGCCTCCGCCCAGCCAGACGTGATCGTCCGCAAGCCCGACGCGCAGATCCGTTCCCGGTCCGCGAAAATGCAACGCTGCATAGCGCTTCTCATTCAGCCAACCCGCGCGAGCATGCAAGTCCGCATCGTGCTTTTTCCAAGCGGCCACCGGATCCGGCTGGTCGGCGCGCGACGCGGCAAAGATGGCCTCCCAGAGCCGGGCCAGCCCTTCGTCCGGCGACAGACTGGGAAATACCGCCGCCGCCCACGCGGGAGTGGCGCAGGCTACGATCGTCCAGTTAATCTCGTGGCGGGCAATCAATTCCAGCGCCGGCCGGTATGCCTTGGAGGTAGCGCGATTCATCCGGCTCACCTTTTCCGGATCCTGCTGTGAGAGCAAGGAAGGATCGTTGCCGGTGATAGCCAGCCGCGCCGCCCCATTCCGGTACGCTTGCGCCATACCTTCATAAAGCCAGGACGGAGCCGCATCGAAGCTGGCTTCGGGGGCATAGCGAAAACGGAGCAGCGCCAGCTCCTCATCCGTGAATAAAGGAGTGACAAGTGAGGCGCCCGCTTTGTAGGCATGCGCCGTTATAAGCCGCGCCAGCGGAATCGCATCGAGCGTGGCGGTCATCACCAGCTCTTGCCCCGGCGAGATCCCCAGGCCGACTGTTACGGCGACTTTGGCCAGACGGTCGAGATATCGGTTGAATTCAGGTGTGTCGACAAAACGATTCTTGGCAAACGCAATGCTCTCGGCCATGACTCATTATCACGCGGAGCACAGTGCAGTGACAATGCGGTGATCAGTGGCATCATCGTTCGCGTGAGAGTCGCGGTTGGCTGTGGGCAGGCGCCGCAGGCGGGCGGGAACTACTTCGGCGCTGATTTGACGGCGCGATTCCGGAAACTTCAAGCTTTGGCGTACTGAAACTTCTTCTCTCGCTTATGCTGCTCTACTGAAATGCGGATCGCTTCGCGTTTCTCCCGCGCACGACTGCGGAGGGCTTCCTGCAGTAATGCACGAAGCCGGCAGCGCGCTTTGAACAACTGAGATTTGGAATTCCCGATCGAACATCCCAGGATTTTGGCAATCTCCTTGTGTTCGTATCCTTGTACGTCGTGCAGGATGAAAATCTCTTTGTATCCATCTGGCAGTTGTTCGATCGCCTTGCCCAGATTCACGTGATCCAGCATGCCGTTGAGCCGGAGGTCCGGCACGCCGAATTCGATTGGAGGAGTGGAAGTTTCGTCTGGGTCGAGCGCTGCATCGAGCGATGTTTCCAAATGGCGCTTTTTGCGAAAGCTCATAAGAACAACATTGACCGTCAGCCGATGAAGCCACGTAGAAAAGCGCGAGTCTCCTCGGAAAGTATGCACTTTGCGGAACAACTGCAGGAAGGCTTCCTGAGTTAAGTCTTCGGCTTCGGCCGGATTGCCGGCCATACGAAGGCACAAACTATACACTCGGCGGCTGTGCAATCTGTAAAGAGACTCGAAGGCATGAGCGTCGCCACTGCGAGCCATGGTGACCGCGTCAGCTTCGCGCATCTCGCCATCGCTCTGCCCCGGTCCTCTGAACCCGTGTGCCATAACGTAAAACTGGGAGCAGGGCTTATGCCAAACACCGCCCGGCGCAGAGATGTGCGCTATCACATTGCAAAACAGGGACTTAGGAGCGAGGTGAGATTCCGAAGGTCTGTGGAACCGGCAGTGATATCCGGTGGATTTTGCGCACGTGCGGTGGTTTTCAACCACCTCCTACGTGGCGAAAGGCAAGTTAAAAAACGTCGGCGCGCACTTCAGAAGTGGCCGAGATCCTGAGTGAGCAAGTCCCAACTCCCAAGATCGAAACTTGGGAGTTGGGATTCTTGTTTTGAGCTTTCAGTTGGCCAGCGGATCGGGCCGCATCTGGAACTTCACGAGCTTGGCCGTGGTTCCCTTGCCGCCCTCCATGTGGAATGGCGCTCGCGTGGAGATCGGTGTGTAGAGGCCCTTCCCTTTCCAGCCGCCGTTCGGATTATCGATGCGGCCGTCCAGGCCCTTCGCGTAGTAGCCCATCGGGTAAGGCACCCGCAGCGTTATGAACTTGCCGTTGTCCAGCACCAGCAAACCCTCTGACAGATTACCGGTCGCAACCGGCGTATCCTTGCCGACACCCAGCGTGTCAAAAACGTCGACAAAGTTGTAATACGCCGAGTCGGCACTGCCGTTTTCCACCGCTCCCTTGTAGTTCGGACCCGGGAACGGATAGAGCGTCCAGCCTTCGGGGCAGTGCTGCCCAGTCGCGGTCGGGCCGTTGAGCGGGCCCTTGCACTTGCTGCGGTCAAAGCTCGCGTAGTGTCCGCTCGAGAGCACCGTCCAGACGAC
>Ga0307475_10003073_pt1 | contig 10112 bp, 7 predicted proteins | sample atmos_gasesECM1C_FD_203317 | JGI IMG/M metagenome (GOLD analysis project Ga0307475, IMG submission 203317) | Hardwood forest soil microbial communities from Morgan-Monroe State Forest, Indiana, United States - atmos_gasesECM1C_515 | ecosystem: Environmental > Terrestrial > Soil > Temperate...
TGATGACGTGAGCCGCACGATCGACCGTTCGGTTCCGGGTCCCGCCGGGGCCGTCCCCGTGCGGATCTACTACCCCCATGGCGAGGCGTCACGCGACCGCCCGGGAATCGTGTTCAGCCACGGCGGCGGATTCGTGTTCTGCGACATCGAATCCCACGATGGATTCTGCCGCGCCCTGGCTCGCGGCAGCGAAGCCGTCGTGGTGTCGGTCGACTACCGCCTCGCTCCGGAACACCCCGCCCCCGCGGCCGCGCTCGACGCGTTCGCGGCGTTCTGCTGGGTGGTAGAACACGCAGCCGATCTGGGTATCGACCCGACGCGGACCGCGGTCGCCGGCGACAGCGCCGGTGGGAATCTCGCCGCGGTCACCGCCATTCTGTGCCGCGAGCAAGGAGTCGCCCAACCCGCTGTGCAGGTCTTGCTGTACCCGGCGCTCGATCCCTCGTTCGAGACGGATAGCTACCACCGCTACGGCACCGGATACTTCAACACCCGCGCCGCGATGGGGTGGTACTGGCGTCAATACCTGGGTGGTGAGCGGGTTTTCGACCCGCCCTACCTGGTGGCCCCGGCCCGCGCGGAGTCTCATGCGGGTCTGCCGCCCGCGGTCATCGTCACCGCCGGTCTGGATCCCCTGCACGGCGAGGGCTGCGACTACGCACGCCAGTTACGCAACGCGGGGGTCCCCGTCGTGCACCGGGATTTTCCCGGACTGTTCCACGGCTTCGTGACCATCCAGTCCTTCGCCCCCGGTGCCTCGGCGCGTGACCTGGTATGCGGCGACCTGCGCCGGCTGCTTGATCCGAATCACGTTGGGAGCCTGTCGAAGTGACCGAGGCCACCGATGTCATCGTCGTCGGCGCAGGATTCGCCGGGCTCTACGCCGTGCACCGGTGCGCATCGGCGGGCCTATCGGTAACCGCCCTCGAGGCGGCTCCCGACGTGGGGGGGACCTGGTACTGGAACCGTTATCCCGGCGCCCGGTGCGACGTTGAAAGTGTCGACTACTCTTACTCATTCGACGAGGCGCTTCAGCAGAACTGGACATGGACCGAACGGTTCGCCGGCCAACCCGAGATCCTGGCCTATCTGCGCCACGTTGCCGACCGCTTTGATCTGCGCCGCCACTACCGATTCGGTGTAGACGTCGTCGGTGCCGCCTTCGATCGAGGTCGCTGGCGGGTGCGCACCGGCGCCGGTCAGACCTACGCCGCGCAGTTCCTCTTGTGCGCAACGGGATGCCTGTCGGCAGTGAACCGCCCCGACATCTGCGGCATCGATGATTTCGCGGGGGATGTGTACTTCACTGCCGCATGGCCACGCCAGGATCCCGATTTGCATGGCAAACGCGTCGGCCTGATCGGCACGGGTTCGTCGGGGATTCAGGTCGCTCCGATCATCGCCACGCAAGCCGAGAAGCTGGTGGTATTCCAGCGATCGGCGAATTACAGCATCCCCATGCCCAACCGCCCATGGTCGCTGGAGGAACAGCAGCAGATCCGCGAGGAATATCCCGAGCGCCGCCAAATCTCGGCGTACGCGCCGGCGGGCACGCCGCACAGCACCTACCACAAGAATGCTGTCGACACCGAACCGCAGGAACGCGCGGCGGCCCTGTGGCAGCGCTGGCGCCAGGGCGGCGTCCTTTTCGGCAAGACCTTCCCCGATCAGAACATCGACCTGGCAGCCAATGACATCGCGCGGGAGTTCGCCGAGGAGCGGATCCGGGAGATCGTCACCGACCCCGTCGTTGCCACCGATCTCATCCCGCTGGATCACCCGATCGGAACCAAGCGTATTTGCACGGACAGCGGTTACTACGCCACCTTCAACCGCGACAACGTCCGGCTCGTGAACCTGCGCCGTGAGCCCATCGAAACGATCACGGCCCACGGAGTGCGAACCAGCGACACCACCTATCCCTGCGATGTGCTGATCTTCGCCACCGGGTTCGACGCGATGACCGGGGCGCTGACCCGCATCGACCCGAGTGGGCCTGGCGGCGAGCGGTTGCGCGACATCTGGGCCAACGGCCCGGTGACATTTCTCGGTCTGATGGTGCCGGGCCTGCCGAACCTGTTCACCGTCAGCGGACCTGGAAGTCCGTCGGTGCTGTCGAACATGGTGCTGCACGCCGAAGTTCAGGTCGACTGGGCCGTCAACCTGGTTCTGACCGTCCGGCGACTCGGGGTGACCGAGGTCGAGCCGCGCCGCGACGCCGCCCGCTCCTGGACCGACCACGTGGCGCAAGCCGCCGAGCGGACCCTGTTTCCCAAAGCGGCATCCTCGTGGTATCTGGGTGCCAACATCGAAGGCAAGAAACGAGTTTTCATGCCCTACACCGGAGGATTCGGCAACTACCGACGCCAGTGCGACGAGGTGGCCCGTGACAACTATGCCGGGCTGGTGCTGACCACCCGATGACCGAGACAGTGCAGCAGCTACTGCGGCAGCGCAGGCACGACGACACTCCCGCGATCGTCCACGGCGAGCGGATCTGGACGTGGCGGCAGCACTTGGCGGAGGCCGAGGCCGAGGCGGCCGCGCTGATTTCGCTGGCCGACCCGTTGCGGCCGCTGCATGTCGGCGCGTTGCTCACCAACTCCCCGGTGATGCTGCGCGCCATGGCCGCCGCTGCGCTGGGCGGCTACGTGCTGTGCGGCATCAACACCACCCGGCGCGGAGCCGGCTTGCTCGGCGATATCCGACGCTCCGACTGTCAAATCCTGCTTGTCGACAGCGAGCACCTGCCCCTGCTGGACGGCCTGGATCTCAACGGGATTCAGGTTCTCAACGTGAACGCGACCCGCTACGCCCAGGCGGTGGCCGCGGCGCCACGGTCGGTCCCCCACCGGGAGGTCACCGCCGCCGACACCCTGATGATGATCTTCACGTCCGGCACCAGCGGCGACCCCAAGGCCGTTCGGTTCGCGCACGGGATGGCGATCATGTGTGGCGCCAGCCTGATCTTTCAGTACGACATCACCGCCGATGACGTCTGCTACCTGTCGATGCCGCTGTTTCACTCCAACGGAGTTGCTGCCGGGTGGGCGGTCGCCATAGGCAGCGGCGCCACCATGGTCCCGGCGCGGTTTTCGCCGTCCCGCTTCCTCGACGATGTCCGCCGCTACAACGTGACGTACCTGAACTACGTCGGCAAGCCGCTGGCGTTGATCCTGGCCACTCCGGAACGTCCGGACGATGCCGACACGACCCTGCGTGTAGCGTTCGGCAACGAGGCAACCGATCGCGATATCGCCGAATTCGCAAGGCGTTTCGGATGCCGTGTGGTCGACAGCTTCGGCTCCAGCGAGTTCGCGGTGATCGTTGTCCGCGAGGACGGTACCCCGCCGGGCTCGATCGGCAAGCCTTACCCGGGAGTGAGCATCTACAACCCAAATACCCTGAAAGAGTGCGCAATCGCGCAGTTCGACGAGCACGGCGCATTGACCAACTTCGACGACTCGGTCGGCGAACTCGTCAACACGCAGGGCGCGGGGCCTTTTGCCGGCTACTACAACGATCCGGCCGCCACCGCCCAGCGCATGCGGCATGGCATGTACTGGTCGGGTGATCTGGCCTACCGCGACGCCGACGGCTGGATTTACCTTGCCGGCCGCACCGCCGATTGGATGCGGGTGGACGGCGAGAACCTGGCGGCGGCGCCGATCGAGCGGATCCTGGAGCGGCTGCCGCAGGTCAGCCAGGTCGCGGTCTATGCCGTGCCCGACGAGCGGGTCGGCGACCAGGTGATGGCGGCTCTCGTGATTCGCAACGGGATGCATTTGGAGCCAATAGATCTCGAGGAATTCCTCACCGCTCAACCCGATCTGTCGCCGAAGGCGTGGCCGCGCTATGTGCGCATCAACGGCGACCTGCCGGCGACGGCCACCAACAAGATCCTCAAACGTGAGCTGATCGCTGCCGGAGTCAGCGCAGCGGGCGGCGTGCTGTGGACGCGCCCGGCGCGTGGGACGAGCTACGCCGCGACAGTCGAGAACACCGCTCACAGCGGCACGGGCACATCCTGAATCAGGTGGCGGGTTGGCGTGCGGGATGCTCATCGGCATGCGTGTACAGGGGATCGAATGAACGGTATCGAGGGCAAAGTCGTAGCCATCACCGGCGCAAGCAGCGGGATCGGCGAGGCGACCGCGCATCTGCTCGCCGAGCGCGGTGCCAGGGTGGTCCTCGGTGCGCGCCGCACCGAGCGCCTGGATGACATCGCGCGTGCGATACGGGTCCACCAGGGAGCGGCTGTGACATGTCGGGTCGACGTCGCTCGACGCGAGGACCTAGAGCGGCTCGTCGGCACGGCCGTCGACGAGTTCGGTCGCCTCGATGTCTTCGTGAGCAACGCCGGCATCAGCAAGATCGGGCCGATATCAGATCTGGACGTCGACGGGTGGTCAGCAATGATCGACGTCAACCTGCGCGGGGTGCTGCACGGCATCGCGGCGGCGTTACCGGTGTTCCGACGGCAGGGACGGGGCCACTTCGTGACGACGGTGTCCACGGCCGGGCTGAAGATCGTGCCCACCATGGCCGTGTACGCGGCCACCAAGAACGCCGTGCGCACCCTGATGGAAGGCCTGCGCCAAGAGTCGACCGACGGGGTCGTGCGAACCACGTCGATATCGCCGGGATTCGTGGATACCCAACTTGACAGCTCCATCGACGACGTGGCGGTGCGTGAACAGATCCGACGCACGATGAACGACTTTGGTTTGCCGGCATCGGCGGTCGCGCGAGCCATTGCGTTCGCCATCGAGCAGCCCGACGACACAGAAATCGGCGACATCACCATCCGCCCGACAGTGCAGGGATAGCCGCCGCGAAGTCACATCTCGGAGATGATCTGCAGACGCCGTGCGCTGTACTCGCCGTCGGAGATCGCGCCGTCGTCATGCAGGGCCTGAAGCTCCTTGAGGCGCCGGCAAACTGGGGCAGTGGGCTGCGGAAGCGCTAGCGGCGGGCGCGGTAGCACTTCGCTGGTGTGCTTCCAGGGTTCCTCCTTGCCGTTCGCTGCCTGTTGCAGCGGTCCTGACGCAAGTAGAAACCGGGCACCTCGCTACCGATCCCAGAAAACCGTCAGGCCGGCTCAGTCGCCTCGGAGCGTTGCGCATCGGCGGCGGGCCGGGACAGGGGATAGAGGCAATGCAACACCAGCGCGGTGACCGCTCCATATCCGACGTGCGGGATCAGATCGCTGATCCACCCGACGACGCCCCAGGTCCGCGGATCGGTCACCCCGAGCACGGTCATCGGTCCGTTGGTGGCGATCAGGGCGATGGCCGTCGCGACCAGCGTGGCCACGAGTAGCCCGGGCCGCCATCCCAGCGCATAGGCCAGCCCGAGAATCACACCCATCCCAATGCCGGCGGCATACCCGGTGAGCGCGCCGAGGCCCGAGATCCGGTTCGCCAGGACGTCACCAGTACCCGGAACAGTGAGGCCGAACAGGTTCGCCATCGCCTCGACGGTCCTTTCGGGCGTATTGCTCGTGGGCCGGCCCCGGACCGCGATGTCCAGGTAAGTGATCACGTTCAGCGCGGTGGTGCCTGCGGCGCCCGCCGCAGCGCCGCTAAGCAGTCCCTGCCAGAGCCCGGACATCTGGGTGGTTTTCATTGCCGCTGCCCTCCGTGCTCCGGTGTCACTTCTGCGCATTCCGCATTCAGAACCTACAGTTGGAAGTTGTGGTGAACCGCAAAGGCAGGACGGCGACCGCGCTATGCGGTGGTCTGGCCGTGCTCGCTTTCGCGTTCGCGGGCGTTGGCGATGTTGACAAGCCGCTGACCAGCGCAATCAGCGCTTCATCCGGCGTGGCTCCGGCACCCCCATCGCCCGGGGACAGTACCGGTGGTGGCGGCGCCCTACCGGTGCAACCCATCGGTGGTGGCGGCTGCATTATCGGCCTGAACTGCGGGTGTACTCGGCACCAAAGTTGTCCCACCCCGCACGCGCGTCCGGGTACTACGCACGATCAGCAACACGCTGCTCCTGGCGCTCAGAATCCGTAACCGTTTTCCGCCCCGGTACGTGGCCGACTCAACGACGCGCGGTTTTCCTATCATTTGGTAATGAGCGCCGGTGGGCTGGATACCGTGGGCTCGCCGGCATTCACCGACGAGGACTCGGCCCGCTTTCGTGCGGCCGGCTGGTGGTCCGACTCGACGCTGTCGGACGCGGTACGTCGCAACGCCGAACAGTCGCCAGACCGACCCGCCTACGTCGACCATCCCGGCATCTCGTTGACGTGGTATGAATTCGACTATGCGGCAACCGATCTGGCGGAACAACTCGCCGGCGTCGGTATAGCTCGAGGGGATCGAGTCGCGGTATGGCACGGCGACTCCGCCGCTATCCACGTGCTGTTCGTCGCAATCGAACGCTGCGGCGCCGTCGTCGTCGGCATCGGCGCGCGTGCCGGCACCCGTGAGGTCGCCGCGATACTGCGTGGCGCGCAGCCGAAGATCCTGATCAGCGACCAGCAGCGCGGCGGTGCCGCGAACCGGGCCGCGGCCGGTGTGGCCGCGGAATCCCCAGTCTCGCTGCTGGTCTTGACTCAACCTGCCGGTGCGCTGCGCCTGAACGTCCACGCGGAGCCCAAGGCGCTCAGAGCTGGATCGCGTCTCGGCCCCGACGACGTCTTCCTCATCAACTCCACGTCCGGGACCACTGGGCTGCCCAAGTGCGTGGTGCACACCCAGAATCGTTGGTACTACTTTCACCAGAAGGCCGTCGCCAACGGGCTGCTGACGTCAGAAGACGTGTTCTTGCCGGTCATACCCACGCCCTTCGGCTTCGGGATATGGACCAGCCATACCACCCCGATCTACCTCGGTGCCACGGCGGTAATCCTGGAACGTTTCACGGCCAAGGCGGCATGTGAGGCGATAGCTCAGCACAAAATCACCGTATTATGCTGTGTCAGCACACAATTGACGATGCTGATGGCCGACGTCGCATGCCGGGATTATGATCTGAGCTCGTTGCGGGTCGTTTTCGCCGGCGGTGAGGCGTTACCGTATCGGCCCGCTGTCGAGTTCGAGCAACTCACCGGCGCAAAGATTCTGCAGTTCTATGGCTCCAATGAAACCGGGCTGCTCAGCGGGACCACAATGGACGACTCGCCGCAACGCCGACTTCGCACCGGTGGCCGGATCGTCCCCGAGATGGCCGTTCGACTGTTCGACGGGGATCAGGACGTCACCGAGACGGGACGAGGACAACCCGCATGCCGCGGGCCGGCGACCAGCCTCGGCTACCTCGGCGGTACCGACCACGACAAGCTGTTCACTCGCGACGGCTGGATGCGCATGGGCGACATCTGCGAGATCGATGCCGACGGTTATCTGAGCGTCACCGGCCGAACATCCGACTTCATCTTGCGTGGAGGCAAGAACATCAGCGCCGCGCAGGTCGAGGATGCTGTGATGACCCACCCCGCCATAGCGTTAGCGGCAGCGGTGGCCATGCCCGATCCGGTGTTCGGCGAAAAAGTCTGCCTGTACGCCGAACTCACCGACTCGCAGGCCATCGACCTGACCGAACTCGTCAACCACCTGTTGGCACTGGGGGTTTCCAAGGAACTGCTGCCCGAACGACTCATCGTGGTCGGCGAACTACCGCGATCGTCGGGAGGAAAGGTCGCCAAAGGCCAACTCCGCCAAGATATCCGAGCAAGGATGGAGGCCGATCATGAACGCTCCTAAAGCACGGCGAGGTGGTCTGGAGGTGTGGGCGCCGTCGGTGGTGCCCCCGATCGGAGTCGAACTGTCCAACGAGCAGGCGCTCGCCGTGGCGTTTCGCCACCTGGCCGGCATCGGCTTCGCCGAGAATATGGCCGGACACATCACCTGGCAGCCCGAAGGGCAAACCGAGATGTTCGTCAATCCGTGGGGACTGTGGTGGCAGGAACTCACCGCGTCGGATATCTGCGTGGTGGACAGCGACGCGCGGGTGGTGCGAGGTCGTTGGGACGTGACTCCGGCGATCCACATCCATACCGAACTGCACCGTGTCCGCGAAGACGCTCGGGTCGTCATTCACAACCACCCTTATTACGTCTGCGTGCTTGCCGCGCTCGGCAGGCTGCCCGAATTGGTACACCAGACCGGTTCACTTTTCTTGGATGACCTGTGCCTGGTCGACTCGTACGACGGCGAGATCGACAGCCCAGCCCGCGCAGCCGATCTCGCGGCACGCATCGGCGGCGCCAACCTGACGATCCTGGCTAACCATGGCGTCATCGCAACCGGCAGCAACCTGGCCCAAGCCGTGTACCGAGCGGCATCGATCGAGCGGGTATGCAAACTGGCCTATGACGTCATGCTGACCGCGAAAAAACCGGTGAAGATGAACTGGTCGGACATGGCAGGCATGCAACGGTCGCTGATTGAACGGGCCGCCGACGTGTACTGGGCGGGGGCAGTCCGGATGACCATCAAGGCCGACCCCGATGTGCTCACGTGAGCCGATGAATCCCGCCCCGCCGCGACGAGTGTGCGGTCGGGGTATCGGGAGTGCGCTCACGGCGCAATTCGACCCTGATTCCCGCCCTGGACGCACACCGAAGGCCGTCACCACACACTTGACCGCGCAGCCCCGCAGGGAGATTCACGAATGAAATCGATCGACGAGTTGGCCGGCAACCTGAATTTCACCACCGCAAAGACCGGGGACGATCGCTCCGTCACATTGCTGCCGGACCCACCTCGGGCAGCACGGCGCTACACGGTGATCTCGGTCGACGATCACATCGTTGAACCACCCGACACCTTCACCGGACGTCTTCCGCGCAGGTTCGCCGACCGTGCGCCTAAAGTCGTTGACACCGAAAATGGCGGGCAGACATGGGTCTACGACGGCCAGGAACTGCCCAACGTCGGTTTCAACGCCGTGGTGGGGCGGCCGGTGGCAGAGTACGGCTTCGAGCCGGTCCGATTCGATGAAATGCGCACAGGCGCGTGGGATATCCATGAGCGCGTCAAAGATATGGACCTGAACGGCATCTACGCCTCGCTCAACTTCCCCTCTTTCCTGCCGGGCTTCGCCGGGCAGCGGCTGCAGCAGGTGACCAAGGATCGTGACCTGGCGCTGGCATCGGTCCGCGCATGGAACGACTGGCACCTCGAGGTATGGGCGGGTTCCTATCCAGAACGGATCATTCCGTGCCAGTTGCCATGGCTGCTGGACCCGGAGCTGGGCGCAAAAATGATCTATGAGAACTCCGAGCGTGGATTTCACGCCGTCACGTTCAGCGAGAATCCCGCGATGCTCGGATTGCCGAGTATCCACTCGGGTCATTGGGATCCGATGATGGCGGCGTGCGCCGAGACAGGCACCGTCGTGAACCTTCACATCGGATCGTCGGGCTCGTCGCCGTCCACCACCGACGACGCACCGCCGGACGTGCAAGGCGTGCTGTTCTTCGCATATGCCATCTCGGCGGCGGTCGACTGGTTGTACTCCGGCCTGCCCAGCAGGTTCCCAGGTCTCAAGATCTGTTTGTCAGAAGGTGGAATCGGCTGGGTAGCAGGGTTGCTCGATCGCCTCGATCACATGCTCAGCTATCACGCGATGTACGGCACCTGGCAAGCACTTGGTGAGAGCTTGACTCCCGCAGAGGTTTTCACTCGCAACTTCTGGTTCTGCGCGGTGGAGGACAAGTCGTCGTTCGTCCAGCGCGACCGGATTGGTGTGGGCAACATCATGCTGGAAGCCGATTATCCGCATTGCGACTCGACCTGGCCGCACACCCAACAAACGATCTACGACGAAATCGGTGATCTGCCGCAGGATGCGATCCGCAAATTCACTTGGGAGAACGCTTCGCGCTTGTACCAGCACCCGGTGCCGGTCGAAGTACAGCGGAACCCCGACGCCTTCTGACGGCTCCCGCGGGGAGGGCCCGATCGGTTGGAAAACTTCCTCAGCGGGCCACCCGCCGGGGTGTGCGTTTGAACCGTCGGCGTCTGGGTCACCAGGTTCCGAAGCTCACGTCTTCAGCGTCAAGCGCACGATCATTACCGAGGTTGCACTTGCGAATGAACACCCTTGTGTTGCTCGCTGGCCGCTACGAGGTGCGCGGCAGGCTGGGCCGTGGCGGC
>Ga0307475_10003074_pt1 | contig 10111 bp, 5 predicted proteins | sample atmos_gasesECM1C_FD_203317 | JGI IMG/M metagenome (GOLD analysis project Ga0307475, IMG submission 203317) | Hardwood forest soil microbial communities from Morgan-Monroe State Forest, Indiana, United States - atmos_gasesECM1C_515 | ecosystem: Environmental > Terrestrial > Soil > Temperate...
CGTGTGTACAACAACACGGCATACAAAGCGTCGAAAGGGTGCAAGCCTTCATAAACTCACTTTACAAGGAGCTCAGAATTCCGTCAACCCAATAGGATGCGAGTGTTCGCCGGGAGGATTCAGGAAAATTCCGGATCCCGTGCTACTGGCCAGCGGCCTTTGTCTTGTGACCGTGGTGCTCGACGTGCGCCTTTGCTGCCTCCGTGGCATGATGCGTCGCGTGAAGGTGGTGACCATGAGCCGTGTGCGCATGATGGGCCGCCGTCTCGTGGTTACCGGCTTGGTGATGACGCGCGGCCTCGCGATGGTGGCGAGCTGCGTGGTCATGATGCTCTGCTGCCTCTTCGGACATGCTTCCTCCTTGGAAGATTTAAGATTGGTGGGGCCAGGGAACGCAAAACTAACGGTGCGATGTTAATGACGCGTGACGAGCAGATGAACAGTTTCTTATCCTGCCGAGGGCGTCGTGCCAGGTTGTCCCAACTGCATACCTTTCTGTATCCTACCGGAGCCGCGAAACGTCTAAATCGGAGATATAACTTTGTCCCGAGGACGACCGATGTCCGTCTCTGAACCGCTGAAGAAGGACGAGCTTGGAGTTTCGCCGCCGCCCCCTCAAGAACCAAACAACGTGCCGCGCAAACGCCGCTGGGTGTGGCCGGCGATTATGATCGTGCTCATCGCCGGGTCGATCTTTGTGTACCGCACGCGGGGTCGCTCGGCGGCAGCTGCAAAGGGACCAAGCGCGCCGCCCGCCTTCTCGGTGTCCGTCACGCCGGTTCAGACGAGGGATATGCCGTTTTATCTGACGGGTCTCGGATCGGTCACCGCGTTTAACACCGTGACGGTGAAGACGCGCGTGGACGGCCAAATCGTGAAGGTCAACTTCAAAGAAGGGCAATTCGTTAAGGAAGGCGACCTCCTGATTGAAATTGATCCGCGGCCGTATCAGGTGGCCCTCGATCAAGCGAACGGCCAATATGCAAAGGACCTGGCATCTCAGAACGACGCAAAGATTGATCTCAAACGCTACCAGACGTTATGGCAAGAGGGAGTGGCTCCCCGCCAGCAACTGGATTCGCAGCAGGCCGTGGTCGGCCAGTTTGACGGGGCACTCCAGGCCGACCAGGCTCAGATCAACAGCGCCAAGCTGAATCTCACATATTCAAAGATCACTTCGCCCATTAGCGGCCGTGTAGGACTGCGGCTGGTGGACCCCGGCAACATCGTGCACGCCGTCGACACGACTGGCATGCTCGTGATCACGCAGGTTCAGCCCATCGCCGTGATTTTCACGTTGCCCGAAGACAATCTTCTTCAAGTCATCGCCGAGATGCGCAACCGGCAGCTCACCGTGGAAGCTTACAGCCGCGACAATAAAACGAAGATCGCCGACGGAAACCTGCAGACCATCGACAATCAGATCGATCAGACCACCGGCACGGTGAAGCTAAAGTCCGTTTTTCCCAACCAAGACAATTCTTTGTGGCCCAATCAATTCGTTAACATCCGGCTATTCCTTTCCACGAAAAAAGGCGCGATCGTCATTCCCTCCGCGGCCATTCAGAAGGGCTCGCAGGGAGACTTCGTGTATGTCGTGAAATCGGACTCCACAGCGGATGTTCGTCCCATTCAGGAAGACTTCATCGAAGGCAATATCGCCGTGATCACGCAAGGTTTGACTCCCGGCGAGCAGGTTGTCATCGACGGGCAGGATAAGCTTCAAGCCGGAGCCAAGGTGAACGCCAATCCCGTGAGTCCGGCTCGGACCCAGCAAAGTCCTTCGCCAGCGGGAGGAAAGAATCAGTGAGCCCGTCGCGGCCGTTCATACTTCGGCCCGTGGCGACATCGCTCCTGATGGTGGGAGTGGTGCTCGTAGGCATCGTGGCCTACCGGCAACTTCCCGTCTCCGCTCTTCCGCAGGTGGATTATCCGACCATTCAGGTTCTTACCTTCTATCCGGGCGCAAGCCCCGACGTGATGGCGTCGTCGGTGACAACCCCGCTCGAGAGGCAGTTCGGGCAAGTTCCGGGCCTCAACCAGATGACCTCCACGAGCTCTTTCGGCGGCTCGGTGATCACCCTCCAATTTGACTTGAACCAGAACATCGACGTTGCCGAACAACAGGTGCAGGCCGCGATCAATGCGGCTGCCACATACCTGCCGAAAGACCTGCCCAATCCCCCCATCTACAGCAAGGTGAATCCAGCGGATACACCCGTCCTGACCCTCGCGCTGACTTCGGAAACTTTGCCTCTTTCAAAGGTTGAGGACCTGGCCGACACAAATCTCGCGCAGAAAATTTCGCAGCTTCCGGGTGTTGGTCTCGTGACCATCAGCGGCGGGCAAAAGCCGGCCGTTCGAGTCCTCGCGAATCCGACTGCGCTCGCCGGCTACGGCCTGGGTATGGAAGACCTGCGAACGGCGCTTTCACAGGCCAATGTGGACCAGGCCAAGGGAAATCTCAATGGTCCGCGGCAGTCCTTCACCATCGGAGACAATGATCAGCTCCTTACCAGCGACCAATACGGCTCCATTGTGATCGCATATCGGAATGGCGGCCCGGTTCGTCTGTCCGACGTGGCCACTGTCGTGGATGGCGCGGAAAATGAACTTCAGGCTGCCTGGATGAACACGATGCCCGCCGTGATTTTGAACATCCAGCGCCAGCCCGGGACCAATATCATCGGCGTGGTGGATCGCATCAAAAGGCTTCTTCCGCGTCTGCAGGCCACATTGCCTTCCTCCATTCATGTGGCCACGCTTACCGACCGCACCATCACCATTCGCGCGTCGGTGCAGGATGTTCAATTCGAGCTGATGCTGACGGTGGCCCTGGTTGTGATGGTGATGTTCCTGTTTCTTCGCAGCGTCGCGGCCACCATTATTCCCAGCGTCGCTGTTCCTCTTTCGATCGTGGGTACCTTCGGCGTGATGTATCTGCTCAACTACAGCCTCGACAATCTTTCGCTTATGGCGCTGACCATCTCCACCGGGTTCGTGGTGGATGACGCGATCGTGATGATCGAGAACATTTCGAGATTCATTGAGGAAGGGCATCCGCCCCTGGAAGCCGCCTTGATGGGTTCGGACCAGATCGGATTCACCATCGTGTCTTTGACGGTTTCACTGATCGCCGTGCTGATCCCGCTCCTGTTCATGGGCGACATTGTCGGACGCCTTTTCCGTGAGTTCGCGGTGACCCTCGGCGTCACAATCCTTGTCTCCGCGTTCGTCTCGCTCACCCTGACTCCCATGATGTGCGCGAAGCTTCTCAAGCACGAGGCGGCTTCAAAGCAGGGCTGGTTCTACAAAGCTTCGGAGCGATTCTTCGACCGGACGATCGAGCGCTACGGCCGCGGCGTGAAGTTTGTGCTGCGCCATCAAACCGCCACCCTCCTGGTCACCGCCGGGACTCTCGTGCTTACCATCTTTCTTTACTACATCGTGCCCAAGGGCTTTTTCCCGGTGCAAGACACGGGTGTGATTCTCGGCATTTCCGAGGCCGCGCAGACCGTGTCCTTTTCTTCCATGTCCGACCGGCAACAGGCCCTGACGGCCATCATCTTGAAAGATCCCGGCGTGGAAAGCATCTCCTCCTTTATCGGTGTGGATGGCACCAACATGACGCCGAACGCCGGGCGCATCCAGATCAACTTGAAGCCGCTCGATCAGAGGGACGGCAGCGCTTCCGACATTATCCGGCGGCTGCAGCCGAAGCTGGCGCAGGTGGCCGGCATCACTCTTTTCATGCAGCCGGTGCAGGACCTAACCGTTGAGGATCGCGTGAGCCGGACTCAATACCAATACTCGATTGAAGACGCCGACGGGAATGAGCTCTCGCAATGGACGCCGAAGCTCGTCGCTAAGCTGAACACGCTTTCTCAATTGCGCGATGTCGCCACCGACCAGCAGGATAGCGGGCTCCAGGCGAACCTCGTGATCGATCGCGACACCGCTTCGCGGCTCGGAATCGCCCCTCAGTCGATAGACGACGCACTCTACGACGCCTTCGGACAACGTCAAGTCTCCACGATTTTCACGCAATTGAACCAGTACCACGTGGTTCTTCAGGTGGACCCGCGCTTCGGACAGAACCCCGACGCCCTGAACCAAATCTACGTCAAGTCAACCAATGGAACGCAGGTCCCGTTGGGCACATTCACGCACTTGCAGCAGAAGACCGTGACTTTGGCGGTAAACCACCAGGGCCAGTTTCCCGTCGTCACACTCTCTTTCAACTTGGCCCCCGGCGTTTCCCTGGGAGATGCCGTGGACGCAATCAAGAAAGCGGAGCGCGAAATCGGTTTGCCGGTTTCGATCAATGCGAGTTTTCAGGGAACCGCGCAGGCATTCCAAGCCGCGCTGGCCAACGAGCCGATTCTGATCCTGGCCGCCTTGGTTACTGTTTACATCGTTCTTGGCGTCCTCTACGAAAGCTACATTCATCCCATCACGATTCTTTCCACGCTCCCTTCGGCGGGAGTCGGGGCCATTCTGGCTTTGTTGATTTGCGGCGAAGACCTGAGCGTGATTGCATTGATCGGCATCATCCTTCTCATCGGCATCGTGAAGAAAAACGCGATCATGATGATTGACTTCGCTCTCGACGCGGAGCGCAATCAGCATAAGAGCCCGGAGGAGGCGATCTATCAAGCCTGCCTGCTGCGTTTCCGTCCGATCATGATGACCACGATGGCCGCGCTTCTGGGCGGCCTTCCCCTCGCGCTGGGAACTGGTACCGGTTCGGAGCTCCGCCGCCCGCTGGGCATCAGCATCGTCGGCGGGTTGCTCGTCAGCCAGCTCCTCACGCTCTTCACCACGCCGGTTGTTTATCTCTGGTTCGACCGGCTCGCTCGCCGCTTTTCACGCTACCGCGTCGGCAACGTGATCGAGCCTGAGGTGGAGGCGGCGAGCGACTGACGTCCATGAATATCTCCACCCCCTTTATCCAGAGACCCATCGGCACTTCGCTGCTGACTGCGGCCGTGATGCTGGCGGGCGTAATTGCGTACCGTTTTCTTCCCGTCGCGCCCCTCCCCCAGGTGGAATTTCCGACGATTCAGGTGCAGGCGGCTCTGCCGGGTGCGAGCCCCGAGACAATGGCTTCGTCCGTGGCCACTCCGCTCGAACGCCAGTTCGGCCGTATCGCTGGCGTTACGCAAATGACGTCGTCGAGCCTTCTCGGCTCGACCACAATTGTTTTGCAGTTTGACCTGACCCGGAACATTGACGCAGCGGCTCGCGACGTGCAGGCGGCAATCAACGCTGCCGCGGGACAGTTGCCGGCAAATCTTCCCGCCGCGCCCACGTATCGAAAAAGCAATCCATCCGACTCGCCGATCATGATCATGTCCGTGAGTTCCGCCATTCTCCCTATGGCCAAGCTTTACGACGTCTCCGACTCCATCATCGCGCAGAAGCTGTCGCAGATTGATGGCGTCGGCTTGGTGATTGTCGGAGGAAGCGCGCGCCCGGCTGTGCGCGTTGAAGTGAACCCGATGACCTTGGGAAATTACGGAATCGGGCTCGAGGATGTTCGCACCGCGCTTGGCCAGGTGAATGCCAACGAGCCGAAAGGCATTCTCGCCAACGGCCTCGTTCGCTGGACCATCATGGACAACGATCAGTTGTTCGACGCCGCCCACTATGCGCCGTTGATCGTCGCCTACCATAATGGATCCCCGATTCGGCTTCGAGACATCGGGACGGTCGTCGATTCGGTCGAGGACATCCATACCGCCGGCCTGTCCAACAGCGTGCCATCCGTCGTTATCATCGTGTGGCGCCAGCCGGGCGCCAATATTGTCGGAACCGTGGACCGCGTCCGCGCGGACCTTCCGGAAATTCAAGCGTCCATTCCGGCGGCTGTGAAGGTGGACGTTGCGTCCGACCGCACCACCACTATTCGCGCCTCCGTGGACGATATACAGGTCACTCTTCTGATTACGGTTGTCCTGGTCATTCTCGTCATCTTCATTTTTCTGAGAAACGTTTGGGCTACGGTGATTCCTGCCGTGGCCGTGCCCGTATCGCTGCTTGGCACCCTAGGCGTCATGTACCTGCTCCACTATTCGGTGGACAACTTGTCTCTGATGGCGCTCACCATCTCCACCGGATTCGTCGTTGACGACGCCATTGTGGTGATTGAAAACATCACGCGTTACATCGAGATGGGTTTATCTCCCCTCAAGGCGGCCTACAAAGGTTCGCAGGAAATCGGCTTCACCGTTCTCTCGATGAGCACGTCGCTTGTCGCCGTTTTTATTCCCATCCTTTTGATGGCCGGTATCGTTGGCAGGCTTTTCCGCGAATTTGCCGTGACCCTCAGCGTCGCGATCGGCGTTTCGCTGCTTGTTTCTCTTACCACCACGCCCATGATGTGCGCGAAATTCCTGAAGCCATTTTCGAAACAGGGGCACGGGCGCGTATATCTCGCCAGCGAGCGCGCCTTCGACGCGCTGCACCGATCGTACGATCGTGGCCTGCGCTGGGTCTTGAAGCATCAACGCATCACGCTGGCCATCACCATCGCCACCGTTTGCGTGAACATTGCACTTTTCTACGTCATTCCCAAGGGCTTCTTCCCTCAGCAGGACACCGGCATTCTCGGCGGCTCCATCCAGGCGGCCCAGGACATTTCATTCGACGCCATGCGCCAGAAGCAAAAGCAGTTCAGCGATAATGTGATGACCGATCCGGCCGTCTACACCGTCGTGAGTTTCGTTGGCGGCAACGGCGGCACGATCAATACGGGCCGCATGTTCATCACGCTGAAGCCTCTTTCGGAAAGAAAGGTCAGCGCGGACCAGGTGATCCAGCGCCTGCGCCGCAAGCTCGCCGTGGTGCCCGGAGCCGTCCTGTACATTCAGGCGCAGCAGGATATTCGCGTCGGCGGGCGCTCGAGCAACTCGCAGTATCAGTTCACTCTTGATAGCGAGAACCTTGACGATCTGAACACCTGGTCGCCCCGCATGCTGGCGAAGTTGAAGACCTTGCCCGAATTGCGCGATGTCGCCACCGATCAGCAGGATAAAGGCCTGGAAGCGGAACTTGTGATTGACCGCGACACCGCATCGCGGCTCGGCATTCCCGCGCAAACGATTGACAATGTCCTTTACGACGCTTTCGGCCAGCGGCAAGTCTCGATCATGTACGAGACGTTGAACCAGTATCACGTCGTGCTGGAAGTGGACCCCAGCTTCCAGGAGAACCCCGACGCGCTGAAGAGTATCTACGTGAGGTCGGCCACCGGCGCGCAGGTTCCCGTGAGCGCTTTCACGCACTTCGAGTCGCGCACCACCGCGCTGGCCGTGAATCACCAGGGCCAGTTTCCCGCAGTCACGCTGTCGTTCAATTTAGCGCTGGGCGTCGCGCTGGGCGATGCCGTGGACGCCATCGAGAACGCGGAGCGTGACATCAGCTTGCCCTCCACGATTCATGCCAGCTTCCAGGGAACGGCGCAGGCATATCAGAACTCGCTGCCGAACCAGCTCATTCTGATTCTCGCGGCGCTCGCGGCCGTATATATCGTCCTGGGCATGCTCTACGAGAGCTACATCCATCCGATTACGATTCTTTCCACCCTTCCTTCCGCTGGCGTCGGCGCGTTTCTGGCGCTGCTGCTTTGCGGAATGGACTTGAGCGTCATCGCCGTGATCGGCATCATCCTGCTGATCGGCATCGTCAAGAAGAATGCGATCATGATGATTGATTTCGCGCTCGACGCGGAACGCAAGGAAGGGAAGTCGTCCGAGGAATCAATCTACCAGGCCTGCTTGCTGCGTTTTCGTCCCATCATGATGACCACGATGGCCGCGCTTTTGGGCGCGCTTCCGCTCGCCATCGGTATGGGAACCGGCTCCGAATTGCGCCGCCCGCTCGGAGTCAGCATTGTCGGCGGCTTGATCCTGAGCCAGATGCTCACGCTGTTCACCACGCCTGTTGTTTACCTCTATATGGACCGTTTCCAACTGGCGTGGTTCCGCCGCTGGCACAAATCTCATCCCGCCCGGCAGGAGTCTCAACTCCACCCCTCCGTCTGAGTACTCCGCCTGGGAATGTTACCCCGCACGATGTTTGACCGGCGCCATTCGCCCAGCGGCTCGGTTCACTTCCCGCCGCGCACAGACTCTGCCATGCGCGGCTTCGCCATTTTTTTCCTGACGCTGGCGAGCGTAACCTCGCCCAATTCTCTCTTTGTTTTCTTCTTCATCGCACATCCATGATGGCGCCGCGACGGAAACAAAACAGTTCAATTCAGGACGCTGCCAAAAATTCGCGACAGGCACCGCCATGTCTGGATCGGGTGTCCCGTCTGCGCGTCGCGGCCAAAGTGAAAGCTCAGGCTGATGCCGGAGGAGCCGGAGGAATGGATCGAACGCGGACCGCCGGGAAAAAGCTGCAGGTTCTGAACGCGCAGTGTGCTCTGAAAGGCGCCGAGTTGCAGGCGTCCGCTCCAGGCTTGCGCGAGCGGAACACTCGACCGCGTGAAAAACACGGTCCTGAACTCTTCCATCGGGAGAAGGTGCGCCATGCTCTGGCCACGTTGATATGGCCCCGCGAACACCTGAATAAGAGGGGCCGGGGTCTTTGCGGCATCCTCGGACGGCCGGAAGGAAGCGACCAGTGAAGGCATTGAGAGACTCATCGATAAAGGCGTCGCTGCCGTCGGCTGCACGGTCATGGCCGGCGCAACATGCACTTGCGCCAGGACGATCTGGGCGCTGACGCTTTGTGGTATGGGCGCGGCCATGATTGCGGTTGGGAAGAAGATCGCAGCGGCGATAGCAATGACAATGACACCGACAAGACCAGGAGCCAAGGAGAATAGTGAAAGGATCGCGCGACCTATAAAGATGCAGCGATCTACGATCCCCCAGGCTCGACTGATCTCCCCAGCGCGACTTGCCGTCGACTCGGGAGCCCTGTATTCCATCGGCACTGGGAGGCCCCATAAGTGGCGCATAGCGTGGTCCTTCAAAACGGGGATCCGCAGTCCCTCCCGTTGCCCCCGACTATGCGCCTCTCGTGCCGCGATGTCTGTACCATATAGCACGTATCTTTGGATCAGGAGTTTACCCGAACAGGCGCCCTTCGCTCCGTTTGAAAATTTCTCCGCGGCTTGGTGGCGAGCCGGCGCTGCTGATCTGATCCGGGAATTCGTGCGAAAAAGACCCCCTCGCCGAGTGACGATTAGAAAAAGTGATGTGGTAGATGCGCAAGGACTTAGGTGCGTTTCTAATCGACATGGGTGACGATTAGAAAACGATCCCACTGGAAGCGTTTTTTCGATTTTATTTTGTGTGTAGCGCACGCCTGATCCCCCAGGCTCGGACTGATCTCCCGAGCTCGACTAGCCGTCGACTCGGGAGCCCTGTATGCCGGGGACCTGGGCGGCCCCGTTTTTTGCTCCCTCGGGCCTGCCGAAATTCTCGCTGACTGATCCCCCAGGCTCGACTCGCCGTCGACACAGGGAGGCCCCGTCTTGAGAAATGTAGCATGGGTGGTTTGCGCTTTTCGCCTGTCCTTGAGGACAGTTTTGGTATGGAAGCGAGATGAGGGTTGAAGCTGTCTATCGGGCCAAGTGGCCCCTATGAGACCAAGGCCACCGGCCGCTCTCCTACGCTTTGACTGCCGTCGCTACGGGCCACGAAACAACGAAGAGGGGCGGACACTCAGGTCCGCCCCTATCCAAATGGTCACTTCTTCGTCGTCGTTAGGGTTACGTTGATGGAGTGGTGCAAGCTGCCGCTGGTTCCGGTGATGGTTATCGTGTAGGTCCCCGGCGGAGTCCTCTTAGTGGTCGCCACAGTGAAAGTGGAGGTCGCGGGATTGGGCGATGTAACCGTCACAGGGTTGGGGCTGAATGCGCAAGTGCTATTCGCGGGGCACCCACTGACGGTGAGCGTGACACTTCCGCTAAAAGTGTTCAGAGGTGTCAGAGTCAATGGGAACCTGGCAATGGCGCCATCTTTGACCGTCTCTGTAGTGGTACTAGACGAGATGGAGAAATCCGAAAGGACCACCACCAACACTACCGACGTCGTGTGGGTGAGTGTACCGTCCGTTCCCTGGATCGTTATGGTGTACGAGCCCGCGGGGGTTGTGT
>Ga0307475_10003075_pt1 | contig 10109 bp, 10 predicted proteins | sample atmos_gasesECM1C_FD_203317 | JGI IMG/M metagenome (GOLD analysis project Ga0307475, IMG submission 203317) | Hardwood forest soil microbial communities from Morgan-Monroe State Forest, Indiana, United States - atmos_gasesECM1C_515 | ecosystem: Environmental > Terrestrial > Soil > Temperate...
TGGCCACGGGGGCGCTCAGCCCACGCAGCCTGAGCGCGCTTATCCGGGCGGGTACGAGCACCAGCAGGCGCCACAGGCGGCGGGCGACCACAAGGCGCCGCCGCAGCCGCAGAACGCACAGCCGCAAAACGCCAACCACCCTGCGCCACACTCGCAGAATGCCGCGCCGCAATCGCAGAGCCCGCACCAAAACGCGGCTCCGCAATCACAGAGCCAGCACCAGGGTGGGGCTGCCCATGGAGAGGGCGGCAAAAACGAGCACGACGCGAAGCACGGGCAGGGCGACGAGCACTAAAGACCACCCCACGAAATCGCGCCTGTCACGACATTTGAGCGCACGCGCGTAGTCAAGACGCGCGATTTCGCGGGGACCCCGGCGGGGGAAGCGGCGGGGTGCGCTCTACCGGTCTCCTAGGGTAGTACGCGGCGCAGCCAGGCGGCGATGTCGGCAACTTCTTGCGGGCACACCGCGTGCGGCATGCTGTAGGCATGCCACTCGACCGCATAACCCGCCGCCTGCAACTGTTGCGCCGCGGCCTCGCCGAGCGCCGGTGCCACCACCGAGTCCTGCGTACCGTGGGCGACGAAGATCGGTGTCGCCTGATTGGCAGGCAGCCGCTCGGCGGCGAAGCGCGACGCAAGCAGCTGGTAGCAGGAGAGCCCGATGATGCCGGCGAGGCGTTCGGGATAACGCGTGCCGCAGAACAGCGCCATCGCGCCGCCCTGCGAGAACCCCGCGAGCACGATGCGCTCGGTGGGGATGCCGCGCGCGTTCTCCCGGCGGAGCAGCTCGGTGATCAGTGTCTGTGACAAGCGGATGCCCGTCTCATCCTCGGCGGCGCGCCGATCCAGGGCGATGATGTCGTACCAGGCCCGCATCGTATACCCGCCGTTGAGCGTCACCGGACGTACCGGCGCATGCGGGAAGACAAACCGCAGTGCGCGCTCGCCGGGCCGCACGAGCTGCGGGACGATCGGCTCGAAATCGTGCCCATCGGCTCCGAGACCATGCAGCCAGATGACCGCCGACTGTGGATTGCGCCCCGTCTCGATCTCTACCGCATCACGCGACACGTTTGACTCCCGCGATCATGTCCAGGCGCGGCATGTTAGAGCACGGCCACGCGTTCGGGGAGAGATTGCATGAGGGGACGCGTCAGGCCACGACCGCAACAGGGCGCGCGGCGCGCAGCGGCGCGGGGGCGCCGGCCGTCGCTGCGCTGGCCGACGCGCGCCGCGCGGCGACGCTGGCTGCGGCGTCTGCGCCGCGTGGGGCCGGCAGGGCGGCTGATTGCAGGCGTGCTGCTCCTTGCGATCGTGGCACTCGCGATCAACGGCGTGTACCAGGTTCTGCGCAAGCCCACGGAATTGTTCTTCCCGGTGAGCGGCGTGCTCGCCAAGACACCGCAGGAGAGCTGGCGCGAATACGGCCCGGCGTTCCAGCGCTATTCCACCCCGATGGTGACGGCGGAGCTGCTGGCGGCCCTCGCACAGGTGGAGGGCTCCGGCAATCCCCTGGTGCGGACCTACTGGCGCTGGTCGTGGGCGCCAAGGCCCTTCGATGTGTACCGCCCGGCATCGAGTGCCGTAGGCATGTACCAGATCACCGACGGCACCTTCGCCGAGGCGCGCCACTACTGCATTCACGACCACGCGCTGGCACGCGAGGGGCCGTGGGACGACTGGCACTCATGCTGGTTCAACAGCCTGTACATGCGTGTCGTGCCGCGCGATGCCATCGAGCTCACGGCCGCGTACCTCGATTTGAAGGTGAATACGATCCTGACACAGCGTGCTGACCACGAGCCGGGTGCACTGGATACGCAGCATCTGGCCGCGGTGATACACCTGTGCGGGGCAGGCGCCGCGGTGCTCTACGCGCAACATGGCTTTCGCTTCCCCGCGGGACAGCGCTGCGGTGCCCACGATCCGCGCGAGTACCTGCGACGGGTTGATGACATGCACAGTGTCTTCGCGCGGCTCGCGCGCGCGGATTCCGCGGGTCCCCCTCAGTGATGGTGGCCCTCGGGCCCGTGCACGTGCCCGTGGGCGAGCTCTTCCTCGGTAGCGGGGCGGACTGCGGCGACCTCGACCTCGAAATGGAGGTTCTTGCCGGCGAGCGGATGGTTGCCATCGAGCGTCACGAGATCGCCACTCACCTGAGTGACCGTGACCGCGCGCGGACCCTGCGGGGTCTGTGCCTGAAGCCGCAGGCCAACACGCGGGTTGCCGACGCCCTTGAGCGCGCGCCGCGGCACTTTCTGCACGAGCGCATCGTCATACTCGCCATAGGCGTCGGCGGGCGGGATTTTCACCTGCAGCCTCTCACCCGGATTCTTCCCCGTGAGCTCGCGCTCGAGCCCGGGGATGAGCTGCCCGTGACCGTGCAGGTAGGCGAGCGGCGCTCCCTCGGCTGAGCGGTCGATGACCTCCCCGGCATCATCGCGCAGGATGTAGTGAATGCTGACGACCTGATCCTGTGCGATGCTCATGGATGATCCGATGGTGGGGAACGCAAGGTTGACGGCTCGGCGTGCGGAGGGTCCGCACCACTTACACGCGAAGGATACCATTGCGCCCCATCGTGAACTCGCAGCAACGACTGCGCTGCGGGTAGACTCGAAAGGATCCGTATGAGGATCATCCGCTGGGGCGCGTCGATCACCGTCCTCGCTACGATCACGCTTGCCGCCGGAACTGCCCCTGCCGCCAGCCCGAGGACTGCCGCAATGGTCGACAACCCCTTCACCGCGCCGAGCAAGCTCGCCTTGCAGCTTCCGCCCTTCAACCGCATTCGCGACAGCGACTACCGTCCGGCGTTCGAGGCGGGCATGGCGGAGCAGCTGCGTGAGGTTGCGGCCATTGCCCACAGTGACGAGCCGCCGACATTCGCGAACACCATCGTCGCGCTCGAGCGCTCCGGGCAATTGCTCGATCGCGTCGAGACCACGTTCTCGAACCTCAATGCCTGCAACACCAACCCGGAGATGCAGCGCATCGACACCGAGATGGCGCCACGTCTTACCGCGCAGCGCGATGCGATCCACCTCAATCCCGCCCTGTGGACGCGGGTCGATGCGCTCTACGAGCAACGTGCGCGGCTCAAGCTCGATCCCGAATCGCTGCAGCTGCTGACGCGTTATCACACGATCTTCGTGCGCGCCGGGGCACGGCTGACGCCGGATCAGCAGGCGCGGCTCAAGGATCTCAACAAGCAGATAGCCTCGCTCACCACGCGCTTCAAGCAGAACCTGCTCAAGGCGACCGCCGATGGCGCGGTCGTCGTCGGCGATGTGGCGCAGCTCGATGGACTCCCGAGCGAGCAGATCGGCGCAGCGGCGCAGGCCGCGAGCGCCCGCGGGCTCAGCGGCAGATGGCTGATCACGCTGCAGAACACCACCAACCAGCCGGTGCTGGCGCATCTCAATAACCGCCCGCTGCGCGAGCGCATCTATAAGGCCTCGATCGCCCGTGGCCTCGGCGGATCCACCGACAACACCGCAGTGATCGCCGAGCTCGTGCGGCTGCGGGCCGAGCGCGCCGGGCTCCTCGGTTACGCGGATCATGCCGCCTACCAGCTCGCTGACGAGTCAGCCGGCACGCCAACGGCGGTACGGGACATGATCTCCCAGGTAGCGCCTGCCGCGCTCGCGCGCACGCGGGAGGAAGCAGCCGACATGCAGAAAATGATCGACGCGGAGGCGGCGGCTTCCGGCACCGCGAGCTTCGCACTGCAGCCGTGGGACTGGTTCTTCTACGCCGAGAAGGTGCGTAAAGCGCGCTATGACTTCGACCAGACGCAGGTGAGGCCGTACTTCGAGCTCAACCACGTGCTCGAGCAGGGGGTGTTCTACGCAGCTCACCAGCTCTACGGACTCAGCTTCCGCGAGCGTCACGACCTCCCCGTTTACCAGGCCGACGTGCGGGTGTTCGAGGTCTTCGATGCCGACGGCAAGCCGCTGGCGCTGTTTCTCGCTGACTACTTTGCCCGCGACAACAAGCAGGGTGGCGCGTGGATGACGGCCTACATCGCGCAGTCGCACCTGCTCGAGCAGAAGCCGGTCGTGGCCAACCATCTCAACATCCCCAAACCCCAGCCAGGGCAGCCGGTGTTGCTCACCTTCGATGAGGTGACGACGATGTTCCACGAGTTCGGCCACGCTCTGCACGGGATGCTGTCGAACGTGCGCTACCCGCTGCTCTCGGGGACGGCGGTGCCGCGCGACTTCGTCGAGTATCCGTCGCAGTACAACGAGATGTGGGCGCGCGAGCCTTCAGTGGTTGCGCATTACGCGCGCCACTACCAGAGCGGGGAGCCCATGCCGCCGGAGCTGCTGGCGCGGGTGCTCGCGGCACAGAACTTCAATCAGGGTTACGCCACCACTGAATATCTCGAGGCGGCGTTGCTCGATCAGGCGTGGTACCAGATCACGGTCGCGCAGGCCCCGGACGCGCAGCAGGTGCCGGCATTCGAGCGGCAGGCGCTCAAGGCGAGCGGACTCGACTACCCGCCCGTGCCACCGCGCTACCACTCCACGTACTTCGCGCACATTTTCGAGGGGGGATACTCCGCCGGGTATTACGCTTACCTGTGGAGCGAGGTGCTGGCGCGCGACACCGGACAGTGGTTTCACACTCATGGCGGGCTCACGCGCGCCAACGGCGAGTACCTGCGCGCGCGGGTGCTATCGCGTGGCCGCAGCGACGATCCGCAGGCGCTGTTCCGCAACTTCTACGGCCGCGCCCCCGAGATCGAACCGCTGCTCGAATACCGTGGACTTGCCGGTACGGGCGGTGGCCAGGTCGGTGCCGCCAACGGCGGTTAGTTGGGTGCCAGTGGCGGCTCAGCCGGGGGCAGGCGGGGAGCCCTCGCGCCGCGTACGGTCGATGGCGGAGATGAGGCGCGTGAACGCCGCGAGCAACGGCAGATCGAGCCCCAGCTCACGCGCCTTGCCGCTCGCGTAGCCAAGAGTCTCGTGCACTTCGAGCGGACGCCCGGCCTCCACATCCTGCAGCGCCGACATCCTGTGGGTCGGCGCCGTGCGCCGGTACTCCTCGCCGAGGTTCATCATCATCACTACCGCCTCGTTCTCGGAACGCTCGCACAGGCTCGCAGCCGGTAGCACCGCGCGATCGGAGAGCGCGATGCCGAGGGTGCGCGCCAGTGTCCCCATCTCGCGCACCAGGCGTGTGACGAGCAGCGCCGAATCCGGATCGGACAGGTACTTCCAGGTGTGCGCGCGCGTCGCCACCGCCAGCGGCATGAGTCCCACCCAGCCGCAGAACTTCGACCACTCCAGGGTCTGGATCTGCGCGGTCGCCACGGTACGCACTCCGGAGGAGTCGAGCAGCGCGGCAAGATGCTGCGCGCGCGGACTGTCGGCGCCACTGAGCTCGCCCAGGTAGATGCCCACGTTGCGGGTGAACAGCACCTCCCCGCCGGGCAGCAGCTCGCCGCTGGTGTCGGCCAGTGCTCCGAGCACCCGCTCGGCCCCGAAGGCGGCGCTCAGCAGCTCGTTCTTGAGCGGGCTGTTCTGAATCGACAGCGCGACATCGAACCGCGTGCTGCGCAGCGGCTCGAGCGCCGCGGCGGTGCCCGGGGTCTTGATGGCGACGATCAGGGTGCCGGCACTGCGCAGTGCCCGTGGATCGCGCAGCGTCCGCACCGGCGTGTTGAATTCGGCCAACCCGCGGATCGCGAGCCCCTGTCGCTCCAGGTAGGCGGCGCGCTGCCCGCGCGCCAGCATCACGACGCGATGCCCGGCACGCGCAAGATGCGCGCCGAGGATCGAGCCGATGGCACCGGCGCCGAGTATGGCGAAATCGAAATCCGGCATGGCCTGCTCGTGCCGTGCGGCCTCAGAGCGCTTCGGCGATGTCCTGCATGAGTCCGTTGTCGCGCGGGCGGGTCTCCGGCGGATAGCGCTTCAGCACGCGCCCGTCGCGGCCGATGAGGAACTTCTCGAAGTTCCAGGTGATATCCCCGGGAATGCCGCTCGCGGCTGAGGTGAGGAACTCATAAAGCGGGTGACGCGCTGGGCCGTTGACCTCGATCTTGGCGCTGAGCGGGAAGGTGACGGCGTAGTTGCTGCGGCAGAACTCGACGATCTCCGCTGCACCGCCGGGCTCCTGGCCACCGAACTGGTTGCAGGGAAAGCCGACGATCGTGAAGCCCTCACCCGCAAGCTCGCGTTGCAGATCCTCGAGCCCCTGGTACTGCGGCGTGAGGCCGCATTGGCTGGCGACGTTCACGGCGAGCGTCACCTTGCCGCGCAGCACACCGAGCAGATCCGCCGTGCCATCGATGCGCTCGATCGGGATGTCGTAAAAGCCGCTCATGGGTGATGTTCCACTCGCGCTGGCCACCGAGGAGGTACGATACACCAGGCTGGACCTGGCAGCCGCAGTCAGCGCTTTCTAAGGAGACCTCATGAACTCCTCCGAGCTCGGCAAGGCGGAAATCACGCAGGCCGTGGGGATTCTCAAGCACATCCTCGAGCTCGAGCTCGCTGGACTCGTGCGTTATCTGCACTACAGCTTCATGATCTTTGGACACAACCGCATCCCGATCGTCGCCTGGCTGCGCAGCCAGGCGGTCGAGTCGCAGGCCCACGCCGTGCAGGCGGGCGAGCACATCACCGCTCTCGGCGAGCACCCGTCGCTGAAGATCGGCCCGCTGCTCGAGACGCACAAGCACAACGTCGATGAGATCCTGCGGGAGGCTCTCGCGCACGAGCAGGAGGGACTTGCCGAGTACCGCAAGCTCCTCGCGCTCGTGGCTGGGCGCAGCATCCTGCTCGAGGAATATGCGCGCGCGCAGATCGCCGCCGAGGAAGCGCACGCGGCGGAGATCGGCAAGATGCTGCGCAAGCCGGGCTCGATCGCCTGAGCGGCTCGATGTCGTTGTGAAGATCGTCGCAGTCACCAACATCAAGGGCGGCGTCGGCAAGACCACCACCGCGGTCAATCTCGCCTACCTGTGCGCTGCCGACGGCGCCGCGACGCTCCTGTGGGATCTCGACCCGCAGGGCGCGGCCACCTACGCGCTGCGCGGGGACTCGCAGGAGCACGCCTCCGTGAAGCGCCTGCTTGCCGGCAAGGTGGAGCTGCAGGAGCTCATACTCGCCACCGATTACCGCCGGCTCGATCTGCTGCCGGCGGACTTCTCGTATCGCAATTTCGCCGTGCACCTGGCCGCGCGCCGTCATCCCACCGAGCGGCTGCTGAAGATGAGCCGCCCGCTGCGCGAGATCTACGCGACGCTGTTTCTCGATTGTCCGGCGGGTATCTCGCTGCTCTCGGAGAGCGTGCTGCGCGCTGCGGACGTGATCGTCGTGCCGCTCGTGCCGACGCCGTTGTCACTGCGCATGCTGGTGCAGCTGTACGAGTTCATCGCGCACGAGGGCTGGAGCGACCTGGTGCTGCTGCCGTTCTTCTCGCTCGTCGATCGTCGCCGCTCGCTGCACGTCGAGCTGATCGCCGAGGCGCGCGTGCAGTTTCCCCAGATCCTCGCGACCGAAGTGCCCTACTGGAGCGAAATCGAGCGCATGACTGTGCGCTGTGCGCCGCTACCGGCGAGTGCGCCGCGCAGCGCTGCGGCGCTCATCTACGCACAACTGTGGGCGGAAGTTCGGGAACGGCTCGGCGCGCCGGCTCACCGCAGCACGCACGATCGTGGCGCCCTGCTCAGTGCAGCGGAGGCGCGGTGACCGCTTCGGCAGGTAGGCCCTCGACGGGGAGCGCCACTTCCTCCACCGCGTAGCCGGCGGCGATCCAGGCATCGAGTCCGCCGCGCAGCGGACGCACCTGCTGGAAGCCGTTCCGCAGCAGCACCCGCGCCGCCTGAGCCGCGGAGGCCTCATTCGGACAGGTGCAGTAGAGAATGATCTCGCGATCGCGCGGCAGGCTCTGCAGATGCCGCTCGAAATCCTGCACCGGCATGTGCAGTGCGCCGGGAATGCGCCGCCGCTCGAGCTTGTGCGCTGTCTCGGAGCGCACGTCCACCACCACCGGCACGGTATCGCCCTGCATCCGCTGGTAGAGCTCATCGACGTTGATGCGCGCCATGTCGAGCAGCGCGTAGAAGCGCCGTCGCTCCCACCACTTGAACGCGACGTAGCCGGCCAGGAGCGCGAGCACGATGACGACCACGGTGCCGCCTATCCCGGCGAGCTGGGGCAGCAGGTTCGCGATCTGAGTCCTCAACAGCCATCCTGCAACCAAGGCTGCGCCCACCCACAGCGACGCGCCCGCGGCGCTGAATACGATGAAGCGCACGAAACCCATGCGCGTGGCGCCGGCGAGCGGTGGGGCAATCAACCCGAGTCCCGGGATGAATTTGGCGATGACCAGCGCCCGGGGACCCCAGCGCTCGAAACTCGCCTGCGTTTGGCTGACACAGGTGTCGGGTGTGAGGGAAATGCGGCACAGGAGCTTCATGACCCGCACCCCGTAGGTCCGTCCGGCCAGATACCAGCCACTGTCGCCGATGAGGCTGGCCAGCACCGCCACCGCGCCTACGCCGAAGGCCGGCAGCTTGCCATTCGCCGCCAGCGCCCCGGCAACCACCAGCGTCGGAACCGCCGGCACGGGGAGCCCGAGCTGCTCGAGCAGCACGTTGAGGAACACCAGGGTGAGTCCAAAGGGAGCGCGCACAGCGGGAATCTTGCGCGCTCCGCAGCGCCGCGAAAAGGTGGCCGTGCACGCGGCATACGGCCTGGCGCGCGCTCAGCCCGTGTATGGATACTTCGTGAAGAGGGCACTCACGGCGGCGTTGATGCGCTTCTCGGCTTCCGCCCCATTCACCCCGTAGAGGCTCTGCTCGGTCGAGGCATGCCAGAGCGGCTCGTGCGTCCGGGCGTCGTAGAGGTCAATCGCTATGACCCCAGAGGGGTAGGCATAAGGTCCGGGGCCCCACCATCCGTAGGGATAGTTCCAGGCCCAGCCATAGGGATAGACGCCGCCGCTGACCACGTAGTAGCCGCCGATCCCGTAACCCACGAGGCAATCCGCGTATCCCGGCGCCGGCTGGATCGGGCCACCGAGGTGGGAGGCGATGGCAGCGCGCAGCCGGCTCTCGTTGACGGGATTTGCGATTCCGCCGCGCAGCGGGCTGCTGCTGCGGAATTCGCCGGCCCAGGCGAAGCTGCCGCAATGCACGCGGCTGATGAGCGCTGTATTCACATCGGACTTCACGTACGGCGCGCACGCACTGAGTGTCAGCGCCGGGAGCGACACGGTGAGCCCGGCATACAACAGTCGCTTCATGCTCCAACCTCGTCAGTAGGCACGGGCGGCGTCCTCCGCCGGTTGATCCTAACGCATGCAGGCAGGCGGGGTTGACCCTGCCTAGAAGGGATCACCGAGCACCAACCGCCACCCCGACAGCACCCCCGCCTCGCGATAGCCGAAACCGAGCCGCGGTAAAGGCCAGCCGTGGATTTCCCATCGTGGAACCACGCCAATCATCAGCCCGATTTCGTATTGGAACGTGCGCGCGCTGATGCCAGAAGCCGCTCCCGATGGCGCGTTGAAATAGACGTCCGCAATCGCATAGGGCGCGAGCTGGAAGGCGCGCGAGTGCCAGGTCAGGTCGAGCGTGCGCCGCAGCTCCGCCCCATTGCGCAGCCGCGTGAAGGACTCACTGGGAACATCGTGGTAGTGGGCCGCGGCGTAGGACAGCTGTGCGCGCCACAGACCGGCGCCGGCGAGCGCCTCGAAGCGGTAATCGCTGCGTACTCCCGCGCCCCAGATCACCGCATTCACGGCGGAGCTGGAAGCCACCGTACCGCCCGCCTTGACATAGGGATACACATCCCAGGCGTCATTGATCCAGTAGTCGAGCTCGACACCCGGCTCGAAGCTCAACGCGCCGATCGAATTCGGCAACTCGAGGTGCAGCAGGTCCTTAGTGTCGAAATTGAAGAAGCCCACCGTGGAGGGAAAGATCAGTCGTATCCCCGGGCGGCCACCGTTCGGCGCTGCAGTCCGCAACGTGTAGCCCGGCTCGAATGTGTAAACCGTAATGACGCTGCCGGAGATCTCGTAGACGCCCGAGCCGATCTCGCTCGCGAACGCGAAGTTCGCGTATTGCGTATCGGCGGTGCCGT
>Ga0307475_10003076_pt1 | contig 10108 bp, 6 predicted proteins | sample atmos_gasesECM1C_FD_203317 | JGI IMG/M metagenome (GOLD analysis project Ga0307475, IMG submission 203317) | Hardwood forest soil microbial communities from Morgan-Monroe State Forest, Indiana, United States - atmos_gasesECM1C_515 | ecosystem: Environmental > Terrestrial > Soil > Temperate...
ATTGATGAAATCAACGGAACCGTCAGGCTTAGCGCTCCAGACGTACGCCGGAATAGTGTCAATGACGAGCCTGAGGCGATCTTCGCTTTGCTGCAGGGTCGCATAGAGATCTTGCAGGCGGCTGGCAGTGTCGTTGAAGACTTGGCCTACGCGAGCGAGTTCATCTTTCCCAGTTACAGACACTTGATGTTGAAACTCACCGCGCGCCAAGGCCTTTGAGCCTTCCACCAATCGCGCCAGCGGTTGCGTGATGCTGCGAGTAATGGCCAGGCCGAGGGTAGCGGCAATCAGCAGGGTGAAGGCGGCGGTCAGCGGCACAACCACAAAAACAAGACGCTGCACTCGCGTAATGTTCCGCGCGGTTTGGGCCTGCTCTTCGCCGGCCTCGTGGTCGACTTTCTCGACGAGCTCCGAGGTCAGCGATTCCAGCGGGCGTACCTGGTTCGCCAGGCGCAGGTGCACAGCGCGCCAGTCGCCGGAGGTGGCCAGTGTAGTGATGTCTTCAAGCTGCCATGACAGCGCGCTCTGAATGGCATAGAGAGTAGGCAGGATGGTGGGATCTCGCTGCAGGTCGGATGGCAGACTGCTGAGGGCGTTCACTGCTCGACGGGTGTCTTCCAGGACCGCGGTGCGAAGGGGTCCGCCTTCTGTCACGAGTCGACCGACGTCTTGGGAGTCCGCGAGTTCTTCCAGGCGATCGTGAAAGGCCAACAGACTGGTATGAACGCGTAGCACGGCAACTAATTTCTGGTCGATACCATTCAGGCGCTCCGCCTGAGTGCGGACCAGGTGGAATTGCCAAAGGATAACGGCATCCGCGGCTAACATCGAAAGGATGATGAATACGAAGCCGAGTATCAGGCGAGGGCCGATGTTGAGGCGACTGGCATGAAGAGTTTTCGCTTGAGCGCTTTTGACCAGGTTCAGTCCTGTTGTGGAGTGAAGCCCCATCGGTTCTTCCTATCGAGCCATCGATGGCCTCGAATTCATGCCACGCCCCTAACGCCGCGCGCGAAGCTGAAGCTGGGCAGATGTTATTGGACCGGCTCCGAATTCTATTCAGAGTGTGCTGATTTCGCTAGTGGCGGTCCCTTCTTGAAACCGGTGGCGCGAACCAATTCATTCTCCAAGGCTGCAGCAGCTTCGGGAGCACCCTTTTCGCCAGTCAGCACGGAGTGCACTGCCTGGATATAGGCGTCGGTGACTTCCTGGTATTTTTTGCCAGCGACATTCGAAGGACGCAAAACCATGCCGGTCCGGAAGGCTTGACCCAAAAGATCAAAACGAGGATTTGGTTCAAGGACCTCAGGCAGGTTGTAGAGTTCCGGTAAAGTAGGTGGCTGAGAAAGCACGCGAGAGCGTACCACCTGCACGTCCCTACCGGTGAGATACCGCACTAGCTCTAAGGCTTCACGGGGATGAGGCGAGAATCGAGAAACTGCCAAGCCCCATCCTCCCAAGGTACCCACTCGGCCTGCCTTGCCACCGGGCAGCAGGGTTATATCGAACTTATTTCGGATTGGCGACCCTGCGGCCTGGCTGTCGGCATAGGCTGACGGCCAATTCCGCATGAACGCGGCGTCGCCGGCGACCCAAACGTTTAGCGAATCCCACTCTCTGTATCCGACTACACCTGGGGGTGAGATGGAACCAACCCAGTGCGCCGCCCTTTGCCAGGCCCTGATCGCCTGTGGATTATTCACGCTGATGGCTTGGTTCTCCTCGATGATCCGCCCGCCGCCTTCGGCTGCCTGCCATTCCAGCGCGTCGCAGGTCAACCCTTCGTCAGCGGCCCCTTGCCACACAAAGCCCCAAAACTGTTTTTTACCTTTGGCTCGTTCGCCAGCCTGAATTCGAGCGGCCATACTCTCCAGATCGTTCCATGTCCTGGGTGGGTCACGATATCCATACTGGCGCAGAAGGTCGGTGCGATAAAACAGAAGTCCGATGTCGGCCCGATAGGCCATGGCCACCAGCTTGTTATCCACAATGTAGCCGTCGGCTATGGCGGGAAATTGGAGGGAGCCTTCGTTGGGGAAATAGGGCTTTAAATCCACAAAATACTCGGAGAGCATGCCAGGCCAGATCACGTCAATGCCGTAAACGTCCGGACCGGAGGAGCCGGTCGCGAGTAGCTCTCGCCACAAAACCAGCTTTTGCCGCGCGGACTCCGGAGACGGGAGGAGACTGACGCGGATACCTGTTTCCCGAGTGAATTGCTGCAACTCCTGCTGGCGGGCCTCGCTAAACCTCTTGTTGGTCCACTCCTCGAGAAGAGTTAATGTTACCGGTTCATGAGCGGATGGCTTCGCACAACCCTGCAGAAGGAAAGAGAGCAACACAATGGAAATAAGGCGTACTGGGCGTGCCATCTTGCCTTCCAGGGTAGAGACCGCGAATTTCCTGCGCGACACTCTCAGGGAAGACATATCCACATATATTCTCTGCTTCCCGTTGGGGCACAGCCTAGCACGGACTAGCGGTACTAGACGAGAGGTTGGCAACCCGGCAGTAATGGCGCGATCAGGTCTCTGAAATCATTTGCGCATAGGTCGTCATCGGCCCGCTCAATTCTAATTGGCTATTTGCTATTTGCCGAAACGAGCTCATTGCGGGAAGTCGACACGTCGAAGCAAATCCTGGAAACGCGGATCGGGACGCAGCGTGTCAAGCCGGAGATCAGCCTTTAAGAAATAGGCGATGTCGGGAGACCTTTCTTGGTAGGCTTTCTCGAGGAATTGGAAGGCTTTGTCCTTTTGACCCAACCCCGAGTATATGACCGCAATCATATAGGGCGAAACATAGGTGACTTTCGATTGCTGCTGCAATTCGCTAAGTATCTTCTCGGCCTCGGCCCTCTTACCTATGGCGGCGTAGGCGTGTGCAAGTCCCGCCATTGCATCCGAGTCGCGCAGCGATAACTCGACGGCCCGCTGATATTCATGGATGGCTTGTGCTTGTCGGCCTGAACCCTCGTAGCCGACGGCAAGAAAGTAATGATTGATCCAGTTACCAGGATTCTTGGCCACAGATTTTTCGCCTACCTCGACCAGCGACTTGTAATCCCGCTGGTGATAATAGAATCCCGACTCCTGACGCGATTTGTACGCCGGATCGAGCAGGCGGATTTTGTCCAGCTCGGCCAGGGCCTCATCGCGCCGGCCGCTCCACGCCAAGTACCACAGGAGGCCTACGTGGCCCTCGATGTAGTTAGGGTTGAGATCAAGGGCGTGTCGGAGCTCCCTCTCAGCGGCCTGCCAATCCCAGCTGAATTGCCAATCGAGATATCCGAGCGTGCTATGCGCTTCGGGGAGCGTTTCGTCGAGTTCCAGGGCCTTGTGGATGGCTTCGCTGGCGTGTCGATAGGCATCCTGTGGAGGCATCCATCGAAGGGTGCCTAGGTCCCCGTAGCAATCTGTGAGCCCTACATACGCTAGCGCAAAGTTGGGGTCTTCTCGAATAGCCTCTTCGAAGTAACTTTGCGCCCGCTTGATGGATACCTGTGTAGCGGCAGATTCGGAAAAACGTCCCTTCAGGTACGCTTCATAGGCCTTCGGATTTACGGCTGGCGCAGACCGGAACCGCGCCTGTTGTTCGGGAGTCAACTGTATCCGGACCTGCTGCGCTACGGCCTGCGCTACCTCGCTCTGCAACTTCAAAACATCCCCAAGATCTCGGTCGTAGGTGTCCGCCCATACGTGCCGGTCGGTACGCGCTTCAAGCAACTGGGCGGTGATTCGTACTCGGGTGCCCGAGCGCATGACAGATCCTTCCACGACGCCATCAACATTTAGTTCCTTGGCGATTTCCGGCAGCGTCTTCTTCGTTCCCTTGTATTGCATCACTGAGGTGCGGGAAACAACCCGCAACGTGTCAATTCTAGATAGATTGGTGATCAGCGTCTCGGTCATGCCATCGGCGAAGTAATCCTGCTCGGGATCGCGTGAGAGATTTTCGAGCGGTAGCACGGCGAGCGATCGAATGGCGCCGGCGCCGGGTCTTCCGAAACGTCGCTGGCGCAGCCCGCCGACGTTTGTTAGAGCGACAGCCCCGACCAACACTGCCAGGGCGATACCTGGGACTAATAAGGCGAGTCCACGCCTCCGTGGCAGAGGAGCTGTAAGTGCCGCCATTGAGCTCGACGCGGTATCGCGCTTGAGCCTTTGCAGATCCGTGCGAATGTCGGAGGCATTCTGGAAGCGGTGTTTGCGGTCTTTTTCCAGAGCCTTGTTGAGGATTTCTTCGAGCTTTAGCGGGACATCTGGATTCAGCCGCACCGGCGCGATTGGCACGCGATTTAGAATCGCTTCGGTCAGCAAGCCTGAGGTATCGCCTCGAAAGGGCAAAATCCCTGTGATCATTTCGTAGAGCACCACCCCAAACGAAAACAGGTCGGTGCGCGCGTCGAGCTCTTCGCCCCGCACCTGCTCCGGCGACATATACGCCACCGTGCCAACCGTCGACCCGGGGCGAGTGAGCGCATCTTGATCGGAGGCGGTGGCCATCGCCGAAAGGTTTCCAGCGCCGGCGAGAGCGGGGGCAGGCATGAGCTTGGCGAGACCGAAATCGAGAATCTTGGCCTGCCCGCGGGTCGTAATGAAAATGTTGGCGGGCTTGATGTCGCGATGAATGATGCCTTTGGCGTGCGCGGCATCGAGCGCATCGGCGATCTGAACTCCCAAATCCAGCACCAGCTCGATGGGCATTGGCTGTCTGCCGATCCGATGTTTGAGCGTCTGACCGTCGAGGAACTCCATGGCCAGGAACGGCCGATTATCCTGCTGCCCAATTTCGTGAATTGTGCAGATGTTGGGATGATTGAGGGCCGAAGCGGCGCGGGCTTCGCGCCGGAAGCGTTCGAGTGCTTGCGGGTCATGCGCGAGTTCCTCGGGCAGAAATTTCAGTGCCACATGACGCCCGAGGCTAAGGTCTTCGGCCTTGTAAACAACACCCATCCCGCCTCCGCCAAGTTTTTCCAGAATGCAATAGTGCGAGATGGTCTGGCCAATCATGAGTGCCGCAGGTACTCTGGGTGGCGGTATGTTAGGGCGGCAGTAAACGCAAGTCAAAGCCTTATGGGCTTTGGTATTCAACGCGGATGCGATGGTTGTGGACGAGGGGCTTTCGACCCGGAAGCTGGCGCACATCACGCCGTCAGGTTACAAGCCCCACTCGCCCCAGCGAAGCAACCATGTGTCGATTGCGATTGCGAGACGCTGGTCTACAATAACAATCCGCAGTAGGTTCAATATCGTAGAACGCTGACGCGGGACTCTGCTGGCTCGTGCAAATTTCAGGACGAGGCTGCTCGTTGATCTTCAACCGCTCTGTACCGACTGACATTGTGCTTCCTCACATAAGGTATCGGGATTTGCAGGAAGCCATCGTGTGGCTCAGTAGGGCCTTCGGGTTCGTTGAACATTACCGCTACGGGAGTCCGCTGAGCGGAGCGCAGATGAGTGCCGGCAAAGCCTGGATCATGCTGAGGCAAGCTGGGCATGAAGAGACCCCGAAAAAGCTTGGTTTTGGGACGCAGAGCCTAACAGTTTTCATCGAAGACATCGAGGCACATTTCCAACAAGCGAAATCCGCCGGAGCCGCGATCGTGGAAGAACTGCACGAGACTGAGTATGGCGAACTTCAGTATGGCGCCGAGGACCTCGATGGTCATCACTGGCTTTTCTCGCGTCACGCCAGAGACGTGAGCCCTGAGCAGTGGGGCGCTTCGGTTTCGCGCGCGCGGTCCTGACAGCTCAAATTTTTCCGATGTTGAACGGAGACGCCTCTACGAATTTTACAAAGCGGCACGTTGCGACGATCGATCCAACGATGGAGCCTTGACGTTGAGGAGTAAGAGGATTCTAATCAGACTTCGCGACTCTAGTTGCGGTCATCAGAGTGGGTCGCCAGTTCGAGTATAGGGAGTCGAGAGCTAGTCAACATTGGAGGTGACACATATGGCTAATAAAGCCGACAAACGCAGTGCGAGTTACGGTCAACTCGAGAGCGGCACAGAACGGGCAAAGCCGATTCTGCATCAGAACGCTCGGGAAATTCAGGCTTACGGAAAAATCGCGAAGTTGCCGATTGCGTTGGATGAAAAGGTGTGTGCGGCCAGCGCCGAAAACTTGAACCAGGTTCTCGCGGATACCATGACGCTTCGCGATCTCTACAAGAAGCACCATTGGCAGGTTGCGGGGCATACTTTTTACCACCTTCATTTGCTCTTTGATAAGCATCATGATGAACAGGACGAGTTGGTGGACATGATCGCAGAGCGAATTCAACTGCTGGGCGCCATCAGTCTGGCCATGGCTGCGGACATCGCTGAAACGACCATCATTCCGCGTCCGCCGCGCGGCCGGGAAGAAGTGCCGGTGCAAATATCGCGTCTGCTGGAGGCTCACGAAATCATACTTAAAGAGGCGCGCACGATGGCCGGACAAGCCGATGAAGCAGGAGATGATGGGACAAATGATCTTCTGGTCAGCAATGTGATTCGCTCGAACGAGCTGCAAGTGTGGTTTCTCGCGGAACATCTTGTGGACGTGCCGGTGGTGCACGCGGACAGCGCAAAAGCTGCTTCATCGGGTCGATAATTCAGCCGAGCGGAAGAGAAGAATCGAATTCTGCATGGCGTAACTTTTCAGGATTCGGAATTTAGAAAAATAAAAGCACCGAGGCTGGGTGAACCGAGCTTGCGGCCCGGAGCCCACCCTTTGCAAAACCCGCAAAGGGTAGGCCACCCGATACAGGATGCTTTAGCGGCGCTCGCGCTTGGCGTCAGCGGAACTTAGTCGTTGTCTTGGACTTTTAGCTTCCCAACTTCAGGCTGGCGGCACGCTTTTATCCGCACGCCGAACGGCAAGAAGCGTTAAATCGTCGGTTTGCTTCGAACCCTCCCCGAAGCTCAGCAGATCCCCGATACATTCAGAAATCAGTCCGGCAGGATTCATCCGTGCATGCCGCGCCGCCAGGGCACGGATTCGCTGGAGACCGTACTCCGCACCTGCGCGATTCCGTGCTTCCGTCAAACCGTCGGTATACAGGAGCAAGGTGTCACCGTCAGCCAGTTTTAGCTGATGGACTGGGAAGTGCGCGTCACAGAACATTCCCAGAGGGACTCCCGTGGAATCCTTTGGAGTTGCGCCGTCGCAATGGATGTGAAGCACGGGCAGGTGTCCAGCGCTGACAAACTCTACCGAACCGTCGCGAGTGGCTCGCCCTACGACGATAGTCGCAAATTGCCCCGCGAGAGTGCTCTCGCAGAAAATACGATTAGCATCCTGGACCATGCGCTCGAGCGGGAGACCGGCTTCGGCGAGGATGCGAAATGTCGCATGTAGATGGCTCATGACCATTGACGCCGCAACACCCTTGCCGGAAACGTCCCCAAGCATAAAAAGCAGACCGTCATCCATTTCGAAAAGGTCGCAATAGTCGCCGCTCACCATGCTGGCGGGCTGATAGTGGTAGCACACCTCCCATCCAACTGGTGCCAGGCCCGGTTTGGGCAAGAGAACGCGCTGGATGCGTGCGGCCAGGGAAAGATCACTCTCCAAGGCACGCTGTTCGGCGCTGGTAAGATGGTCCAGACAGAAGCGCACCAACGGATCGGCCAGCAAGCGCTCCGCTTCAATACTACTGTTGCACGTCTCGCAGAGCCCAAATGTTCCCTGGTGGAAACGGCTCAGAGCAGTGTCCACAGCCTTTAACAACTCAGAAAGAGAAGCATCGGCGGATGGCGAATGCAACGCCTCGTGCAGGCGTTCGCGGCGTTGTTCCAACTCGGTCCGTAAATAGGTTTGTTCTGCAGTGGCCATAGCACCTCCGGCCATAGGTTGCTGTCCCGCGGCTGAGCTTTCCATCCGATTTCCTCCCTCAAATGAAGAAACACAGGATCGGCTTCAACGACCCGCAGTATCGGACCTACGCTACTGATAGGCCACGGCCGCCTGAACTAGCATGCGGTCTTGCCAAGTCGGCGCGAAATTGGCTTGGATGCGGCAAACGTCGTCGACGATACAAGAACAAAAAACAGCGCCTGAGGCTGGGCGAAACGTGCTCGGTGCCCGGAGCCCACCCTTTGCAAAACCAGCAAAGGGTGGGCCACCCGATGCGGGTCGATACTTTACAAAGAAAAAAAAGCGCCGAGACCGGGTGAAACGGGCTCGGCGCTTGCTCTAGTGATGCTGGCGCTGGGCGTCAGCGGGGGCTAGTCGTTGTCTTGGACTTTTTTGCTGAAGTCGAAGAGGTCGAACAGGTCTCCGATGGCTGGACTGTTGGATGGGACGTAGGCATTGCCCTTTGTCGGTATGGGGTTGGGCAGGTTGTCGCGGCTGCGTTTTGAAATGGTGTCGAGGTTCCAGTTTCGCTCGATGAACTTCAGGACGGAAACGTGGTCCGCATAGGTGTGGGAAATGTGGCCCGCTGAAGTGTAGGGCGAGACCACGATCATGGGGATACGGGTGCCGTCACCAAAGAAATCCAGGGGCTGAACGTAGCCGGCGTCGTAATAGCCGCCGCCTTCGTCGACAGTCACAAAAATGGCGGTGCTCTCCCAAAGTTCTTCGTTGGCTTTCAGATCGTTGACAATCTTTTTCACGAAGCCTTCGAATAAATTGAGCTTCGAGGAAGCAGGGTGTCCGTCGACCCAGCCGCTGGGCTTCACGTAAGAGACGGCGGGAAGGTTGCCGCTCTTGAGGTCTTCATAAAAGTCTATGGTGTCCTTCAAGTGCTTGGTGCGGACGGAAGCGTTGGCCATGACTTCGGTTTCATACTGGAAAGGGTTGCAGATGTTGCAGTACTGATCGCTCTGGGCGCCGACGGTTCCGTAGTTGATCTGGTATTTATCGGTCAGGTAGGCATCCCACTGGTCGCCGTAATATTTCCAGGAAACGCCGGCTGCCATCAGCACGTCTGCGATGCTGCGCTGTTTTGTCGGGGGAATGGTGAAAGGAGTGTTGGCGACATTGTGGTCGGTGTAGGCGTTACTGCCATCGCCGAAGTAGCCGGGATTGTAGTTGTTGAGCAGGTAGTAGTGGCCCGGAGCGCACTTAGGATTTACTTCGTAGGGCAAGCTGGCCAAGTAATTCAGGACGGAGAAGACGCCGGGAGCGTCGGAGTCCGAACAGTTGCTGTAAGAGCCGCCGCCGGATACCGGTGATCCAAAGCCGCCCGCGCCGTAGCCGTCTTCGGTGTACCAGTTATTGGTGCCGAGTTGCGGATCGGGATTTTCGATCTCGTGGACGATTCCGGCGTTGGGAGTTCCGGCGTAGACTAGCTGGCCTTCAGGCGGTTTTGCCGCATTGCCGTTGGAGTCGCTGAAGAAGAGAGCATCGCCAAAACCCAACATGATGCTGTTGGCTCCGGTACCGCCCATCACTGGCTGGTGGTAGTTATCGCTCATGGAGTAGGTGTTAGCGAGATAGTTGAGGTATGGAGCATCGCCTTGCTGCACGTTGTAAAAGCCCATGGATGTGGAACCTTCACCGGTGCTTCGATTATTGAAATTTACCGGCTGGGGCTTGCCATTGGTACCCGCGCCGACGGTTACTTCTACCCATGGGAACAAGTCGGCTTTGCAGCCGCTGGGATTTTTGGCGGTGGCAAATTTAATGTTGCAATCCTCTTGCTGCCACATTTGATAAAAGCGGTGCACCGGGCTCGCAGCGTACGAATCGTAGGGGAAAGATTTGGAAGTCAGCTGGAAAGGTCCGGAGGGTAGATCAAGCACGTTCTGAATGCGCTGGTCGGGAACGTGCGAGGGCTGTCCTGTGCCGCCAGTCAGCAGGTATTGGTAATACGTGGGGTACAGTCCGTCCTCAGATGCGATGGCCTGGGCCAGGGTGCAAATGCCGTTGTCTTTGCAGACGTCCGAGGGCCCGCCGGTCAGCGGAGGAGGAAGGGTTGTGTATACGGTGTCCTCGGCATCCTTTTCCGGACTGATCTGATATTTGTCCTGATGGAAGTCGTCGGCCCGAGACTGGGCTGCTTCAGAAAAGTTCGGTCCGGGGGTGCCGTCGGCATTGATAATTTTTCTGGAAAGAAGATTGTCCACGGTTTGGCCGTTGGTCGGTTTGTAGGTGGCAAAAACGTGATCGAAAGT
>Ga0307475_10003077_pt1 | contig 10106 bp, 9 predicted proteins | sample atmos_gasesECM1C_FD_203317 | JGI IMG/M metagenome (GOLD analysis project Ga0307475, IMG submission 203317) | Hardwood forest soil microbial communities from Morgan-Monroe State Forest, Indiana, United States - atmos_gasesECM1C_515 | ecosystem: Environmental > Terrestrial > Soil > Temperate...
CCGCGGTGGAGCAGACCTGAACACCGGCATTGCTGTAGGGAGCGTAGACGGCACCTGTCAGATCCTGGTATGCCAGATAGCTCACGGTGCTCGCTGTCGTGTTCGGTCCCGCCTTGGGCAAGGCTATTGTTGCCGGAGTCGCTCCTCCCATGACCGAGTAAGTTGCCGCGCTGCGCGACGCACTGGTTATATTCAGCGCCATCAAGAAGAAATATGCGAAGTTCACCGCATTGAGAACGAGAGTCAGCAAAAACGGCAAGATCAGGACGGTTTCGATCAGCGACTGTCCTGACTCACCACGAACGAGATTCGTCTTTCTCATAACACCAACCTCAAGCGATCCGAATCGCAAATCTCTGCCGCTCCGGCTGCACGGGGTCGAGTTCGGCAACGACTGGCTCTGCTTGTTCTGCAGGCTGCTGTACCGCCTGTTCGTCCGCCAAGTTGAACTGATTCAGCAGACGATGCAGGTAACAGCGGCTAATGCCGAGTTCGACTGCAGCTTTCAACCGGCTCCCCGAGTGCATGCGCAGGGCCGATCGCACTAACTCCTTCTTGAATGCGTGCACGGCTTCATGGAATGAACCTAGCCGGACACAATCTTCCTCAGGAGCACTGGCATCCTTGAGTTCCTCGGGTAAGTCGTTCGCACCGAGATACTCATTGCCGTCTGCCAGAACCACGCTGCGCTCAATGATGTTCTGCAATTCCCGGACATTGCCTGGCCACTGATGTCGGGCCAGAGCACTCAAGTAACCGGGCGTAAACGAGCGCGCCGGTTTCTTATGAACCTTGACAAATATCCGCAAAAAGTGTTCCGCCAGCAGCGGAACGTCTTCTTTGTGCTCCCGCAATGCGGGGATGAGAATCTTTACAACCGAGATCCGGAAGTAAAGGTCTTCTCGGAAGGTGCCCTCTTGCACCATTTTCTCCAGATTACGGTTCGTAGCACAGATCACGCGTACGTCGATCGGGCGCGCAAGGTTCGAACCGAGGCGCTCAATTGTGCGCTCTTGCAGAGCGCGCAGTAACTTAGTTTGCAAGGGAAGCGCCAAATCGCCAATTTCGTCGATAAATATCGTCCCGCCATTCGCCTCTTCAAAGCGCCCGCGTCGTGGCTGCAGGGCGCCGGTGAAGGCACCCCTTTCGTGGCCGAAGAGTTCATCTTCGATCATCGACTCCGAAAAATTGCAGGCGGAGAAGGCGACGAATGGTTTATCGGCCCTTGCGCTAAGACGATGGATGGCGTGAGCGATGACCCCCTTTCCAGTTCCGCTTTCCCCGGTTATCAGTACCGTGGTGAACACTTCTGCCACTTTGCGCGTGACTTCTCGGATCCGCTCCATCGGCTTGCTGTTCCCAAGGAAGCCTTCGACGTGATGATTCCCTAGTATCCGGCGTGTCTCGGCTAGTTCACGATTTAGCGCCGAACGCCGGCAGGCCCGATCCAGAGCAAAACGCATCTGCAGCACGTCCAACGGTTGACTAATGATGTCGAAAGCCCCTTCCCTGAAGGCACTTAGAACTCTTCGACCACTGGGCTCCCAGCTGTAGGCAATCACCGGCAGAGGCATCTCTCGTTCATTCGCGGCACGAAGAAAAGCCGAATTCTGCTGCTCGCTAAACGCATCGATGTTCAGAAGAATGCAGTCCACGGATAACAAGCTAAGGGCCGGCTCTGTCGAGAACTTCTGCAGAAGCGAGTATTCACTACCAAGGAGAGGCTGCAGAACGTCGCCAAATGCCTGGTCAGTATCGAGCAAGAGTATGTTTTTCGATTCCGCGCTGTTGACAGACAAGAAGTGGGCCATCCTTTCCCTCTGATGAAGCGCCATCTGGGCGAAAGCCGGGAGGAGTTGTCGACGGGCCGAGTGGCTGACAACGACAGAGACTCGTGAGGGAGGACCACTGTATCTGTTTCAATGAATCAGGGTTCTGGGGTCATACCCTGCGCCGGATCTTACCAATGTAACTGTCCGGCACCGCTCATGCGGTGTACAACCGGATACAGCAGCAACGACAAGTGTCTCTTTACGGGAACGTTCTGTATATGGCACGTTGGCATAGAGACCATGGCACAAGCGTGTTAGTCAGAGACCATTACTGGCCAAGCCACAGCGAGCGTGCGACGAAACGTAAACACTGACAGCACTGGGAGATGAGGCAAGAACAACTCTCTGGCACCGAAATTGCACTTTCATATGGAATGACTTCGGTAACCTCATACGAAGACCTCGGCAGCAAGTCGGCTGTGCATTTGGAACTGGAGAACGAGGACTTACTGCCTGCAACCTCCGCGTCACCCCTCAGGGGATCGCCGGTTCCGCCGAAGCCGGGGCCATTTCTGCCCTTCACAGTGGTCTTGACTCTTATTGTTTTAACCCTTGTTTTCATTCTGGCGCGTGGTAAAGTTGCCGACCCGGATATTTGGTGGCATCTGCACAATGCCGAACATTTAGTAAGGAACCACTCTCTCCCGCGTCATGATATGTACTCGTTCACGGTTGCGGGCCATCCATGGATGAATCATGAGTGGCTAGGGGAACTCCCCTTTTACTTCGCCTGGAAGGCGCTCGGAATTTCGGGAATCGACGCCCTGACGGTAACTCTTCTGAGCTTGATTTACCTTGGTGTTCTGTATCTCGCCTGGAAGGCGTCGCGCAATTTCAAGGCGGCCACGATCGCGACGATCTGCGCCGTTTTTCTGGGCAAAGGTTCGTTTGGACCGCGTACGATCCTCTTTGGATACCTTCTTCTCGTTTGTCTTCTAATTGTTCTTCAGCGATTTCGGGAAACCAGGCGACCGGCGCCCCTTTGGCTGATCCCACTTATGTTTGGCGTGTGGATCAACACGCATGGATCCTGGTCATTGGGAATGATCGTTTTCTCGGTCATCGTTGCAGGAGGACTCTTCAACCTGCGTTGGGGATGGATCGAGAGCGATTTGTGGACAAGTCAGCAGAAAAAGCAGCTACTCACGGTTTGGGGGGCAAGCATACCGTTTCTGTTCCTGAATCCTTATGGTTGGCGACTGGTATTTTACCCTCTCGATCTTGCTTTTCGGCAAAAGACCAATGTTGAACACATTGTGGAATGGGCTTCGCTGAACTTCCACGATGGCCGCGGCAAGTTTGCTCTTCTACTTCTATTTGTTCTTCTAATCGGCGTTCTCATACGACCACGTCGTTGGACTGTAAGTGAGTTCGCCTTGCTGTTGTTTGCCGTTTACAGCGGGTTGACTTATGTGCGCTTCCTCTGCCTGATGGGCATTCTGCTGACACCGGTGCTGGCGAGAGTTCTGGACTTTGTTCCACCCTATCGCCCCGATTTCGACACGCCCGTCCTGAATAGTGCTGTCGCACTATTGATGATTGTAGGAACTCTTCACTACTGGCCCACACAATCGCAACTCAACAACATCGTTCGAGATCAATACCCCGCCAGGGCGCTTACCTACGTCAGCGCCCATCGTATAAACGGCCCGTTGTTTAACTATTATCTCTGGGGCGGATACATTAATTGGCAACAGCCAGCGGTAAAAATATTCATCGACAGCCGTGCTGACATTTTCGACTACACAGGCGTCTTCCGAGAATATCTCGATGTTGTAGCCATTCAGAATTCCGACGCGATTCTGGACAAATACAGAGTCCGTTATGTGCTATTGCCGCACAACGAGCCGCTGACTTACCTATTGGATCACGGTGCACGCTGGACACGCGTATACAGCGACGACAATGCCGTGCTTTTCGAAAAAAAGAATTCAGCTAGTGGGGTTGCAGAGTAGTGAGTACGGGCGGGCGCAAATACGATGCCATAGCGATCGTAATATTCGTGCTGGCGGTGCTCGCGATTGCCTCCTTCCGCTCCGAATTTCGATTGCGGTTCGCCATGCCGCCTGAGTTTTTCGATGTGAAGCATGTTGCGGCAGCGAAGCGAGTGTCTGAGGAGAGAATCGCAAGAGCGTACTGGAATTGCGCTGTTACACAAGTGCAGTGGAAATACGGTTATGCGCACAGGCTTCCGGAGCAGCCCGTGGAGGAATTCAGGTTAAATGCTGCGGAACTGGGACCTGTTGCGCAGGATGAAGTGGCGCGCCGCTATTACTGGCGCCAACTGCGGATGTCATGGGATGTGACGAGTGTTTGGGAAACCAAGTGGAATTTCAGCTTTGTGACATTGCACCAATCACTTCAAATCAGTGGGGAGTGGTGGAAGGAACTTGTACGCAGCATTGTCGGCGAATAGGTGCCGAAATTTTAATTCAGAGTGCAGGAGATTGGGTTGGATTTGAATCGCTACTATGTTTGCTCATCTTGGGCCTGAAGCTTTACTCGTTTCTGTCGCGCTGCTGATGGCACTGCTGTGGCCGCAGGTCGGAGAGGGCTGGTTCAGCGGGATGAACCGAACTTTAAGCCACTTCGCTAGACACCGAAGGCTGGCCGTTTTGTTCTGTGGCTTCACGGCGCTTGCTCTTCGCGTTGCTCTGCTCCCCTGGCTGCCAGTACCTTTGCCCTACCTCAATGACGAGTTCAGTTTCCTGTTGGCCGGCGACACATTTGCGCACGCGCGATTGGCCAATCCCCCGCACCCGATGTGGGTGCATTTCGAGACGTTTCACGCCATCTTTCATCCGACGTACGCTTCGATGTATCCGCCATTGCAAGGCTTGCTGCTGGCCGCAGGGCAAGTCCTCGTGCACAACCCTTTTTGGGGAGTGTGGCTCAGCGTAGGCGCGATGTGCGCCGCATTTTGCTGGATGTTACAGGTCTGGCTTCCGCCTTCCTGGGCGCTTCTTGGCGGCATGTTGCCCGTAATGCGCTTCGGCCTCCTCAGCTATTGGGACAACAGCTACTGGGGAGGAGCCCTGGCTGCTACCGCCGGCGCATTGCTGTTAGGTGCAGCGCCTCGCCTGATGCGTCAGCGCCGAACCAGGCATGCGGTCGTTATGGCGATTTCAATCGTCATGCTGGCGAATACCCGGCCGTACGAAGGAATGATGTTGACGCTTACGGTTTGGATCTGGATCCTAATCTGGCTCATCCGGAACAGAGGAACAACCGGAAGATTTTTGCGCCAGGCAGCACTTCCCATCATGTTAGTGCTGGCCACGGCCGGTGTTGGCAACGCATATTACTTCTGGCGCGTCACCGGCAGCCCGGTAAAAATGCCGCAGCAGTTGAATCGGGATACATACGCCACGGCCAGGTATTTTTACTGGCAAGCGGCATACCCAGAACCGGCCTATCACCATCAAGCGATTCACGATTTCTACGATGTGGAGCTGTCCGAGTTCAACCGTACCCGATCCCCGCTGGGGGTATTGCTGCAGTGCTTGAAAGCAAGCGCGCGGGGATGGGCTTTCTTTGTATCGCCCGTCTTGACACTCCCGTTGTTTTTCTTGCCCCAACTTACTCGCGATCGGCGCATACGGTTTCTTCTGATTGCAGGTTTCGTCGGCCTACTCAGCTCAGCACTGGTCGTATTTTTCAATATCAACTACGTGGCTCCGATCGCGCCGGTCATAGTGGCCGTCATCGTGCAAGGCATGAGGCACTTGAGTGTCTGGAAATTCGAGGGTAGAAAATCGGGTTTGTTTCTGGTACGCGCAATTGTGGTGATGTGTGTTGTCATGGTTCCCGTTCAGGTGCATCTGCTTGCCGCTGCTCCTGCAGCGGGAACATGGTCCGCGATCGGCCCAGAGCGGGCTGCAGTCGCCGCCCAGCTTTCCGCTCTTGCCGGGCCTCAGCTTGTACTCGTGCGCTATGAGGCGAAACACAATCCCATGCTGGAGTGGGTCTATAACGGCGCCGATATCGATAAACAGAAGATCGTCTGGGCGCGGGACATGGGCGCCGGCTGCAATGAGGAGCTCCTGCACTATTACCCCATGCGGCGCGTTTGGCTATTAGAAGCGGATGCTGTACCTCCGCGACTTACTGAGTACTCGGCCTCAGTTCCGCAACTATCAGCAAACACGCAACACGCGTCCAGACCGCAAGAGACTGAGAGGTGATGGTCTAGTGCCAGTCGCAATTGAAGAGCATGAGATTGCCAGTATAAGTATCGCCGCGGAGCTGCCCGATGACACCATCGGTCCACCCGAAAGCTCGCGCTTAGAACGTCTGATTGCTGCCGCGATTTTCATCGCGTCTTTTCTCTACCTCTGTCTCTTTCGGCGTGCAACCTGGATCGATCTTGACGAAGGTATCATCTTGCAAGGCGCGCAGCGGATTCTCGATGGGCAGGTCCTCTATCGCGATTTTTTTTCCTTCTTTACCCCTGGATCCTATTACCTGCTCGCCTTGGTGTTTCGCGTATTTGGCGATTCATACCTGGTTGCGCATACGCTGCTTGTGGTCGTAGGTGCGGCATACTCTCCGATTACCTATCTCCTCTCGCGCCGAGTCTGTGGACGCCAAGCCAGCCTGTTGGTGACGGGCTTGATGGCGATTACTGCACTGCCGCTGCGGTTCGTGGTGTTACACAACTGGGACAGCACGCTGTTGACTTGTCTCGCTCTTTATTGTGCCGTTCGCCTGCTCGAGACTTCGCGCACGGACTGGGCCTTCGCAGCAGCTTCATTCGCATCGCTGACAGTGCTGTTCGAGCAGTCCAAAGGCGCGGGCTTACTGCTCGGATTGGGGCTTGGGTTCGGGATCATCGCGTTCTATCGACGAGAGCCGAACATTTTCAACAGGCGGCATCTGACTGCAATCACGCTAGGGCTCGCTTGGCCGCTGGCGGTCACGTTCCTCTATTTCGCCAGCCAGAACGCTCTCATGGAAATGCTGAAGAGTTGGTTCTGGCCGCTGCAGCACTATTCGACCTCTAATAAAGTGCCTTTTGGATACGGCAATTTGCCGGAGGACACGCAGTATAAGCTCTTCCACACCGGTTCATGGGCGATGCGGCTTGTCATCCGCATGGTATTCGCCCCGCGGTTTTGGATTCCGTATCTGCCGCTCTTGGGTGTCGCATCACTCGTTCGGCTCGCGGTGCCGAGATGGCGTCGCATTCCGCTCAATGGCAATTGGTCTTACTATGTGTTGGTCTCCGCTGTAATTACGGGACTCTTACCCACGATAATTGCTGTTCGCGCGGATTACATACACTTTTTCTTTTTGCAACCGATCTTCTTTTTGCTGATCGCCTGGTTGCTGGACGGCAGGGAGATCCGTACCAGTTTCATCCAACAACAGGTTCCGCTGATCGGCTTCTGCGTGTGCATTTCATTGCTGGCAATGGGAGCGCAAGGCTTTATCTTTCAGGCGATGTCCAGTAATAACGTGCTCACCCGACGTGGCAGCGTGGAAATGGGCACCAAGGACATGGTCATCGATTACATTCAGGCCCATGTTCCACCCAAAGAGACGATCCTCTTCTATCCGTACATGGCAACGTATTACTACCTGACTGAAACGTACAGTCCGACCAGATTCGAGTTCTCCCAGCCGGGAATGCATACGTACGAACAAGTCGAACAGATGCAACGGGAATTCTCTGCCCACCCAACGCGGTACGTGCTTTACGAGCCGGCATTTCCCGACCACATTCATGACTCGTGGCCCAATACACCGGCCGAAGCGCTCGCTCGTGACCCAATGGCAGACTATATCGCTCAGCGGTATCGTCCATGCCTTGTACTCAACAGCGCGACGAATTGGCATTTTCTTTTCATGGCGCGACATGATGTGGGATGCCCATCAGACCTGCCCGAAGCGCAAGTGACACAGCGATGAGAATAGTAAAAATAGTCATCAACATTGCGCTGGTTGCGATTCTGATCTGGTTTCTTGTTGCGCACCAACAGACGATCCGCGCTAGCGCTTCCAAGCGTGATTCCATCGCCTACTGGGCAGCGGGCAAACTGCTCGTTCATCACCAGAATCCCTATTCGGTACCGGATGTCTTGGCGTTGCAACGCAGCCAGGGATATGTCGGGCACAAGCCGCTCATGATGCGACCGATGCCGTGGTCCGTTTGGCTTTTCCTGCCACTTGGGCTATTGAGCGTGTATTGGGCGTGGGTGGTCTGGACTGCAATTTTGCTGGGGTGTTTGGTTGTATCCATTCGAATCTGCTGGCGCCTGTACGGAGATGAACGGAAACCGCCGGCAGCTTTCCTGTTGGCCGCATATCTTTTCGCTCCCGTAGCCGGATGCCTGGTGGGGGGCGCGATGGGCCTTGTGTTGCTTCTTGGCATCGCACTGTTCCTTTACCTGGAGAAGGATCATCCTTTTTGGGCTGGAGTGGCGCTGCTGATCCCATTGGCGAAGCCGCACATTTTTGGGCTGCTTTGGCCTATTTTGGCAGTGTGGATTCTGACCCGGCGGAAATGGTTGATATTAGCCGGAGCAGCGGCGGCGTTGGTTCTCGCAAGTGCCGTCGCCCTTAGCTTTGATCCCCACATCTTCCAGCACTATCGTGCCATGATGCGCGATCAGGCAATTCAGAATGAATTCATTCCGGCATTGAGCGGCATGATCCGCGTGCTCTTTTTCCGGCGTTACTTCTGGGTGCAATTTGTGCCGCTCGGGTTAGGCTTCGCGTGGTCTGCGTGGTATTACTGGAAAAATCGCCAATCCTGGAGCTGGTCTGTCCACGGTCCTGCCGTTCTGGTCGTATCTCTGCTCACGACACCATACGCGTGGATGACCGATGAAGTGGTACTCATTCCTGCCATACTTCAGAGCGTGTTGTGGCTCAGTGACGAAAGACTGAAGGTCCGTTCGCAGCTCGTGATTGTTTTCTTCGTGTTGTTGAACTTTCTACTGTTGCTCATCTTGCGGGCTCAGGTCCCGCCTTCTACCGGAATCTACTTCTGGAGCAGTCTGGTTTGGTTCGGCTGGTATTGGTACGCGCGCAGTTTCGAGACCAGCCGTCAATCCACGCCAAATCCCTTACCAGCTCCCGTCAACTCCTAGCAAGCCGCCAGTACCACCTGTAGTTCCTTTTTCCCCCACAGCCCTTGTGTGCCATCTCGTTGGTTACTGTAAACAAATGTACTCGCGAGCTGTCTATTGGCTGTGCCGGTAGGTATCGGGAAGTCGCAGTTGTCGGCGCCAGCAAAGGCAAATCGCTCCACAAATATCCGTAATACGCCAGTAAATGTTCTGTATTCAACAGCACCCACATCTTTTGCTCCAACTTCAGCCATTGGTACCCAACCTGCTTCTATCCAATGAAACCGTAGTAACCCGACTCCGCCCCCCGCGCTGTTGGGAGTAAAAACAAAATAGGAGACGACAAATGAAGAATTTGATTCTGAAGTCGCTCAGCAGCGCCCATAAGGACGAAGCTGGCCAGGGACTGGTGGAATACGCTTTAATCATCGCCCTGGTGTGCTTCGCGGCCGTTGTTGCGATGCAGACCCTTGCCGTGGACATCAACCAGGCGTTCACCGGCATTGGGAATATGCTTAACACCTACGTCCCGTAATTGGGCCATGTTTCGCCTTGTCCGGGCTCCTGTGCGACAACCATCGCACGAGGAGCACGGACAGACGAAATTAGCGGACTCTTCCTCCCCGGCAGCGGCCCTTCTCAAGAGCCAACGAGAGAAAGCCAAGGATACGATGACCAGTTTGATGATTCAGATCTTGAGCTGTACAGATGCGAACGAGGCTGCTCAAGGCCTAGTCGAATACGCGCTGATCATAGCTCTGATGTGCTTCGCGGCTGTAGTCGCGATGCAAACGATAGCAACCGATCTCAACAACGCATTCAGCGGTATCAGCAAAATATTGAGTACATACGTTCCGTAGTCCGAAGTCGAATTGACTCGAAGTGACGTTGGGGCAAAAGGCAGCATCGTGGAAAAGTACTTTTATATTAGCGCGATAATCGTGGCGTCGGTGGGAGCAGTCACCGACGTGCGCAGCGCCCGCATTCCCAATAAGCTCACGTATACGGCGATTGCGGCGGCGATTCTGTTGCGCGCCGCGCTTCTAGGGTTCTCCGGCCTGAAGAATTGCGGACTCGGCATTCTCGTGGCCGGCGGCTTATCCTCCGTGCTTTTCGTCCTGGGCGCAATAGGCGGCGGCGATCTGAAAATGATGACCGCCATTGGCGCCTGGGTGGGCGGCACTCATATCTTGACCGTACT
>Ga0307475_10003079_pt1 | contig 10102 bp, 5 predicted proteins | sample atmos_gasesECM1C_FD_203317 | JGI IMG/M metagenome (GOLD analysis project Ga0307475, IMG submission 203317) | Hardwood forest soil microbial communities from Morgan-Monroe State Forest, Indiana, United States - atmos_gasesECM1C_515 | ecosystem: Environmental > Terrestrial > Soil > Temperate...
AGGGATTGCGCATCGCGGGGATGTAGACGGTGGTGACGAACCGGACCCGTTTCGTGACCTGCGCAAGGGCGCCCACGAGAACCCAGGGATCGGGCCAGTCGGTGAAAGGCTGCCATCGTCGTTGCCCGTCTTTGGTGTACGGGTACGGGGTGCCCAGGGTCTCCAGGTTGACGACGTGGTCCGGGATCCCGATGCCGTCGTAGCCGAGCTCGTCGGCAGCCTTGGCGACCTCGATGATCTCCCGGGTGTTCAGGAAGGCGCTGCTGACGTAGAACTTCATTCAGTTTCCCTTACCCATATCGGCTGGATGAAGACACCGTCGGCCTCCACGGTGATCCCTTCGGCATCCGAAATAAAGCCGCGCGCAAAGGCTTTGACACCTTCGATACGGTCGATGAAGGCCTCGGCCCGAAGCGATCCCAGTGGAGTACCGCGCAGGTACTTCACGGTGATGGTCCCGGTGAAAAACGGCTTGGTCATGCCCTGGCTGGCCGCCTCCCCAAGCAGGTGATCAAGCACCAGAGCGCTGACTCCGCCATGCACCTGTGTGGGCGGCCCCTCGTAGGCCGACCCGAGGACGAACTCACTCCAGCACCGCCCACCGCCCTCGTGGTGGACCGTCAACGGCGGGGCTATCGGATTGCACAGGCCGATCGCGGCGTTACCCAACGGCAGCGGACGGCCGTCGACGACGTAGCTCATGCCGTACGGCCGGGTCCGCTGGCGCAATGACCGGGTCACCGCCTCGATCGCGGTGCGAGCATCCTCGACGACACCGTCGTCAGCCTGGGTCCAGATGGTGGCGTCGATGAGATCCCTCACGGCCTCGGCCAGCGGCGCGTACAGCGCCATCACCCGATCACGCTCCGCGGCACTCAACACCTCGAAACGGGCGCCCAACGCGCCGTCCTCCCGAGTCAACTCCCGAACACCTTGCGCACGACCGCTTTTGCGCGCCGCGTCACCCGCAGATAGTTGTCTAGGAATTCGCTGCCGTCGTCGTTCGGCCAGCCTGCGGCGACCGCCACCGCATTGAGCTGACGTCCGGGTCCGGGCAGCTGGTCGCTGGGCTTACCACGGACCAGCACCAGCGCGTTGCGGGCCCGGGTGGCGGTCAGCCATGCCTGTCGCAGCAGGTCCACGTCCTCCACCGGAACCAGGTTGGCCGCGGCGATCGCGTCCAGGGATTGCAGCGTCGAGGTGTTGTGCAGGGCCGGGATCTCATGGGCGTGCCGCAGTTGCAGCAGCTGCACGGTCCATTCGATGTCGGCCAGTCCCCCGCGGCCCAGCTTGGTGTGAGTGTTGGGGTCCGCGCCGCGCGGCAGCCGCTCGGACTCGACGCGGGCCTTCATCCGGCGAATCTCCTGCACCGCTTCGGCTGACACACCGTCGGGTGGATAACGCGTCTTATCGGCCATCAGCAAGAACCGCTGGCCCAGATCCGCGTCACCGGCGACCGCGTGGGCGCGCAGCAGGGCTTGAATCTCCCACGGCTGTGCCCACTGCTCGTAATACGCCGCATAGGCGCCCAGTGTGCGGACCAACGGACCGGCACGGCCCTCGGGCCGCAGATTGGCGTCGACTTCCAGCGGCGGGTCGACGCTGGGAGTCCCCAGTAATGTCCGAACCTGCTCGGCGATCGACCCTGACCATCGCAGCGCCAGTGAATCCTCCACACCACCGGCCGGCTCACAGACGAACATGACGTCGGCATCGGACCCGTAGCCCAGCTCGGAGCCTCCAAGCCGGCCCATGCCGATGACCGCGAGGGCCGCCGGCGCCTTGCCGTCTCCGGGCATGTTGGCCCGGATCATGGCGTCCAAAGCGGCCTGCAACACGGCCACCCACACCGACGTGAGCGCCGCGCACACCTCCGTGACCTCGAGCAAGCCCAGCAGGTCCGCCGAACCCACGCGGGCCAGTTCACGACGGCGCAGCCCGCGCGCGGCGGCGATGGCCCGAATCGGGTCGGGGTGGCGGTTGGCCGAGGTGATCAGCGCGCGGGCCACCCCGGCGGGCTCGGTCTCGAGCAGTTTCGGCCCGGCCGGCCCGTCGCCGTAACGCTGGATGACCTCGGGCGCACGCATCAGCAGATCCGGCACGTAAGCCGACGTCCCCAACACGTGCATGAGCCGCTTGGCCACCGCGGGCTTGTCGCGCAGCGTGGACAGATACCAGCTTTGCGTGGCCAGCGCCTCGCTGAGTCGCCGGTAGGCCAACAGCCCGCTGTCGGGGTCGGGGGCATACGACATCCAGTCCAGCAGCCTGGGCAGCAGCACCGACTGCACCCGCCCGCGCCGACCGCTCTGGTTGACCAGCGCCGACATGTGCTTCAACGCGGTCTGCGGCCCCTCGTAGCCCAGCGCAGCCAGTTGCCGTTCCGCGGCCTCCGACGTCATGCCGTGGGCGATTTCCAGCCCGGCCGGCCCGATCGACTCCAACAGCGGCTGATAGAAGAGCTTGGCGTGCAGCCGCGATACCCGCACGTTCTGATGCTTGAGCTGCTCGCGCAGCATCCCCGCCGCGTCGTGCCGGCCGTCGGGCCGGATGTGGGCCGCGCGCGCCAGCCAGCGCACCGCCTCGTCATCGGTCTCCTCGGGCAGCATATGGGTGCGCTTGAGCCGTTGCAGCTGCAGTCGATGCTCGAGCAGCCGGAGGAATTCGTAGGAGGCGGTCATGTTCGCGGCGTCCTCACGCCCGATGTAGCCGCCCTCCCCCAAAGCAGCGAGTGCGTCCACCGTGGAAGCCACGTGCAGCGACTCGTCGCTGCGGCCGTGCACCAACTGCAGCAGCTGCACGGCGAACTCGACGTCCCGCAATCCGCCGCTGCCGAGTTTGAGCTCGCGCCCGCGGACATCGGCGGGAACCAGCTGCTCCACTCGCCGCCGCATGGCCTGCACATCGGTTACGAAGTCCTCACGCTGGCAGGCGGCCCAGACCATGGGCATCAGCGCGGCCAGGTAGCGATCGCCGAGTTCCGCGTCGCCGACCGCTGCCCGGGCTTTCAGCAACGCCTGGAATTCCCAGGTCTTCGCCCAGCGCTGGTAGTAGGCGATGTGCGACTCGACCGTGCGGACCAGCTCACCGTTGCGGCCCTCCGGCCGCAGCCCGGCATCCACCTGGAAGAACGCCGCCGAGGCGACGCGCATCATCTCGCTGGCCACCCGGGCACTGGCCGGATCGGCCTGCTCGGCGACGAAGATGACGTCGACGTCGCTGACGTAGTTCAGTTCGCGGGCACCGCATTTGCCCATCGCGATGACCGCCAGCCGCGGTGGTGTGCCGTCACCGCACACTGTTGCCTCGGCGACCCGCAGCGCGGCCGCCAGCGCGGCGTCCGCGGTGTCCGCGAGCTGGGCGGCGACCAGGGTGAACGGCAGCACCGCCTCGTCCTCGACCGTAGCGGCCAGGTCGAGTGCGGCCAGCACCAACAGGTGGTCGCGGTACAAACTGCGCAATCGGGGTATGGCCGAGCCCGGCGCACCCGACGTTTCGTCGACGCACGCGCTGAACGTCTCGCGCAGCTGGTCGCGGGAGGGCAGTTTGGCCCTGCCCCGCAACAGCTTCCAGGACTGCGGATGGGCGACCAGGTGATCGCCCAGGGCCAGCGACGAGCCCAGCACGGCGAACAGCCGCCCGCGCAGGCCGCGATCTGTGAGCAGAGCGGTGCTGAGCTCGTCCCATCCCGTGTCTGGGTTTTCGAACAGTCGAACCAACGCTCGCAGCGCGGCGTCGGCGTCCGGTGCGCGCGACAACGACCACAGCCGGTCGACGTATGCCCGATCGTCGTGGTCGTACCAACCCAGCTGCGTCAGATGCTCGGCCGCAGGCGGGTCGAGCAATCCGAGCCGACCGACGCCGGGCAGCCTGGGGCGCTGCGTCGCGGGTTTGGTCACGACCACGACGGTATCGCAACCCGCCCATCGCTCGGAGCGACCGGCGATTATTTGGCTACAGCGACAGGTACGTCTTCAGCTCGTACGGCGTGACATGGCTGCGGTAGTTCGACCACTCTGTGCGCTTGTTGCGCAAGAAGAAGTCAAAAACGTGCTCCCCCAAGGCTTCCGCGACCAGCTCCGAGGCCTCCATGGCCCGAAGCGCACTGTCGAGACTGGACGGCAGCTCGCGGTACCCCATCGTGCGGCGTTCATCGGGCGTGAGGTCCCAAACGTTGTCCTCGGCCTGCGGCCCCAGCACGTAGCCCTTCTCCACCCCGCGCAATCCGGCGGCCAACAGCACGGCGAACGCCAGGTAGGGATTGCACGCCGAATCCGGGCTGCGTACCTCGACCCGCCGCGACGACGTCTTGTGCGGCGTGTACATCGGCACCCGCACCAGGGCGGACCGGTTGGCCGCCCCCCACGAAGCGGCGGTGGGCGCCTCACCTCCGACCACCAACCGCTTGTAGGAGTTGACCCATTGATTGGTGACCGCGCTGATTTCGGAGGCGTGCTCCAGGATCCCGGCGATGAACGACTTGCCCACATCCGACAGCTGCAGCGGATCGTCGTCGCTGTGGAAGGCGTTGACGTCGCCCTCGAACAGGCTCATATGGGTGTGCATTGCCGAGCCGGGGTGCGCCCCGAACGGCTTGGGCATGAACGACGCCCGCGCGCCGTTCTCGATCGCGACTTCTTTGATGACGTAGCGGAACGTCATCACGTTGTCGGCCATCGACAGCGCGTCGGCGAAGCGCAGGTCGATCTCCTGCTGGCCGGGCGCACCTTCGTGGTGGCTGAACTCCACCGAAATGCCCATGAATTCCAGGGCATCGATGGCGTGCCGGCGAAAGTTTGAAGCGGAGTCATGCACCGCTTGGTCGAAATAGCCCGCGTTGTCGACTGGAATGGGCGTCGACCCATCGTCGGGACCGGGCTTTAGCAGGAAGAACTCGATTTCCGGATGCACATAGCAGGAGAAACCAAGATCGTTGGCCTTCTGCAGCTGACGCCGCAGCACGTGCCGCGGGTCCGCCCACGATGGCGAGCCGTCCGGCATGGTGATGTCGCAAAACATCCGCGCCGAGTGGTGGTGGCCGGAGGCGGTGGCCCACGGCAGCACCTGGAAGGTCGATGGATCCGGGTGCGCAACGGTGTCGGATTCCGAAACCCGCGCGAAGCCCTCGATTGAGGATCCGTCGAAACCGATCCCCTCCTCGAAGGCGCCCTCCAGCTCGGCGGGGGCGATCGCGACAGACTTGAGGTAACCGAGCACGTCTGTGAACCAGAGCCGGACGAAGCGGATGTCCCGTTCCTCCAATGTGCGGAGGACGAATTCCTTCTGTCGATCCATAACCCGAACAGTAGGCAATTGCTATTAAAACTGTGTTACCGATGCCAGCCCAGACGCGTTGCGGACTTCTCCGTTACTGTTGACACCGCAAGAACGGCGGCGGCAATGTCAAGTCGACGAAGTAGTGCACCACCGCTGTATCCACGCACTGGTTACCGTCCAAGACGATGGTGTGCTGGGTCCCGTCGTAAGTGATCAGCGGGCCGCCCAACTGGCGGGCCAGGTCTACCCCGGCCTGATACGGCGTGGCCGGGTCGTGCGTCGTGGAGACGACGACAACCTTGCCCAGCGCGACCGGCGGCGCGGGGTGCGGCGCCGACGTCGCCGGCACCGGCCACAGCGCGCAGATATCGCGGGGCGCGTTCCCCGTGAACTGCCCGTAGCTGAGGAACGGGGCAGCCTGGCGGATCTGTTGATCGGCGGCCACCCAGCTCGCCGAATCCGTTGGCGCCGGCGCGTCGACGCAACGGATCGCGTTGAACGCGTCCTGGTCATTGGCGTAGTGGCCGTTCTTGTCGCGGTCGTCGTAGTCGTCGGCCAGCATCAGCAGGTCGCCGGCGTCGGTGCCGCGCTGCAGCCCAAGGAGGCCACTCGTCAGGTACTTCCAGTGCTGCGGGGTGTAGAGCGCGTTGATGGTGCCGGTGGTGGCGTCGGCGTAGCCAAGCCCACGCGCATCCGCCGTCTTACCCGGCTTCGTGGCCAGCGGGTCGACCAGGGCGTGGTACCGGTTGACCCATTGGTCGGGGTCGGTGCCCAGCGGGCAGGCCGACGAGCGGGCGCAGTCCGCGGCGTAGGCGTTGAAAGCGGTCTGGAATCCCGCCATTTGCTCGATGTTTGCCTCGATTGGGCCGACGGTCGGATCGATGGCGCCGTCGAGCACCATCGCCCGCACCCGGTCGCTGAACCGCTCGAGATAGGCGGTGCCTAACTCGGTGCCGTAGCTGTAGCCGAGGTAGTTGATCTGGTCGTCGCCGAGCGCCTGTCGAACCATGTCCATGTCGCGCGCGGCCGACGCGGTGCCGGCGTTCGCCAGGAACCCGGTTCCCATTCGGTCAACGCACTCCTGTACCAGCTGCTTGTAGAGCTGCTCGATGTGCGCAACCCCGGCCGGGCTGTAGTCGACCATCGGTTCCCGCCGGTAGGCGTCAAACTGGGCATCGGTGCGGCACCGCAGCGTCGGTGTTGAATGGCCTACCCCTCTCGGGTCGAACCCGACCAGGTCGAAGTGCCGGCCGATGTCGGTGTTTTGCAGGTCTGGTGCCATCCCGGCGGCCATGTCAACCGCGGACGCGCCGGGTCCTCCCGGATTGACCAGCAGCGATCCGATCCGCTGACCAGTCGCGGGCACCCGGATCACTGCCAACTTGGCCTGCGCCCCACCGGGATTGGCGTAGTCAACCGGGACCGACACGGTTGTGCACTTTGCGGCGGGGATGTCACTAGTGTCCTCAACGAACTCGCGGCAGCTGCCCCAGTTCTGAGGCGCTGCCGCAGCGGGCTGCGGCGCCTGAGTCTGACCGGCACCGGGTTCCGGAGTGGCGCCGGCCACCGGCAATGCCATTGCCGGTTGCCCCCCGAGCAGCAGCCCAAACGAAAGCAGCGCCGAGCTCATCGGTCTCAGGCGCGACATGGCAGCCATCGTCGCACCTTCGAATACCCGCGGGCAGCGCGAAAAGGTCACGCCTTGATCTCGTATCGGTGGCGTACAACGTTTCAGTTTGCCCGCCCCACAGCGGGCCGTCGCGGCCCGCGTCGTCGCCGAGCGGTTAACACTTTGCGCCGCTCGGCGGTGTGGTGCCGCCGATCAGATACTCCGTCACGTAATCGTCAATACAGCCGTCGCCCTGAAAGACCACCGTGTGCTGGGTCCCGTCGAAGGTAAGCAGCGAGCCGCGAAGCTGGTTCGCCAGGTCGACCCCCGCCTTATACGGTGTCGCCGGATCATGAGTGGTTGACACCACCACGGTCGGCGCCAGCCCGGGCGCCGATACGGCATGCGGCTTGCTGGTGGGTGGCACCGGCCAGAACGCGCAGGTGCCCAGCGGCGCGTTACCGGTGAACTGCCCGTAGCTCATGAACGGTGCGATTTCCCGTGAGCGGCGGTCTTCGTCAATGACCTTGGCCCGGTCCGTAATAGGGGGCTGGTCAACGCAATTGATCGCCACCCGCGCGTCGGTGGCATTGGTGTAATGGCCCTTCGAGTCCCGACGCATGTACATATCGGCCAGCGCAAGCAGGGTGTCTCCGTGGTGGTCGACAAGCTCGGACAAGCCGTCGGTCAGGTGGTGCCACAGGGTCGGTGAATACAGTGCCATGATGGTGCCCACGATGGCGTCGCTGTAGCTGAGCCCGCGCGGGTCGTTCGTGTGCGCCGGCCTGCCGATCATCGTGTTGTTGGGGTCGACCAGCGGGTCGACCAGGCTGTGGTAGACGTCGACGGCTTTGTCCGGGTCGGTGCCCAGCGGGCACGTCGGCTTCTTGGCGCAGTCGACGGCATAGTTGTTGAACGCGTCCTGGAATCCCTTGGCCTGACGCAGGTCGGCCTCGATGGGATCGGCATTGGGGTCGACGGCGCCGTCGAGGATCATCGCCCGCACGTTCTGTGGGTAGGCCTCGGCGTAGGCGGAGCCGATCCGGGTGCCGTACGAGTAGCCGAGGTAGGTCAGCTTGTCATCGCCCAACGCCGCGCGGATGGCATCCAGATCCCGGGCGACGTTGACCGTCCCGATATTCCGCAGGAAGTTCTTGCCCATCTTGGCGACACAGCGGCCGACGAACTGCTTGGTCTCGTCCTCGATGTGCGCCACACCCGCCGGGCTGTAGTCGACATTCGGCTCGGTGCGCAAGCGGTCGTTGTCGGCATCGGAGTTGCACCAGACCGCGGGCCGCGACGCCCCCACCCCGCGCGGGTCGAACCCGACCAAGTCGAACCGTTCCCGGACCCGCTTCGGCAACGTCTGAACAACACCCAAAGCAGCCTCGATACCGGACTCGCCCGGCCCCCCGGGGTTGATGACCAGCGAGCCGATTTTGTCTCCCGTCGCAGGAAAGCGAATTATCGCCAGCGCCGCCACGTCGCCGCCGACATGGTCGTAGTCGACCGGCACGGCGAGCTTGCCGCACAATGCGCCGCCAGGGATTTTCACCGAACCGCTGGTGGAACGACAGGGTGTCCAGTGCACCGGCTGGCCCAACTTGGGCCCGGCCATGTGAGCGCGCCCGCCGACCACGCGGACGCAGCCCGCGAGAACCAGCGCCACGGCGGCGATCGCCGTCCAGATCAGCAGCGTATGCGCGATCTTGTCGCGGCGAGGCAGGCCCATGCCCACATATGCTGCCAGAGCAGACTCAACATCCTGGTTAGCGGCCACTTGCGACTGCAAGCAGTTCTTCCATGCCGACCGAGAACTCGTCGGCCATCGCCCAAAGGTCCGGCAGCAGGTCCGGGCACGCGATTAGCCCGACGTCCAACTTGCCGTTCAGCGACATCACGGTGATGTTTAGACCCGAGCCGTGAAAGATCGGCCCCAACGGATACATCGCCTTGAGCTCACAGCCCAGCATGTACAGCGGAATCTGTGGACCCGGCACATTGGAGATCACCAGATTGTGCACCGGCAGGCTCTCGGTCAACCGGGTCCTGGCATAAAGCCGCATCGCAATACCGAAAACCGCCCGCGGCGCGAACTGTGTCCAATCCTGCAACAGCGTGGCACCGATGGCCGAACTATGTTGCTTGGCAACCGAATTCGCTTCCGCGATCGCCTTCAGGCGCAGCACCGGGTCGGCGATTTGAGTTTCCAGGCTGGAAAACATGCCCGAAACCTGGTTCCGGCCGGGTCGATCGGACTTGCCGTGCACCGACACCGGCACAGTGGCCACCAGCGACGAGTCAGGTAAAGCGTTGCGCTCGGCCAGGTATTGCCGGAGCACCCCGGAAACCAACGCCATCACCACGTCGTTGACCTTGACGCCGAAGTGGTTCTTCACCGTCTTGATGTCCTCGAGATCCAATTTGGCCAGTGCGACGTTGCGGCGGCCGCTGATCTTGGCGTTGAACACCGTGCGCGGCGCGGCGAACGGACGCGCCATCGTCTGGCCCTCGCGGGCCCTGAGCAGCGTTCCGACCACCGAGGACACCGTGTCCGGCATCACATTGGCCAGATGCAAAGGCCTGGCGGCGAACCGCACCAGCCCGCCCGCGGCGATCTGCCAGCTGCTGCCGACGCCGACGCCGTCCACCGGATCCGGTGCGGGCGCGTCGGCTTCGGTGGTGCAGAGTTTCGACATCAGGTTGGCGGCGGTGACCCCGTCCACACCGGCGTGGTGCACCTTGGTCATCACCGCCAGGCGGCCGTCGCGGTGGCAATCAGTGCCCGCCACGCCTTCGATGACCCACATCTCCCAGAGCGGCCGGCGGCGGTCCAACGGCAACGACGCGATATGGCCGCAGATTTCCGATAACTCGGCCCGCCCTCCCGGTGGCGGGAGCCCGATGCGATGCAAATGGCGATCGATTTCGAAGTTGTTGTCATCGACCCAGACGGGGTGGTCGAGGTTAAGCGGACTGTTGGCGAGCTTTTCGCGGAACTGCGGCATCGCCCTGATGCGGAGTGACAACGCGTCGCGCAGCCGGTCGAACGTGTAACCGCCCGGCATCGTCGATGTGTCCAATTCCATAATCGCGCACACGTGCATGGGCTGGTCGGAAGTTTCCAGGTAGAGGAAGCTGGCGTCGAGTCCACTGAGCCGCTGCATGCGCCGATGGTAAGCGTCACAGGGCGCGGCGGTGCATCTGCGTCCAAGAGAT
>Ga0307475_10003081_pt1 | contig 10101 bp, 7 predicted proteins | sample atmos_gasesECM1C_FD_203317 | JGI IMG/M metagenome (GOLD analysis project Ga0307475, IMG submission 203317) | Hardwood forest soil microbial communities from Morgan-Monroe State Forest, Indiana, United States - atmos_gasesECM1C_515 | ecosystem: Environmental > Terrestrial > Soil > Temperate...
CGGCCGAGGAGCAGCGCCTCTACGCCGAGGGCTTGACGGCATTCGGCGCCGGCGACGCGCGCGCCGCCGAGCGGGCCTGGCAGCAGGGCTACGGCATCGCCCAGGATCCGGCCTTCCTCGTTCGCATCGGCGAGGCCGAGGAGAAAGCCGGCGCGCCCGCCGAGGCGGTCGAGACCTACCGGCGCTACTTGCGCGAGGCGCCTGACGCCTCGGATCGTCGCGACATCGAGCAGCGCGTCGCGCGGCTCGCGCAAGTCGGGGCCCCGGCGGGCGCCGCCCGCGCGGCCGATCCGGGCGAGGAACCGCGCGAGCTCGGCGCGGCTCCCCCGTCCGAGGCAGCCCCGGCGCCGCCGGCGTCCGTCGCGCGCGCCATCGTCGGCGATTCGGAGATGGGCAAGCGCGCGGCCGACGACGGCGAGTCGGGTTGGAACCGCTACAACGTCACGGCGATGTCGGCGGCGGGCGTGACCGTTTTGCTGTTGGGGACTGCCGCGTTCTTCGGCGCCGAGGCGGCCTCGAAGGAGAGCGACGTCGACAGCCTAGAAGGTTATCACGACGAGAAGACGGGCCGCCCCGTGTCGTATTCGACAGTTTCGCGGCAATACGAGGGCGCCCTCGCCGACGGCCGCGCCGACGCTCACGACGCCCGAATCGCCCTGCTGGGCGCGGCGGGCGCGGCGGCCGTCGCCGCCGTCTTCTTCGCGCTCGACGCCCACCATGGCGGCGAGGCGACCGTGGCCTTCGCGCCGGCGCCGCGAACGATGTCCGGCGGCGCGGTCACCGCGTCGTGGACCTTCTGATGACGCGCGCGAAGGGCCTAGTCCCGCTCGCGCTGCTGCTGGGCGGCCTCACGGCGGCGGCCTGCTTCTCGCCGCGGGAGCCCGCCTGCGCGTTCTCCTGCGCGACGGACGGAGCGTGCCCGGCCTCGTACGTCTGCGGCTCCGACGGTCTGTGTCACCGGATGGACGGCGTCGGCGTCTGCCTCCTCGATCCGCTCGACGGCGGCGCCGGCGACTGACGTCGTTTCGCTGGAGCCGGTCCCTCGGGCCGTATAGACTCCCGCGCGGTCGGACGATGGGCATCCTGGATCTGTTCTCGAAGCAAGGGCGCAAGGAGCGCGCGCGCGCCAGCAACATCAAGGGCGCCGTCAGCAAGTTCGCGCAGTCGGCCGATCGGTTCAAGGCCTTGCAGGCGCTGCGCGACGACGGCTCCGAGGAGGCGCTCTACGGCCTGCTGCGCCGTTTCGGCATGATGTACGACAAGACCATCGAGGATGAGCAGGAGAAGGACTGGGTCTTCGACGTGCTCGTCGAGAAGGGCGTCGCGATCCTGCCGTCGCTCAAGAAGTATCTGCTGGCGGCGGACTCGATCTCGTGGCCCCTGCGCCTGCTCGACAAGATCGCCGATCGCGAGGTCGAACTCGCGATGCTCGAGGAGATCCTGGCGCGCCACGAGCCCGGATACGAGCGCGATCCCACCAAGAAGATCCAGCTCCTCAACCACCTCGCGGCGCTCAAGGACAAGCGCGTTCCGCCCCTCGTCACGCCCTATCTCGCCGACATGGACGAGGGCGTCCGCTACGCCGCCGTCGAGGCGCTCGTGCGCCAGGGCGACGAGGCCGCCGCCACGGCGCCGCTCGTCGAGCAGCTCACGAAGCCCGAGGAAGAGAGCCTGCGCATCCGGCTGCAGATCGGCGAGGGGTTCGCCGATCTCGGCTGGAAGATCCCGGCCGACAAGCGCGACGCCGTCCTGAAGTTCTTGCCCGAGCAGTTCAAGCTCGCCAAGGACGGGCGTGTCGAGAAGAAACCCTCAGCGAAGGAATAGCGGTTGCCCAAGCGAACCGACATCAAGACCGTCATGCTGATCGGCTCCGGGCCGATCGTCATCGGCCAGGCCTGCGAGTTCGACTACTCGGGGACGCAAGGGGTGAAGGCGCTCAAGGAGGAGGGCTACCGCGTCGTCCTCGTGAACTCGAACCCGGCGACGATCATGACCGATCCCGACATCGCCGATCGCACCTACGTCGAGCCGCTCACCGTCGAGGTCCTCACGATGGTCATCGAGCGCGAGCGGCCCGACGCGCTCTTGCCGACGCTCGGCGGACAGACGGCGCTCAACCTCGCGCTCGAGCTGCACAAGGCGGGGGTCCTGGATGCGTACGGCGTGAAGCTGATCGGGGCGCAGGTTGCTGCCATCGAGAAGGCGGAAGACCGCCTCCTGTTCAAGCAAGCCATGCAGAAGATCGGCCTCGCCGTGCCCTGGTCTGGCTACGCCCGCGGCATGGAGGAGGCGCGCGCCATCCACGCCCAGATGGTCGCGGAGACGGGCACGGCCTTCCCCGTGCTGCTGCGGCCCTCCTTCACGCTCGGCGGCTCGGGCGCGGCCATCGTCTGGAACGCCGACGAATTCGAGGCGAAGATGGCCTGGGGCCTGCAGCAAAGCCCGCGTGGCGAGGTGCTCGTCGAGCAATCGGTACTCGGCTGGAAAGAGTACGAGCTCGAGGTCGTCCGCGACAAAAACGACAACGCCGTCATCATCTGCTCGATCGAGAACTTCGATCCCATGGGCGTGCACACGGGCGACTCGATCACCGTCGCGCCCGCGATGACGTTGACCGACAAAGAGTACCAGGTCATGCGCGACGCGGCGCTGGCCGTCATCCGCGAGATCGGCGTCGAGACGGGCGGCTCGAACATCCAGTTCGCCGTCAACCCGCAGAACGGCCAGATGATCGTCATCGAGATGAACCCGCGCGTCTCGCGCTCGAGCGCGCTCGCCTCGAAGGCGACCGGATTCCCGATCGCCAAGATCGCGACCAAGCTGGCCATAGGCTACACGCTCGACGAGATCCCCAACGACATCACGCGCGAGACGCCGGCCTGCTTCGAGCCGTCGATCGACTACGTCGTCACGAAGGTGCCGCGCTTCGCCTTCGAGAAGTTCCCGGGCGCAGACAGCGAGCTCGGTCCGCAGATGAAGTCGGTGGGAGAGGTCATGGCCATCGGGCGCACCTTCAAGGAGAGCCTCGGCAAGGCCATCCGCTCGCTGGAGATCGGCCGCTGGGGCTTCGATCTCGATCGGGTCCCCGAGCTCGCCGAGCTCAAGCGCCAGATCGTGCGGCCCGGGCCCGAGCGGCTGTGGCAGCTGGCCGAGGCCATGCGCGCCGGCCTCTCCAACGAGGACGCCTTCGAGCTAACGAAGATCGATCCGTGGTTCCTCTCGCAGCTACGCGTGCTCGTCGACGAGGACGAGGCGACCCGCGACGCGGGCGTCGAGCTCGGCGCCAAGCTGCTCGACGACGCGGCCGGGCTCGCGCGGCGCAAGCGGCTCGGCATGTCCGACCGCCGCCTCATGCAGGTCACGGGGACATCGGAGGAGCAGGTGCGCCAGGCCCGTCTCAAGCACGGCATTCGCCCGGTCTTCAAGCGCGTCGACACCTGCGCCGCCGAGTTCGAAGCGCAGACGCCGTACCTGTATTCGACCTACGAGGTGCCGCAAGAGGAGACGGTCGACGGGAAGCGCGTCGTGTCCACCGAAAATGAAGCGCGCCCGACCGGTAAGAAAAAAATAGTCATCCTGGGCGGCGGGCCCAACCGCATCGGCCAGGGCATCGAGTTCGACTACTGCTGCGTCCACGCTGTGCAGGCCCTGCGCGAGGACGGCTACGAGACGATCATGATCAACTGCAACCCCGAGACGGTGTCGACCGACTACGACACATCCGATCGGCTGTACTTCGAGCCGCTCACGCGCGAGGACGTGCTCGAGATCCTCGACGTCGAGAAGCCGGAGGGCGTCATCGTCCAGTTCGGCGGCCAAACGCCACTGCGGCTGGCCGTGCCTCTCCAGAACGCGGGCGTCAAGCTCCTCGGCACGAGCGCCGACGCCATCGACCGGGCCGAGGATCGCAAGCGCTTCGGCGAGCTGCTCAAGAAGCTCGACCTGCGCGCGCCCGCCTGGGGCACCGCCAAGGGCCTCTCCGAGGCGCGCGAGATCGCCGACCGCATCCGCTACCCGGTCATGGTGCGCCCCTCGTACGTGCTGGGCGGCCGCGCCATGGAGATCGTCCACGATCCGTCGGGCCTCGAGCACTTCGTGTACACGGCCATGGAGGCTTCGCGGCGCGAGAGCCTGTCGTCGCGCGCGGGCGAGGAGGACGCGCCCATCCTCATCGACCAGTTCCTGCCCGACGCCATCGAGGTCGACGTCGACGTCGTCGCCGATGGGACCGACGTCGTCATCGGCGGCGTCATGGAGCACATCGAGGAGGCCGGCATCCACTCGGGCGACTCGGCCTGCTGCCTGCCGCCCTACTCGCTCAAGCCCGAGACCGTCGACGCCATCAAGACGCAGGCGCGCGCGCTCGCGCGCGAGCTCGACGTGCGCGGCCTCATGAACGTCCAGTTCGCCGTGCCGCGCGACGGGCGCGGCATTTTCATCCTCGAGGTCAACCCGCGCGCCTCGCGCACCGTGCCCTTCGTCTCGAAGGTCACGGGCGTGCCGCTTGCCAAGGTGGCGGCGCGCATCGCGGCCGGACGCACGCTCAAGGAGATGGGCATCGTCGAGGTCACGCCCAAGCACGTCGCCGTCAAGGAGGCCGTGTTCCCGTTCGCGAAGTTCGCGGGTGTCGACACGATCCTCGGCCCGGAGATGCGCTCGACGGGCGAGGTCATGGGAATCGATCAGACCTTCGCGGCCGCGTTCGGGAAGAGCCAGATCGGCGCCGGCACGCGGCTGCCCGCGCACGGCCGCGTCTTCCTCTCGGTGCAGGACAGCGACAAGGCTGGCGCCGAGAGCGTCGCCAAAGGCCTGGCGGATCTCGGCTTCGAGATCGTCGCGACGGCGGGCACGCACGCGCACCTGTGCGCGCAGGGCATCGAGGTCGAGCTCGTCAAGAAGGTGCGCGAGGGGCGCCCGCACTGCGTGGATCGCCTCCTGTCGGGCGACATTCAGCTCGTCATCAACACGACCTCGGGCACCGAGGCGATTAAGGATTCGTTTCCCATTCGTCGCACGGCGCTCATGAAGGGCGTGCCCTACTACACGACGATCTCGGCGGCGCGCGCCGCCGTGGGCGCCATCGCGCAGCTGCGCGCCGGCAAGATGGAGGTCCGTTCGCTGCAGGAGTATCAAGGCCATGGCTAGCTATCCGATGACGCCGCGCGGGCAACAGCTGCTGCGGGACGAGCTCAAGCGCCTGCGCGAGGTCGAGCGCCCCAAGAACGTGCGCGACATCGAGGAGGCGCGCGCGCACGGAGACCTCAAGGAGAACGCCGAATACCACGCCGCCAAAGAGCGCCAGAGCTTCATCGAGGGGCGCTCGCGCGAGATCGAGGCCATCCTCGCGCAGGCCGAGGTCATCGATCCCGCGAAGCTCTCGGGCAGCAGGGTCGTCTTCGGCGCGACCGTGAAGCTCACCGACACCGACAGCGGCGACGAGACGACTTACACGATCGTCGGCGACTACGAGGCCGACATCAAACTGCAGCGCATCGCCATCTCGGCGCCGCTGGCGCGCGCCATGATCGGCCGCGAGCAGGGCGACACCGTGAGCCTCAAGACGGGCAAAGGCCTGCGTGAGTACCAGATCGTAGAGGTTCAGTTCAACGGGGCCGAGCCCCCGTAGCGGACGCGCTCAGCCGCCCGCGCCGGCCTCGGTCATGACGTCGCCCAACGAGGTCTCGGCCCCCGCCTCGGCGCCGGCCTCGAGAACGTCTGCCCCGCCGTCGTGAGGCGACGCCTCGCCGCCGGCGGCGTCCGAAGCGTCGTCCGATCCTGCGTCCGAAGCGTCGTCCGATCCTGCGTCCGAGGCCGCGTCTTCGGCCGGAGTGGGCGCGTCGGTGGCGTCTGCGGCGGCGCCGGCGTCCGAGATCGGCCCGGCCGTCGGCGGTGGCGTGCAGACTCTGCCCATGACCGACACCATGCCGAGCGGGCTGTCGCCGCAGTAGCCGCTCGAGCAATCGCTGCCCTGTTCGCAGCGCTGACCGATGTCCTGCTTGCAGCCGACGAGCGCGAGCGAGGCCAGCGCAAGCACCGCGAGCGCGAGTGAGTCGACGAGGCGGCCGGGGCGAGGCGATGGGACGAGCATTTGCGGGCCATCGGTTACCACGCGTGTGCGGTTTGGTAAAGGCCAGCCGCGCGCGCGCGACTTAAGGTAGGTTCCCGGCATGCGGCTCATGCGACGTTTGATTCGTTGGGCGGGCGTCCTGGTTGCCTCGGGGGCGTTGCTGTTCGCGGCCTCGGGCGTCGCCAAGCCAGTCAAGAAGAACCCCGTCGAGCGCGAGGCGGAGGCCTTCCTCGCGTCCGTGTCGAGCCTGCTCCAGCCCGTCGCGACGGTCGCCGACAACGTCGACTGGGTCGCGTCGACCGACGTCACGCCCGAGCACACGGCCCAGCGCGCCGGCGCCGACAAGGTCTACGCCGCGCTCGTCGGGTCGAAGGTCATCATCGAGAAGACGAAGGGATTCCTCAAGACCGAGAAGCAGCTCGACGACGTCACGGCGCGCCAGCTGCGCAAGCTCCTGCTGGCGGCCGCCGAGAACCCAGGCACGATCCCCGAGATCGTCGCCAAGCGCGTCGAGGCCGAAGCGCGCCTCTCGAGCGTCCTCGACGGCTACGCGTTTTGCCTGCAGCCCAAGGCCGGCGGCGGCTGCCTCAAGCCCACGACGGCGAACGGCATCGACGACCTGCTGCTCAAGTCGCGCGATCTCGCCGAGCGCCAGCGGGTCTGGACGGCGTCGAAGGAGATCGGCCGGTCGCTCAAGCCGGGCCTCGTCGAGCTCGTGGGCCTGCGCAACCAGGTGGCGCGCGAGATGGGCTACAAGTCCTACTTCGCGCTCAAGGTCGCCGACTACGGCATGACGGTCGACGAGATGATGGCCCTCCTCGACGACACGCTCGCAACGACGAAGCCGCTCTTCGACGGCCTGCACTGCTGGGCCAAGAACACCCTCGCGGCGCGCTACAAGCGGCCCGCGCCCAAGCTCATCCCCGCGCATTGGATCGGCAACCGCTGGGCCCAGTACTGGCCCGGCCTCGTCGAGGAGACGAGCCTCGACCCGCTCTTCAAGGGCGCGTCGCCAGAGAGCATCGTCAAGAGCGCCGAGACCTTCTACGTCTCGCTCGGCTTCCCGCGCCTGCCGGCGACGTTCTGGGAGAAGTCGGACCTCTACCCCGTGCCGCCCGGGCTGTCGCGCAAGAAGAACGCCCACGCCTCGGCCTGGCACATCGACTACGACCGCGACGTGCGCTCGCTCATGAGCGTCGAGGCCAACGAGCAGTGGTTCGGCACGGCCCACCACGAGCTCGGGCACATCTACTATTACCTCTCGTACAGCACGCCCGAGGTGCCGTTCCTCCTGCGCGAGGGCGCGAACCGCGCCTTTCACGAGGCCGTGGGCGAGCTCGCCAAGCTCGCGAGCGAGCAGCCGCCCTACCTCGTCAAGGTGGGCGTCATGCCGGCCGGCAAGGAGCCGAGCCCCATCGGCTGGCTGCTGCAGTCGGCGCTCATGGAGTCGATCGTGTTCACGTCGTTCTCGGCGGGCACGATGAGCCACTTCGAACGCGACGTGTACGACGCCGAGCTGCCGCCCTCCGAGTGGCAGAAACGCTGGTGGAGCTACGTCGCGCAGTACCAGGGCGTCGTGCCCCCGGGCGCCCGCTCGGACGACCTGTGCGACGCCTGCACGAAGACGCACCTCATCGACGATCCCGCGAGCTACTACGACTACGCGCTCGCAACGCTCATCAAGTTCCAGCTCCACGACCACATCTGCACGAAGATCCTCAAGCAGGACGTGCGCGCCTGCAATTACCTCGGCAGCAAGGACGTGGGCGACTTCCTGCGCGGCATCCTTTCGAGGGGCGCGACGCGCGACTGGCGCGCCATCATCAAAGAGGCGACGGGCGAGCCGATCTCGCCGCGCGCCATGATGGCGTACTTCGCGCCCCTCACGACCGAGCTCGAGAAGCGCAACGCCGGAAAGGACTGCGGACGCTGAAAGGCAGGCTTCACGTCGCACCGCGAATCGTTGTAGCCGCGCTGCCCTTCCTGGCGGCCCTCGGCGCGGCGATCGCGACGGGCTCTCCTCTCGGCCCCCTGCCCGCGCCGCGCGGCGATCGGACGAGCGCCATCGAGACGCCCGCCCCGCGAGCGCCCGCGAGCTCGCCGGACGCGGCACGGCCGGCCGAGCCGGCGGCGCGGCAGCGCGGCGTCGCGCTCGGCATGTTCGCCGAGGACGTGAGCTTTTCTTACGGTGGCCTGCTCGCCGAGATCGTCGCGCTCGGGGCCACCCACGTCGCCCTCGTTGTGCCCCTCTATCAGACCGACGGCGCCCGCGACGACCTGCACCTCGACACGCGCCTGTCGCCCACGCTCGCGCTCGTCGCCGAGACGATCCGGGCGGCGCGCCGAGACGGCCTCGAGGTCACGCTCTTCCCCATCGTGCGGCTCTCGGCGCCGCGCGCGGGCGAGTGGCGCGGCACGCTCGCGCCCCGCGACCCGGCCGCCTGGTTCCGCCGATACGGCGAGGTGGTGGGCAGCCTGGCGGCGCTCGCCGAGACAGCCGGCGCCACGCGCCTCGTCGTCGGCAGCGAGCTGTCGACGCTCGACGGCGAGGACGCCCTGCCGCGCTGGCGCCCGCTCGTCGAGCGCCTGCGCGGCATCTTCTCGGGCAAGCTCGTCTACTCCGCGAACTGGGATCACTACCGCGACGTGCGCCTCTTCGACCTCGTCGACGAGGAGGGCGTCACGGGCTACTTCAATCTGCGCGAGCCAAACGCGCCCCCGGACGACGCCACGCTCGAGGTCGGCTGGCGCCGCGTGCGGCGCGAGCTCGAGACCTGGCACGCCGGACACGCGCGCGCCTTCCTCTTCACGGAGCTCGGCTACCGCTCGCGCGCGGGCGCCTCGGCGACGCCGTGGGACGAGGGCTCGTCCGGCGCGCCCGACGCCGAGGAGCAGCGGCGCGCCTTCGCGGCCTTCCGGCGCGCGTGGGCGGGCTCGACCCTCGTCGACGGCCTCTACGTCTGGAACTGGTACGGCTGGGGCGGGCCCGGCACGACCGGTTACACGCCGCGCGGCAAGCCCGCCGAGCTCGAGGTCCGGCAGCTCCTGCAAGACCTCTAACGGGCAGCCCGCGCGCTCACTTCTTTCGGGTGGTCTTTTTCGGAGGCGCCGCGAGCTCCTTCTGGCCGCCGGCGCCCGCTTGCATCATCTCCTTGATGACGCCGCCGGCGTTCACGAAGGCCGTCGGGGGAATCGTCATGTCCACCGACCACGACTTCCCACCGCCGTCGCCGCCGGCCGAGCCGTAGAGCGGGATCGCGCCGACGTCGGTCTTGGCGAGCACCGCGAGCCTCGGGTCGCCCTTGCCTTCCTTGTCCTTCAGCAGGGTCGCGACGAACGAGAGCACGGGGCCGATGTCGAAGTGGAAGAACGCGTCGCGCCCTTTGGTCGCCGCGAGCGTTTCGGCGAGCGCGCCCGTGGGCGCGCCCGGCTTCGCGGCCGCGAGCTTGCCGAGGCTTCCCTTGGCGTCGTGCCCAAAGGTCATGAGGAACCGCGTGCCCGAGACGGCGACGTAGGCGTCGAGCCCCTTGCCGAAGAGCTTTTTGACGATCCCGGGATCGAGGCCCACGTCCTTCTTGAAGGTGAGCGTGTAGTGGAGGGTCTTGAGATTTCCGACGGTCTCCTTCTTGACCTTCCACTCGAAGAAGGGAACCTGCCCGACCTGCGCCTCGAGCAACGCGACGCCGGCGTCCCGATCGAGCTTGACCAGGGCGGCGCCGAGCGCGGCGGCCGCGGGCGCGTCCTTGAGCGGATACGAGAGCTGCCCCGAGAACAGCGGCGCCTCCTTCGCGAATCCCATGGCGAACGAGGTCTGCCCGCCGAGCGCCGCCGTCATAGCGTCGTGGAAGGCCAGCGCCGACGGCACGCCCTTGGCCTTGCTCGCCGCGAGGCGCTCGCGCTGGTGCGCCATCTGCGCGCGCAGGAAGGTCCCGATGCTCGACGCCCCCACGAACGTCGGCGTCGTCTTGCCCGCCGCCAAGAGCGTGCCGTCGAGCGCGTAGGGGTGCACGTCGCGCGCGACCGCCTCGAGCTTG
>Ga0307475_10003082_pt1 | contig 10100 bp, 17 predicted proteins | sample atmos_gasesECM1C_FD_203317 | JGI IMG/M metagenome (GOLD analysis project Ga0307475, IMG submission 203317) | Hardwood forest soil microbial communities from Morgan-Monroe State Forest, Indiana, United States - atmos_gasesECM1C_515 | ecosystem: Environmental > Terrestrial > Soil > Temperate...
AAAGGCTAATTTTATCTTTATGTTTGTATTGGTCGGCCAAATAAACCTGCATTACTTTCCTCCGTAAACAACTCCCCCATAACTGAACTTCCCACGAATTACATTGATAAGATAAATATTGAACGTACCGTCCTCATGAAGTTCCACGAGTGAGAATCCGTTAAGCCACGCGGTAGGTCTATTACGTAAGTAAGACGGGTTGACGGCCCCAAGAATAGCATTGATATAGCCCTGCCACTTCTGTTCGTGCTCCACTGGACTAATTTGAGTAAACATTTGAGGAGCATGACTGTGAGCAGCCAAAACATTCCCCGCGTAAAGCATGACAGCTTTTCTTGCAGGCCAGATACCCATTTGATTACCAATTCCACTTAGTATCTCTCCATGACAAACATTAAGCTTGCCAATCTTCATTGCATGACCAAGAGGAACAATCTTATATCCACGATTCTTTAAATCAAGAATACGAACGTGGTCTACAAGAGCCTGTAGCTCAGGATGTTCTTCGTGAAGGTCCTGCTCGAAACGTTCATGGTTACCGATTATCCAATACTTATCGCAGTCGGGCTTTAGTAGTTCCTCAACAGGGTCAAGTATATCTCGCTTGAATCCATTTACATCGTTTAAATAGCCCTTTCGACTTCGCAATCCAGGCTTACCCTTTGTATGATGCGATATATTCTGCATATCAAGTTGGTCGCCTTGATATACTAAGCCATCAACTTTATTCCTACCAAGAAAGTCAAGGACCGCTTTTAAGGTGGGTCTATGTAGCTTGGGGTAGTGTATATCTGCAAGGACGATGTAGGTTTTGACTTTATTAGGCATAAATGTAACGGCCTTCTTCTAGAAGATTTAGGTGCTTTTCGGTTCCGTGGTTGTATCGACCGAAGAAATAGAAATCCCGCGTGCGACCCCCGTCAAGTGGGCTATCCATAACAATAATATGTCCCGCTCCACCGACAAAGGCAGAACTTCCTCTTGCCCATTGTAGGGTTGGTTTGTCGTGTTGACGTTTAGGGTCATCAGATTTCTTCTTATTATGATGAGTAAATACTACTGATAAATATCGGTTTTTGAACAGAGTATTAAGCTTATTGATGTTGTTTTGAATAGTAGCTGAATCGTTCTCACCTTCAGGAGGAAGTTTCGCAAGCCCGATGAAAGTATCGAGAACGAGTATTTTAGCTTTGGTAACTGCAAGCATCCGCTCCACAAACGCTAACATCTGGTCCCATGTTTTTATTTCGTTCGGTGTATCTTCGGCCAGCAAGACGAAGAAGTTGGGATTCCCAAGTAGATTAGGCACTTCTCTAACCTGTCGCTTGAACTCGTGTTCAGTTTGTTCAGTAAGGTATAGTACCTTGGTGGGAGTGCAGACCTCTCCGAGGAAGCTACCTCCAGTAACCACCGCTTGCAGGATGTGAAATAGGAGTATTGTTTTACCGCATTTTGGCTCTGCGCTAATAATTGTCTTAGCGCCGACGGGAATCCACTCTGGGCACCACCACTCCACTTGGAGGTCAGGCCGTTTTTCGAGTTGTTCCAGTGTAATAAGGGGGGACCAAGCTTCTGCTGACTCTTCCCACTTTTCATATTCGTATTCTGCGAATTCAACTTCATGTTGGCTGACCTGGGGCTGACTGATATATAATTCTTCAATTGAAGAAAGTTTTAGCTCTGGCATTCGGCTCCGCGACGTTACCATCTGCTTCTTGTTCTTCGAGGGCTTTTATTTTAGCTTGTTGGATTTCTTTTTGAGCGGCAAGGTTGGTATAAGCTTGCGTAACCTCGCGCTTGATATGTTCCTCAATAGTCTCTAGCTCACCAATTTCAAATGAACAGTACTGGTGACTAATACCATCCCTACTTAATACTGGACGGCGTACTTCCCACTGGCCACTATCATATTGCTTCCCAGTGAAGTATACGTATTCCCCAGTCGTTTTGACGGCGACTACATCGCCTTGTGAAATAGTTTGGCTCACTTCTTCTCCTTAATTTCTGCCCAGCTAGCGTCGGGCGCTCCAATTTTGAATGCTACTTTAAACTTGAATCCACCTAGTTCCTTCCACGGTTGGGTCATTGCGGCGTACATTTGCTCTTGACACTTCTCTACCAAATGGTAGGGGGATGCAACCAGTAAAGAGTCGTGTACCTGAACGTTGAGGGTTGCAGGCTTTGGCAAGGGAGCCAAGACACTAGATACGCGAAGTACATATTCCTCTGGCCAATTGATTCGTTCATATAGTAATGCTATCATACTCCTTATACAGATATCGGCCCCTGTGCCTTGTAGCATGAAGCGCAGTCCCTCTGTATACGCCTTTTGACTCCACAGCCACCGCTTGCGCCCAAAGGGATTAGTTAATACTCCCTCTCGGATACCTTTATTTCCACATTGCTCCTGCCATTGAACTGACTTCCAATTCAACTTCTTCCACATCAGTAACAATTCACGACAGTCCTTTTCAGGAACATTATACTTAAGAGCCATCATCTTTGGCCCCATGCCTGCATCAGCGCCGTGATTGGTATGCTTCGCTCTATCGTACTGCCAGCCTGCTTTATCTATTTCTGCGATTGGTATTCCATAGATTTTATTAGCAAGCCATTTATGCTCGTTGAATCCCGGCTCGTTCATCCTCTGCAATCTATCTTCGTCATTAGCAAAATATGCTGCTAGCGTATTCTCCAACGAAGAGAAGTCTGCTTCTATCCAACACCATCCATCATGGTTGGGAACGTATATGTACTTAGCTTTAGGTGCTTGATTCTGCAAATTAGGGTCAGAGCTTGATAGCCGACCTGTGTTAGTTCCATGTGGTAGAAAGTTTGAATGCGTGATACCTTGTGCTTTCGCACCTGACTCGTCGTCTTGGAAGAAACCACTAATGATGGTAGATAGCGAATTGACTTTACGTAAGGTCTCTAAGTCTTGATTCTTTGTCTTACGGAATAACCGTTCAAGCGCGTCTTTATCTGTCGTTAACTTCTTAGTTTTCGGATGGAACTGTTCGGGCAAGCCAAGTTTTCCGTATAGATATTCTCCCACAGCTTTTGGAGAACTCCAAGGGGTAACTCGTTCAACCCCCGGAACGTGGATGAATTTAACAGGCTTACCACTCTTGCCAAGCGTTCCTGGCGGAGCAGGTTGGCGTACACGGATGGGTTTATCATATGGCCGTAATTCTTCTGGTAGCTTCGCTTCAAGCTCCGCTAACTCTTGTTGAAACTGGACTCTAAGTTCTTTTAGCCGCTCTGGATTTGTCCTTACACCTACATCGTGCATCAACTTGCACATCTTTGCTAGAGGTACTTGGCAATATTTGTAAAGGTCCTCCATGCCTAATTGTTTGACAAGCGGACGCAATTGCAAGTATGATTGAAGAGTGACATCCACATCTCTGGCGCAGTATAGCGCCATGTTCTCTACGTTCAGGTGTTTCCATGCTGGCTTCTGCGTGAAGATACTTGATATATACTCTAAGTCATGTGGAGCATGAGGCTGCACAAGATGATGCAACAACATTATATCCCATACTTGAGTTACTTTTCCGAAGGCAACTTCGTTCGACTCTAAAAAGGGTATGTCAAATGAGATGATGTTCTGGCCGACCAACTCTTCTGCGGTATTAAATACTGCTTTAAGAGCACTAATATAATTGCCACTAAAAGGGACAACAGTAACGTAGTAAGGACTAGTTGCAATCCCGACCATAGTAATGCGATTAGTACGTCTATCGGTCTCGATATCAAGGCAGAGGGTCTTAGCGTTACAAAAGGTATAGACATCATCAATTGTAGGTTGTAGATTGTAGTGCTCAGGTGGAACATCAAGACCCTTCTTTAAGTCTGAAATGGTGGCAGGAATCATGTCCTGGTCCCGCATCAATGCTGCCGGGTGGATAATTGGGATAGCTCTAAACTTTGCCACGTCTATTCTCCAATTTAATCCGCTGACGAAACTTTTCTCTGTGTCGTTTGTCTGTGACAGTTAGAAGTTTACCCCCAACATATCTTGTATTTAAACGGTCTACATACTTTTGAAAGCTAATTAATATTCTTGCTGCGCGGTTTTTGACTTTCAAGAAGGGTAACAATCTAGATGCAAAAGCCGAGGCTTTACGACTCCATAGCTTCCATTCGTACACATCTTTACCAACACCTTTTCGAGTGTAGCAACCAATAGACCCACCAAATAATTGTTGTATGAATTTAATAGCTGTTTTGTCTGTCATACAAATTGAAGCAACAGCAAACCAATAAGGAGATTTACGTCTATTCTTTTTTGGAGATAGTCCAATTGTAAAACAACCTTCTCCATCCCAAAGACCTGCAATATAAGAAAGTTCCATTGCAGTCATTTTAATATCCTTTTGTCTATTTCTTCGGTATCAATTTCTATAGGACTGCCTCTCCATTGCATTACTGATTTAAGACCAGTAAGGAGTTCAAGAGCCTTCGCCCCAATAATGTCGAGCCGAATCCAAGGTCTCGATAAAAGCACTGGCCTAACGTGCTCTCTATAACAATGGCGTACTGCTTCCTTTGCATCCTGTTCTGATATATATCTTCTAGCTGCTGGGTCCGTCGGATAGAGGTTGTTTGGGGGTCTGCAATTGATTGTGTTGAGTATCGTAAGAGATTCACGTTTGATACCAGCTTTCGCCCAAAGCATGTTCATTACACGCCCTGAGCCACCAACTAAAGGCTGACAGGCTATAGACTCTTCTTTACCCGGAGCTTCGGCCAAAGCCAATCGTAAAGAGCCGCCAATTTGAGGCTGAACAACATTCTGTTCGGACCCTTTATGGTGGACTTCAACTCCATCTTCTTCATACTTAAAATCAACTTTAAGCATGGGACAGCCCTGGCACTTTTCACAATCTTTCGTTTTCATTATACTTCCAGAGTTGAATCCAGATAACTATTGGTGGAGTTACTAAAGCGGCTAGTAATAACGAACCTGCTATGTCACCTAACACGGAATCTGAGGTAGATTGAAGCGGCAAACACTATTGTGATAACGAGGAAGGTAAGGAAGCTACGAACCACCGTCCACGGGCCATAATTCGCGGGCATAATCCTCCAGAGAAAGATAAAGCGGGTCCGAATTGGTAGGACTCAGACCCGCCCGTTGTTGTGTGGTTGTTTATTGGGAAACTGGTTTCTTGCCAAAGAGCGACAAGACTTTTTCTTTGAGGGTATCGTAGAGGCTGTACTTGAACACTGACTCCGCGATACTGGTGAGGACTCCACCTACAAACATGATACCAACTGCTTCTAGAACATGTAGCACTAACATTAAGCAGCCGCCTTGACCGTGAAGATGCCAAACTTCGGGTCCCCTTCAATTTCCTTGCCGTCTTTAACGTACTTGTTAGGGAGCATCTCAGCGCCGAACCGGACATTCTGAGCGCCAACTCGACGGAAGTATTCGGGGAATGTCTCTCCCGGCAGGCTGTCAACTCCAATGGCAATCTCAAGTTTCTTCATTGCTTGAGAGCTAAAGGATAGCGGCTCTCCCTTCTTGTTTTTTGCAGTCGGGTCAGGATATGTCCAAAACACCCGCTTGCCTTGATGGTCCCCTTCTGCGACGGCAGCAGAGAGATTAAGTTCCGTAACTCCGTTGAACTTATTTGGCCTCTCTTCTGCTCCTGGCATTAGCTGGAAAACATATTCCCCAACAGGGGGAATATTACGCTCAATTTTTACTTCTGATGCTATTACGGTTTCAAATCCCATGTACCACACTCTCCATTTTTTATTTTTAATTTACTACTAGGAAGGATAGCGGCTAGACAGGTCCACCGCCCTGTAATCGGATACCTCGGAACCTCTTTGTATCCTATCCGCTAAAATTATTGGGGAAGTGCCACCACGCCCCTACAAGGCGTCCACCGCGCTTGTTCTCAGGAGAGGGTCAACTCCATCCGATGCTTTCGCATCTACCATAAGCGTCTTATTGGACATCTTCCCCAAACTTTTATGAAAACAAATTCCTTTATTTCTTGCTTTGCTGGTATTACAATTAGCACAATGTACTTGTAAGATAGGTGGGAAGTTATTTCTTATAGCCCAATCGTATACCGCATACGTACTAGCGAGCGGGCGTTCTCTTTGCAAAAACTTTCTATGTGTGTTACCATCATTATTAATATGGTCTAGAACTAAAACACTTCGTTCAGTTATTCCACAACAGGTACATTTATAGCCACCGTATTTACTATAGACTAAATCTCTCTTCTTACTACGATACTCCTGCATGTGTTTCCTATTTAATTCTAAGCAGGCCAGACATTTAGTATGATTAATTGCTAAATTACCACAGTGAGTACACAATCCGTGGTCTCTTCGATACTCATAACGTACTTTATTCGGCACTTCATAAACAGCTTTCTTGACCCAAGAAGCTTCGTGCTAGTGGTTATTTTGAACCTCGTCCTACATGCCCTTTGCCAAGACTGTTGTAAATCTTAGCTGCACTCTTTTCAGCAGCCTTTTCAGATTTACCTTCACTCATTAATTTTTTCTTAATTGCGAGATACTGTTTGGGCATTCTTCTGTTCCTCCAAAAACTTTGTGTACGCTTCGTTAGCTACATTAAGTAGCCAATGGAAGCTACCAGGACCTTGCTTATTATCTCGTGGGTCGAAGATGACTTCAGGTGGGAGAAAGCTCTTACCTCCCTTTACTCCGAGCCTGTTTTTAGCAATAATACCGTTACCAGGACTATTAGTGATATAGTAATACTCAGTACGGCGACTTTTAGCATCCCCCGGTTTATCGAGGACTGAGCGAGTACGAGCGCACAGAACAAGGTCGAACATCGCAGTAGAACCAAGGAACATTTGTCCAGCCAAGTCCGGTCCAATTAGCATCTCCCCTTGTCCATTTTCCAAATCTGGTTTATCAATTCTAAGCCCACTCGTCACCACAATATGCTTATCAGTATCAATCAACTTACGAAGTAACTTACGGGTAAGTTCTCCCATTACCCCATAGTCGTCAATTTCGGGAACCCCCGCATTTCTTTTCAGTGATTCCCCTTTTTGACGTGGGAAGGATAATGCCTTAGCTTTAACGTAAGTCTTTACAATGTCAGAGAGTGAATCAAGCCCGTATGCGGATTTGTCACGGTAAACTGCACCTGAGCAGAAGGAGTCAAAGTCATCGTAGGAGTTAATCTCCACGTAATCAAGTTCTTCTCCTGCGACTCCAATAAGCCCTTTACCAAATCCAGTCTCTGATGCTCCAATTCCAAGGTCAGGGACTCCCGCAAGAAACGTTGTCTTACCAGAGCCATGTAGACCATAAATTAGAATTTTTAACTTTAGCGAACCCGGCTTAAGAAGGTCGCGGGTATTTCGCAGGACCAATGCCATTAAGGGGATACCTCTCCGAAATCTCTTTCGCCTTTTCTTCGTCCATTAAAAGCGATTTGAAAAACTCAACTTGACTATCTTTAAGTGCTTTCAAGTAGGCAGGACTTACAGAACCGGGCACTACAGTACGCATTCAACCCTCAAAATTACGGGAAGCCGTATTCTAAAGCTGACAGTCTATCGAGCGACTTCCCTTGTTAGAGCTTTGCAGGTCATTTACACCTCGCGTTTGTGCTCTAAACTCTAAAATATCTTCTAAATCTCTAACTGTCTTTAAGTTGTGATGACAAGCACAAAGAAGTTGATATTCATCCTCTGGATGTGTCATTTTTAATATGATTAAATATGTAAACCTGTTTGATATACGTAGTTTACCGTCGCCTACAGGTTTAATATGGTCTATTTCTAGGACATCAGGATGGGTCCACTCACAACCAGAAATACTACACTTACCACCTAGCCGATTTAGTGCTGCTAAACGTAATTCCCTGGTCGCTGTAGACCCCATAAATCTCTGTGTTTCCTCATCTATTATTCGTTCGCGGAGGCCAAAAGTCTCATTTTTTCAGCCAATCTAAACCATTTATTCTTTGCCCATTTAGGGTTTTGGCCGAACTTGGCCGCTAACTCCACCTCAGATAAACCCTGTAACTTGCTCTCAACAAAGGACTTATCATCATCATCCAACTGAGCTAGAAGCTGCCTCATCGCTATAACTTGAAAAGGACCCTTTATAGGTGGATAATCGAGTTTTGCTGGCTCTAGACTTAACTCCTGTCTTTTGTTATACTTACGGAATATGTCTACAATATTCCTCAGTACGATAGTACTAACCCATGTGGTAAACTGTGACTTCTCGGCATTAAAGCTCCCCAGAGCTTGCCAGACCTCAAGAAGGGACTCTCCCACAGCGTCCTCAATGTTGTCAAAGGTAGCTGAGGAACGCCTCTTACACTCCAATTTCACGGTTTTTATGATGAAATCGCGGAGGGAGGTAGCGAATTCTTCCACCATTAAAGGGTCCTTCAGGTAGGCTTCATGGAGTTCGTTTAGGTTCAATTGGACCTCTAGCTTGGTATTTATCTGGGTGGGACACAAACTTATCAAATTCTACTGGCATATAATTGGTGTACTCAACTGCGAATAGCCGCTGCCAAGGGTTCTTTAGCTGCTTCTTTAGTCGTGCCCATTCGGTATCTTGAACATCAGAAGGTCGTTTAGTGGCGTGGAATCCATGCCAAATATTATGAAGATGTCCGTGGATATTAAGGTCACAGCCTCCTGCGCGAGATGTATCAGGTTCGTGGGTAAGCCAGCAGTTACGAAAGCGCATTCCATCACAAGCGAAATCGAATCCGTTATCCATCCACCACGACAAGGACTTAGCTCTATCATGGTTCCCACGTATAAGCACTTTACGACCGGGAATTTGTCTGATAATCCAAAGCCAATCTTCGACTTTCCCTATTCCTACATCACCTAGGTGAATGAGGGTAGCATGGTCATTTAAGGTATTACAAAGATTGCGAACAAGTATTTCAGTAAAATTTGCTGGCCGCTGACAATACGTCTGCATCTTTTCATGCTTAAAATGGGTATCAGCAATGAGATAATAGTCCATTATTTTTCTACGTGTTCATCCGGCTCGCCGTGTACATATCCTAGTTCGTTATCAATATGGTTCAGCTCTGACTTAACATTCTCGTCTGCGTCTTGCAAGTATTCAAGGAAGGCTTGACGTTCTTGCTTTGATAAGTTACGGAGGAATGCGAGTGTTTCTGGTTTGAGGTGCATGGTTGTCTCCTGTGGATTTGACCTTTTAGTGGTGGGGTTAAACTTTGAGGGCTTTTAACTCTTCATAGTCTCCAATAAATCTAACATGCTTCGACCCTCCATTGTCGATTTCTATTTGGGGGTAGCCGTCTCGTAGAAGAGTTTGCTCTAATGATTCATCTGGTAATGGCTTGTATACTTTTGGGAAACCGTACATCCAACCGGAGGGTGGGTCATATAGCATCATTGTATTATTGGAACCCCTCCAAGCTTGAGGTATTCTTCTTTGGGTTGATATTTGTATTTTAATATCTCGTCAACCTGTTCACCATACCGATGCAACTGGTAATATGGACAATACGTCCAGTTATAACATTGCTCACGATTACTTGGCCATTCACCGTCCTTAAATATACGTTTATATCTCTCAATCTCATCGGCCACCACAACGATGTCTCGGATAGCGATTTCAATAGCTCTGTCGTTGCGTTCGAGCTTCTGCCGTTCTGGAAAAGAAGGTCCGACTTGGCCTTTCTCAGACTGGCGAGTAAGGACATTAACATAGAAATTACCTATCTCCTCATTAGGATAAAGCTTATTGGCTGCCCATAGATATAATGAAGCTTGGTCACGAGCACCCCACTTTTGGGGCACGTTAGATTTAGAGCCGCGCTTCTCTGTCTTGTGGTCCCAAATGTCTAGCTTACCTTCATTGCGAAGGGTTAGGTCAATCTTGCCAATAAGGATATGACTATTTCGTGGGTTAATACGCTTTATGCAATTATCACACCAAAACCCATCCTCCGTAAGTAGAGTATAACATATAGGACAATAAGCAGGAAGTGCAATTCTAAAAGTCCTCTCCACATCAACAATATCAAGCTGCTCATCAGGATAATGAGCCTGATACGCTTGCATCATTATCTCAGACTCTATCTC
>Ga0307475_10003083_pt1 | contig 10099 bp, 7 predicted proteins | sample atmos_gasesECM1C_FD_203317 | JGI IMG/M metagenome (GOLD analysis project Ga0307475, IMG submission 203317) | Hardwood forest soil microbial communities from Morgan-Monroe State Forest, Indiana, United States - atmos_gasesECM1C_515 | ecosystem: Environmental > Terrestrial > Soil > Temperate...
TTCGTTTCCGTCTTCTTGGCATCGGCCTTCGACTCGACCTGCGCTTGAGTCACCAGTTCGGTCGAACGGCGCGCGAGATTGGAACTCATCGAATTATCCACCGCGATGTTTACATCCCGCCACGTCTCGCCGCCATCAACAGAACGCTGCAACTCGCCGTTGGAACTGATGGTCCAGCGAAGTGCCGCCGGGCTTTTCATCAGAGAGGAATCGCCGCCCAGTGTTGGTGCTGCTGTCATGCTGGCCGGGGACGCTTGCACTAATGCGGGTTTCGCTTTGCCGACGCGGTCAGCGGACGATTGCGCTTGCTCCGCCGGTTCATTCTGAATTGCCTGGTCCTGAATCTGGTTTTGAGCGCTGGTTTCTGTCGTGACTGGCGGAGCCGCCCCTGATACTTCGACATTGGCCGTGGCAGCCTGCGGGGCTGGACCGGGAACTGAATTCTGTTTTGCGGCCGACGCGGGCGCAGGGTTCTCCAGGGCCCTCGACATATAAGCCCTGTCAGCGCGAGGCGCAAGGTCGAGGGTGCGGCCACTTCCGGAACCGATCGCGGTACCAGAACCTCCTGGGATCCCGCCGGCCGAAGGTGCGCGGCTCAAGAACCTGTCCGCAGCTATCGCACTCTGGGCGCCAGCGGCGGCATTCTTCCGCGTCTCCGTTTGCCTTCCCGCCTCTGCCGGTGCAACGGCCTGCGAAGCGGATTCTTGCGAAGATCGCGGGGGATTTTGCACCGAACTCGCCAATTGATTCCGCGCCATCAGGCTGGTAGGAACCATCTTTTCCCGTTCACGCTGCCGATACTGCTGAATTCCTACTGACGCAACGGCGACGAGCCCTGCTGCCACAACCCCCCAACGAAGCACGGGCAGACTTAACCAGCCCACTCGTGTGCTGCTCGACCTTGCTGGCTCGACGGCTTCACTGGCCGGCAAAGCGAGCGCAACGACCTCGCGGCAATCACCGCAGCGGGCAAGATGCTCCAGCATGCGGTCTCGCTCGCCGGCGGCCAGAGATTGCTCGGCGAAGGCAGCGAGCAAGTCGGCGTCCGGATGTATTTCCGGCGACGGCGACCGCAACCCCTTCACCACGATTTTGGGAACGTTCTGCATTTCAGCTTTTAGCTCTTAGCCTTTAGCTCTTAGCTCCACCTGCAAACCCAACAGAAAACCTCATCCCGAGCCTTCCCGGGTTCTGACCCGCACTTCCTTCTCTGAGAACGCTATTGCAGGAGAATCTTGCGCCAGTCTGCGGCGAATATCCAGCCGCAGGTCCCGCACGTCCACTTCCAAAGCTTCTTCGGCCTGGCGGCGGCTCATGCCTTGTTGGATCATGCCCGCCACAATCTTCTTGCGCAACGACTTGGCCAGCTTGTCCACTTTGCGGCTGATGGTGGATTCATGCACGCCCAGCATGCGGGCGATTTCGGCCAGCGTGCGTCCATCGAGATAATATGCCGCGAGCACCATCCGGTCTTCGCTGTCGAGCGAGGCCAGTGCAGCGTCGGTGGCCGATTCCAGGCGCGAGTCGGCGCCGGGAAGCGGCTCCGGCTCAGGAGTAGCGAACTGCGCGCCGTCTTCACTCTCTTCATCCAGGCTCACCATGCGCCTGGTGCGGCGGTAGCGATTCACGAATTCCTGCGCCAGCACCGTGCGCAGCCAGCCTTCGAGCGATCCCCGCCCTGTAAAGGAAGCGAGTTTGGAGACGCGTTCGCCGTCTCGGGTGGTGGTGCCATACAGCTCGGCGTAGAGACCGTCAGCAAGGTCGCGGGCGGAGGAATCCTCGCGTGCGATGCGCAGCGCCGAGAGATAGAGCTTTTCGCGATAGCGGGTGAGAAAGATTTCCCAGGCGGAGTTGTTGCCGGCGGCGCAGGCTCGGGCGAGCGCGAGTTCCTCGATGCGCAGCGTGAGCAGAAAATCCCGCGCCTCGCCCTCTGTGTTTTCTGCCGGCAAATACTTCGTGGCTACGTCGCATAGAATTTCGGCGAAAGATTCATGGGCCAGGCCGATCTTTTCGCAGCCGCCTTTGGCGTGCAGTTCCGCGAGCAGATCGGAGACTGCCGATTGCACAGCAGCCGAGATCGGTTTCGTGACGCGCATGCAGAAGAGAAGAAGAGTACGGCCGTACCCACCCCGATGTTACCAATTACCGATCCTACCAACTATTAGACGCGTGAGAACTTAATTTTGGCCGCAAGCCTTCACTTCTTTTTCGTTCTTCCCCCGGAGTCGAGATGGGCGGTGCGGGCGTGAGTGCGCCCCGTGGAGCTGGCAACTACGGTCTCCTGGGACCGGGGCGCACCGCCCGCCAAGGGGAGGAAAACTATGCGTACAAGATTCGTTGCAGCAGTGACAGTATTGCTTGTCGTTGTGGGAATGGTGTGCCTGGACATGCGTCCAGTTCATGCCGGAGAGCAGCCTTCTGTCTCCGGCTTCAAGGTGCTGGAACCGATCCGGCACGGAAGTTTAACCGTGTTTCCCATCGTCGCACAGAAAACGTATGCCACCGGCGAGTTTATGACGCTGGATGAAGGGCTGCGTTCTGGCGATGTCGTTGTGACCGAGTATGGAAACGTGCGCGGGCTGATGCGGCGGCACCACACGCCGGTGATGCAGCACGAAAGCGGCGCGGAAGTGAACCGGTTGGTGTTGATCAACAACTCGAAGCGTCCGCTGTTGCTTCTCGCCGGCGAGATTGTTACCGGAGGCAAACAGGACCGAGTGATTGGAAAAGATCGCATCGTTCCGCCGGAGAGCGATCCCGTGGATCTTAGCGTGTTCTGCGTGGAACCCGGCCGCTGGGTCGCAACGAGCGGTCACTTCGGAGCATCGGGGACGACCTACGCATCTGGCGGCGCTAGTGTGCACGGGGCGGTGCCTGGCACTCTCATGGCACAGCCCTCTGTCCGCGCCAAAGCCATGGGTGACAAGGATCAGAGCCAGGTTTGGGCGGAGGTGAGAAAGCAGCAGCAGTCGATGACGGTCGAAGTGGCGGGGGCAGCACCCCTAGCTAGCAGGGATGAGATCCAATCCACCAGTTCATACGCGCGCGTGATGGAGAACAAGGACGTAAAACAAAAGGTGGACGAGATTGCCGCACCCATCGAGCACAATTATGAAAGCTTGATCAAGCAACTGCGCGATCGCAAGGCAGTGGGCGTGGTGGTCGCGGTGAATGGACGCATCATCTGGGCCGATCTTTTCGCCAGCACCGAGCTGCTGGAAAAATATTGGCCGAAGCTGGTGCGCTCATATGCGTCAGAAGCGGTGGTGACGCGCGCGAAAGGCGGCGAAGCCAGCCTTGCGCAGGCTGAGAAATTCCTGGCCGATATGGAAGGGCGCAGGGAAACGATTGAGAGCGAGCCCGGAGTCTATCGCCACACCGAAGTCAACGGCGATGGATTCAAGGCATTCGCGCTGACGTCGCTGCTGCCGAAAACCGGCTTCGATGTGCACGTGGCGAAGATGGCAGAGTGAAGACAAACAGTGGCCAGTGTTCAGTGGTCAGAAAAAACAACTGGCCACTGGTCACTGGCCACTGCCCGCTGTTGTCTGGTAGCAACTCCGCCACGCTCCAGAATCATTGGGCAGGTGAGAATATGCCGACGGTTTTTTCCCCAGACCGCCGCGACGCCTTCTTCGCCGGAGACCAGAAGCGCCGATACAACCCCCGTCGCTCTTGCGGCGAAGTGAACCCAACGCCGGTTCGCAGACGCTGGTCTTTGTTCTGGCAGCGTATGTTCCGGCACCGCGGGTTTCGGCATTTCGTGCTCCGGCGCATTCGATCGAGATCCATCCATAAGCCGAGTTTAGGCACAGTCCAAAATAGGGTAAAGTTACTCGTGGACCCGCCCAATTGAGGTTGGATGCAGGGTGAAGGCTGCGGAGTACAGCGCGGCAGGTCCAGAAAGTTTACGGAGGAAATCATGTCTAAGGGAAATTTGACGAGCCGTTGGCTGAGTGCTTTGCTCACACTATTCGTCGCTGCTGCAGCCTTGGCTGCTGCCGGTCCGGGCTACAAGGTTGTGAACACATACAAAGTGGGCGGCGATGGTGGCTGGGATTACTTGACCGCCGATTCGGCCGCGCGCCGTCTTTATATATCGCGCGCGACTCACGTCATCGTCCTCGATCTCGACTCCGGCAAAACGGTAGGCGACATCGCCGACACTCCCGGCGTTCACGGCATCGCGCTGGCGCCGGAACTGGGCCGTGGCTTCGTCAGCAATGGCCGCGAAGGCACGGTCAGTATCTTCGATATCAAGACGCTCGCAACCACCAGCAAAGTTAAGGTCGGCGATAATCCGGACGCGATCCTCTATGATCCGGCCACGAAGCGCGTTTTCACGTTCAATGGCCGAAGCCAGGACTCCACTGCCATCGACGCGACCAACGGTACCGTGCTGGGTACGATCAAGCTGGACGGCAAGCCGGAATTCGCCGCGAGCGATGGCAAGGGCGAGATTTTCGTCAACATTGAAGACAAGAGTGAGCTGACGGCCATAGATCCAGCGAAGCTGGTGGTGAAGCAGTCGTGGCCGCTGGCGCCCTGCAAAGAGCCAAGTGGGCTCGCCATGGATCGCAAGAACCGCCGCCTGTTCGTGGGCTGCGATAACAAGATGATGGCCGTAGTGAACGCGGATACCGGCAAAGTTCTGGCCACACCGGCCATCGGCGACGGCGTGGACGCGACCGCATTCGATGACGAAAGTGGACTGGCCTTCGCGTCATGCGGCGAAGGCCTGCTGACCGTGGTGCGCGAGGAGTCGCCGGACAAATTCAGCGTGGCGGAAAATGTTAAGACGGAGCCGGGCGCGCGCACCCTGGCACTCGACACCAAAACCCACAACGTGTATGTGGTGACAGCAAAGTTCGGTCCGCCACCGGCGCCCACAGCGGATAACCCGCATCCCCGCCGCACCATCTTGCCCGACACCTTTGTGGTTCTGGTGGTGGGCAAGTAAACCTTCACCACGGAGGAAGAGATACAAAGAAGCTTCTTTGATTTTCCTTTGTCGTCCCTGTAACCGGCACCTGTCATCCTGAGGACCCGTTCTTTGCCAGCCGAAGGACCCGTGCATTTTGCTGGCTGCGTCCATGTTGCTGGCGCATGCATAGGTCACAGTGGGAAAGAATCTGTCCTCGAACAGCCGTTTGGTTGCCGAGCTGGCATCTTGCGTGTATTATCTCTCCCACTCTAGTGGCCCGAGTCTTCCCTCTTACTCGGTCATCTAAATTGCGGCGGGCTTTGAGTGATTTAAGGCATGGCGACTTCCGACGAAAAGTTTTACCGCGCGCGAGTCACCAAACGCGTCGACTTCGCGCCCGATCTGTGGATGGTCCGCATCCAGTCGGGAGAGCACTTCGACTTTCTGCCCGGGCAATACGCCACGCTCGGCGTTGAAGACAGCGGCAAGCGCATCGAGCGTCCGTATTCAATCGTGTCGTCTCCATCAGAAGACGAAATTGAATTTTTCCTCGAACTGGTTCCTGAAGGAGCGCTCACGCCGCGCCTGCACAAACTGCAACCCGGCGACGAGTTGCTCATGCGCAAAGCGCCCAAAGGTAGATTCACGCTCGAGACGGCAAGTGGGCGCAGCAATCACTTACTCGTATGCACCGTGACCGGCGTAGCCCCGTTCATCAGCTACATCCGCACGCTATCGAAAGATTGGAAGGAGGGCCGCTTCGACGGCGCCCACAAATTGTATCTCCTGAACGGCGCGAGCCGTCCGTGGGAGTTCGGCTACAAAGACGAACTGATACGCTTTGCCGAGGAGCTGCCGTGGTTGACGTATGTTCCCACTATAAGCCGGCCGTGGGATCACGCCGATTGGCCGGGTGAGACCGGGCGGGCCGACGACGTCCTGCGCAAATATGCCGATCAGTGGGGACTCAACGCCAGCAATACTCACGCTTATCTGTGCGGACATCCCGAGATGATCGCGCACAGCAAGGCAATCCTGAAGCGACATAGCTTTTTGGACAAGACGTCCATCAAAGAAGAGATTTACTGGATTCCTTCGAAATAGTTTTGAAAAGGCCGAAGCAGCTTTGAAAGAGCCGAAGTAGCCTTGCAAGGGTCTTAAGTAGCTTTGAAAGAGCGCGACTTCCATTCGCGCCGTAAAAGCCTCATCACTACTCAACAGCGGCTTCAGCCACAGCGCGGGCTAGCTTTCGGCCGGTGCGAACACTACCAGCAGTTCCAACTCTTCCGAAATGTCATAGAAGCGGTGATCGACTTCAGCGACCACGAAGATCACGCTGCCTGCGAAAACTTCCCGATCCTCGTCGCCGGCTTTGAGGCGTGCGCGGCCGCGGATCACGTAATAAATCTCGTCTTCACGGTGCGGCTTCTGCTTGTCCGTCGCTCCCGCGGGCAGAACGTAGAGTCCGGCGCTCATCGCCGGAATGCGGAGGAATTCGCGATAGGGCTTGCCGCTTGCGGCGCACTGTTTCTCGATTTCCGCAAGGCCGGCGAAGAGCGCTTTCACAGGATCACTCACGCGAAGATTCCACCGAAGATGAGGTCGGTGAACTGCGGGACCAGATTCTGCGCCTGCAACTCTCCCTCGGGTTTGTACCACTGATAAATCCAGTTGATCATGCCGAGCAGGGCGAAGGCGGCGGCGCGCGGGCTCACTCGTCCGCTGGATTCTTTCTTGACTCGCTTCTGGACTTTTTCCTGAACTTCCGCCATTAAATTTTCCAGGAAGTGAATGTAATCTTTTTTTCGCGAGTTGATACGCTTGCGCAGCGACGGCGGCAGAGGATGGTTCTCGTGCAGCATCACTGTGATCTCGCGGTCGCGCGGACTGAGGACGACTTCGATGTGCAGCCGAATCAGGGCGCGCAGGCGCTCTTCGGGGTCGGCGATGCCACGCACGGGATCGAGCACGCGCTGCTGCGTGATCTCCATGGCGTGGTTCATGATCTCGAACAGGATTTCGTCTTTGCTCTGAAAGTGGTGGTAGAGGCCTCCTTTGCTGAGCTTGAGCGCGGCGGCGACGTCGTTCATGGAAGTCGCGTCGTAGCCGCGCTGCTGAAACAGGCGCGCGGCAGTGCGCAGAATTTCCTGCCGGGAATCGACCACGGTCTCGCGAGGCATTGGGTGACATGGTAACGGGAGAGAGTGGGAAATGCCAACGGGGTGGAGCGAATTGAGCCAGTGCGAATTGAGTCATCGGGTCATTGAGCGATTGAGTGATTGAAAAACCGGCGTGGTTTCGATTGCATATTTTCGATTCTCGTTTTGGGAATCTGCCGATAAAAATCTTTGGAGTCGCAAGTTCGGCGCGATTTTCCAGGATGAAGATTCTTGCATACTCTTAGTTCTCGCCTCGATACCCCTCCCCCGTCCGGTATATTGGAATGAGGCACTTAGCGGCAAAATTCGATTTGATCTATTGGGCTCAGTCACTTGCGGGCAAAATCTTGAAAACTATGGAGTTGCACCGCAATTTCACGCGGGTGGCTCGATCTGGATGCACCGCCTCTGCTGGGCAATGATGGAACGAATCGGAAGTGAGCGCAAGGTCAGATGTCACATACAGGCTGTGGAAAAAACTAATGCCAGACCGCAGGTGCGCCGATCATTTTTCGGACTTCACGGAGATTCAGGTTTATTCTTGAATCAGGAGACTCGCCAATGCCAACGCTCGATTGGTCACAATGCCCCGCTGTTGAAAGCATCCCCGGCAAACGGAGTGGCGCCTGGGTGTTTCGCGGGACGCGCATGCCGGTATCGGCGGTGTTTGAAAATCTGGAGGCGGGTTCGAGCATCGATGAAATCATCGAGCAGTTCCATGTGACGCGAGAGCAGATTCAGGCCGTGCTTGAATTTGCCGCCCGCAGTCTGGACAACCCACCGGTTCCTGCCATTGCACCCGCCGCCAACGATGCGCATTCCCTTTAGGCCCATGACAGCCGCAGCCGTCGAGACGGCGGCCCGGGCCGACCGCGACGCGCAGCCCAGCAAATTCCTCCTGCGTTAATGCCAAAGCGCGGCGAATGATTTTTGCCTGCGGCGTTCGCTTCATCCGCTTCAGATCGCCGGCAGTCAGCGGGATGCGTGTCCGACAGCCTGACCAATTTTTGCTGGCCGTTTCCTTCGCGCAATGGTAGGGTTTGTCGAAACACAGGACCAGATCGATCGCCAGCCAATGGAAACAAGGGCCGCCGTAATAAAAATTTGTGTATGGAGAGGTGATGGGATGGGACAGGCAAGAAGGTGGCGATATCGTCACCCCGTCAACTACGCGGCTGGGGCATTGCTTTTCCTTCTAGTATCGGCCTGCGCGTCCCAGGAGACGGCGAAGCCGCAGCCTGAGAATCCATTCGCTGGCGATCTGAAGAAGTATCCCGGATTGCTCACCGAACTGGGCCACCTGGTCGAAGCTCTCGGGAGTAATGTTCAATTCCCGCCGCTTCGCACCCAAAGCCGTTTGTTGCCACAGTTGCCGCCGACGACAAATTATTATGTCTCCTTTCCTAATTATGGCGAGCCTGCCCATCAAACCCTGGAGACGCTGCGCCAGCAACTGCAGGCAAGTGCGCTGCTGCGGGATTGGTGGCAGCACGGAGAGCTGAGTTCGGCTGGACCCCGGCTGCAGGATTTCCTGGGAAAGTTCTATGAGGTTTCGCAATACCTGGGCGATGAAGTGGTGGTGTCGGGCGAGACGGGCGGAATAAACGGACCGGGCGCGGCCAATCGCAGTCTGCTGCTCGTTGCCGAGGTGCGCAAGCCGGGGTTGCAGAACGTCCTCAGGCAGATGCTGAAGGGACTCTCAGATGGATCGCAGTTTCCGGTGCGCGTTCTGGATCCGCAGGAGTTGGTCCATGAAAAAAAGGGATCGGGAGCGCAGCAACTGGTGGTGTTAGTGCGTCCGGATTATGTGATTGCAACTCAGGGGGTTGAAGCTTTGCGCGGCTTCAACAACTTTTTAGACGCGCAGACCGCGCCGTTCGCCTCGACGCCGTTCGGACAGCGCCTGACAGAGGCGTACCAAGGTGGCACTTCAGCACTAATGGCCGCTGACCTGCACACAATCATCGAACAGATGTCGACAAAGCAAAATCAAAAAATGCTGGAGCGCACAGGCTTTAAAGATGCGAAGTATGTGGTTTGGGAGTACCGGCAAAAGACCGGCGGGTCGGGCAGCCAGATGGAATTGAGTTTCATGGGTCCGCGGCACGGCATCGCCTCATGGCTTGCAGCACCCGCGCCGCTGGGCAGCCTGGATTTTGTCTCGCCGCAGGCGCCTATCGTGGGCAGCTGGCACCTCAAAAATCTAGGGGAGATCTTCGACGACATCAAAGACCTCTCCTCTGATTCGAATCCCAATCCGCTCGCTAGCGTCACGCAGATGGAACAGGCAATGAAGATTAGCCTGAAAGACGATTTGCTCAGCCTGCTCCCCGGTGAAATCACGGTGGAAGCGGAGGGCCTTGCCGAATCCAAAGCCGAATGGAAGATCATTCTGCGAGTCACTGACACTGACCATCTGCAGAAAACATTGGCCAAGATCCTGGCAACTACGCACGTCCAGACGATGCAATTCGAGGAGAACGAGATCACGTATCACTCGGTGACGATTCCTTCTGCGCAAAAGCCGATGCAGATTGTTTACGCCTTTGCAGACGGATATCTGATCGTGGCCTCCAGCCACGATACGGCGGCGAAGGGAATTCGACTGCACAAATCCGGCGAATCATTTGCCAACTCGGCGAAATTGAAGGAATCGCTTCCCGCGGGTCACGGGGCGGACGTTTCCGCACTGCTATATGAAGACCCTACGACGGTGACGGCTATGAATCTGCGCCAACTGTCGCCGGAAATGGCAGAAACCTTTGCGCGCCTTTCTCCTCCAACCTCGCCAATCGTGTTTCGTGCCTACGGCGAGGAAAGCGCGATCCGCGGAACCAGCACGAGCGGAGGGGCGGACGCGAGCGTCATCCTGGTGGCCGCAGCCATCGCAATTCCTAATCTGATGCGCGCACGGACAGCGGCCAATGAGTCATCCGCTATATCCAATATGCGTACGGTGGTTGTTGCCGAGGTCACGTATTCCGGCACCTATCCCGAGAAAGGATACGCAGCCGAT
>Ga0307475_10003084_pt1 | contig 10098 bp, 11 predicted proteins | sample atmos_gasesECM1C_FD_203317 | JGI IMG/M metagenome (GOLD analysis project Ga0307475, IMG submission 203317) | Hardwood forest soil microbial communities from Morgan-Monroe State Forest, Indiana, United States - atmos_gasesECM1C_515 | ecosystem: Environmental > Terrestrial > Soil > Temperate...
GCTCACTGCAGTTCCTGCTCGAACGCCTGCTCGTCGGTCAACGGCACGGCCACATGCTCGGGCGGCATGTGCTCGATCACCTGCAATTCTGGCTTCGCCAATTGCGACGGCAACCCCGCGCTTGGCTGCAACGTCAACCTCAATACCGATCCGGCTCACTGCAGTTCCTGCTCGAACGCCTGCTCGTCGGTCAACGGCACGGCCACATGCTCGGGCGGCATGTGCTCGATCACCTGCAATTCTGGCTTCGCCAATTGCGACGGCACGTCCGCGACGAACGGCTGTAATGTCAATCTCAACACGGATCCCGCCCACTGCGGCTCCTGCAGTTTCTCGTGCGTCGGTGCGCAGACCTGCGTCAGTGGCGGCTGCCAATAGCGCGCCACCAGGGGTTGATGGGAGAGCTCACCGTTCACCATGGTTTCCGCTCTTGTCCAAGGGCGCCCTCGGGCGTAACGTCCCGCCGTTCCGTTGCGGGACGAAAACTTCTTTACCGAGGTCATCATGGCTCGCTTGGTCTCACGCGTTACGGGGATGGTTTCTCATCGATTCTTCTGGGGGGCTTTGGCGTCCGTCGCGGCGACGTTCCTCCTTGGGGGGTTCGCGTCATGCGCGTCCAATCCTTCTTCAGGCAGCAGCGGCTCGACGTCCGCGAGCGGCACGGGCGCCGGCACGGGCTCTCCTGGCAGCGGGGCGATGTCGGGGGCCGTGGCCACCGGAAGTGGCGCAGGTTCCACGAGCGGCACTGCTTCGCACTCCGGGAGCGCAGCGTCGGGCTCCGGCGGCATGAGCGGAGCCAGCGGAAGTGGTGGCATGGGGCCGTGCCATTCCACGGTCCCCAATGTGGATGCCGGGTCTCTCCCGTTCGTCGTCGACAGCGTGTTCCTGCCAAGCGGCTGGATGGGTGACGGACCGCCTCGGGCGCCTTCGCCGGCGACGGACGCGGGGCCGGCGACGCCGGCCTTGGGGTCCGCGATGCAATTCAACCCGTCGATGTACGCCGTTGATAACATGGATGCTTGCACTCCCGCGGGGGTGGGTCGGTCGACCATGGGTGGCAACACCAGCGCCAAGGGCCGCTGCTACGAGATTATCTACACGCCGCACCCGAGACTCTCGGGCAGCGGGTGGGTGGGCAACTTTTGGCTGTATCAGGGCACCGGGGCGATGCCGGAGCGCCAAAACTGGGGCACATTGGCCGGCTATCCGATCCCCATGTCGGATGGGCACAGGAGAAACCTCGCAGGGGACATGGACGCCGGCACAATGAAAGTGTCGTTCTGGGCGCGCGGCGCCCAGGGCGGAGAGTTCGTAGCGTTCCAAGCCGGAGTCAAGGACGCGTTCCCCTGCGCAGATCTCACGCCTCCCCTACCCAAGACGACCTATCTGACGACCACCTGGACGCATTATACGATTGACTTGGTCGGACAAGATTGGACGTCGACGGGTGTCATCGGCGCCTTTGGCTTCGGAGTCGGAGCCCGGCTCACGTCCGCCATCGCCGACGGCGGCGGCGCCAAGGGCAATAGCGGGGACGGCAAGAACACCGATGCCGGGGACTTGTCGCCGCCCGCATGCACCTGCAACTGCCAAAGCGACCCGCCGGGTTGCCTGTTCAGCGTACAGAAGGTTTATATCGACGACATCGAGTGGCAATAGCGAAAGCTCGCGGGGAAGGAACCGTGCGGCGTCTGCTTTTCCTGGTCGTCGCACTCGCGCCCCTTCTTGGCGCGTCCGAGGGCAAGGCGGCGGATCGCGATCCTGCGGTGTCCCTTGCCGTGGCGGCCGGAGTCGACGCTGTCGGGTTCGTTGTCGGGAGCGCGCTCCTGTCGACGAGCCATGGCGACAACGTGCAGAACGACGCCGGATGGCTGACGATCGAAAGCGGTTTCGTCCTCGCTCCGCTGGCGGCGCACGGCGCGAGAGGACAATGGGGCCGCGGCGTTGTGTTCGCAGCGGTGCCGGCATCCTCCCTGGCTGGTTCGGCCACCTTATTCGCTGTCGAGCCCGGCGCGATCGAGCACGGGACGCTTCCGCAGCAGCGCTGGCTCTGGGCCCTTTTCGGCGTTGGGCTTTTTAGCTCCGCGTGGGGCGCCGTCGACGCGATACTCACCGGGGACAAGAAGCGAACGATCGCGCTGCAGCCCACCGTGGGATGGGGACAGGCGGGCGTGCGAATCGGAGGCACGCTTTGAGAACGCGTTTGACGCTCCTGATGCTGGTCGCCGCCGCCACAATTGGATGCGCCGCGGTCCCGCAGAATCGCCGCGCGCGCCTCGCCGATCCAATGATGAGTCTGGACGACGAACCGCTCGAAGCGCACCGGCGACAGAAGCTCTACGACTCGAGAGAGGGCGCGGCGGGCGGCGACGGCATGGCCTCCGGCGGCGGCTGCGGCTGCCAGTAAAGCGCCGTGCGCGCCTGGCCCTTCGTCATTCTCGTCATGGTGTGCGGAGTCCCGTCGCGCGCGGTCGGCGACGATTCCACCGCGCTGATTTCGGACTCCGACGTGCTCGGTCGCGACACGCTGCGCCTGCGGGTGCAGGCCGTGACGACGCGCTTGAGCGCGTATGATCAGTACGGCACGGGCTACCAGTCGAAGGCCGGCCCGATCCTCGGTCCCGGTTCGGAGCGCTTGACTGTGTTGCAGCCGCAGGCCGAGATCGTGATGACGCAAGGCGACAAGGTCACGCACCGCGTCTGGATCCCGATTGACATCATCACGGCGGCTTCGCCCAACAGCTGGCATCCGGTGGCCGACGTGGTGAGTGGCGCGTCGCGCAAGACGGAGGCCGGCACGCTTCAGTGGACGACCACGTACAGGGCGGACGCGCTGACGCACGTGTCGGCAACCCATGGCCTTCACTTGGAGAACCCTTTTCGCTCGTGGAATGCGGGACTCTCTTTCCAGCGCGCGTTTGCAGACCAGAACACAGTCGTCTCGGCCGGGCTCGTGGGGATCTTCGACTGGTTCGATCGCTTTTACGTCACCGGCGCCCGCAACGGCCGTACGCAGCGGTCGAGCACAATGGGAAGCCTGGGCCTTACGCAGGTGCTCACGCCGACAACGGTCGTCAACGTGAACTATGGGCTGACGGCGCAGCTAGGAGAGCTGGGAAACACCTGGAATGCCGTGCCGCTGGCAAACGGCGAGCGCGGTCCTGAGCTCTTGCCGAGCGAGCGGATAAGGCACGCGATCGTGGGGCGGATGGCGCAGTTTCTTCCCTGGAACGGCGCCTTGCGCCTTCACTACCGCCTCTATTCCGACGATTGGGGCATCCTTGCCCACTCGATCGAAGGGCGGCTGATGCAACGGCTCACGCCGAGGCTCTACGTCGGGGCGCTGTACCGCTTCCATACGCAAACTAGCCCTCGCTTTTTCACGACGCGCGCGCCCGTCGACGCCCCGCTCCGAGTCGCCGACAGTGATCTGGCGCGCCTCGACTCGCACACGATCGGCGCCAAACTCGTCGGCGACACCTGGGTCAGCGGGATGGCGCAGGCGCTGCACTACGAAGTCGGCTACGATCGCTACTTCCGAACCAACGACCTTCGGATCGACGTCTTCACATGCTCGCTAGGTCTCGTTTTTTAGTTTACCCGGTTCAGCATGAGCCTCGGTTGGTTCCGTTAGTTCACCCGATTCACCATGAGCCTCACTCCGCCGCCCCTTCGGTGCGGCTCCGTTCCGGCCCAGGCGTTCCGCCACACCGGGCATGGGGGGAGGGACTAGTACGCACGTGGTTGATTTCGGGATACCTGATGCTGGTTGCCTCGCTGAGCTGCGCGCCGAGCGCTCGCGTGCCCGCTGCGACGAGTTTGCCGGAAGAGTTGCTCGTCACGCCGACCGGCGAGCGAATGGATCTTTCGAGCGTAGTGCGCGGGCGCGTTGCACTGCTCAGTTTCTGGGCGACTTGGTGCGACACCTGCACGCGCGAGATTGACTCGCTGAATCGCCTGGCGGCGCGAACGGCCACTCGCCGCGACGCGCTCGTCGTTGGCGTGGCAGTGGGGGAGCCGCATGGCGCCGTGGAGACGTTTGTCCGCGAACATGGGGTTCGTTATGCGCAGCTCGTAGACGAAGATTTTCGGCTCGCCGATGCACTGGGGCAGCGTGACGTTCCGGCCACGCTCGTCGTCAATCGAGAGGGCCGCGTCGTCTACCGCGGGGAGGCGCTCGACGGCAGTGGCGTGGAGGCGTTTCGAAGGGCGCTCGACGAGGTCCGTCATACGGCCGCTCCGTAGCGTGGAGGATTGCCGGGAAGCTAAACTTCCATCACCCGGCGCTCCAGGCCTCGGCCTTTCGTTACCCCGCTGATGCGCACTTGATTGCCGAGAAGGGCCCGGAGCACCTGGCCAATGACCGTCTCTGCGTCGGCTTGGGCGCGCTCGAAGTAGACGACAATCTCGAGTCGCTCCTCGTCGAGCTCCGCGCTTTTTACGCCCGGCAGGTCGCGAAGCGCTCGCACGGGCACGCGTCCTGGCTCGGTGCCCCTGCGCGTGCCCGCTGCCACCAGGATGCGGATCTCTTCGTTGGCCGCCGTCAACTCGCTCATCGAGGCGCAGGCCACGAGGCGCCCGCGATCGAGGATGGCCGCCGCATCGCAAAGCTCCTCGAGCTCGTGCAGATTGTGGCTCGAGATGACGATTGTCGATCGCCCTTTTCTCTCCCTGATAATCCGCCTCAAGTCGTAAGCAACGCGCGGGTCGAGTCCCGCCGTCGGCTCGTCCAAGAGAAGCAATTGCGGCCCGCCAAGAAGGGCCTGCGCGAGCGCCACGCGCTTAGCCATGCCGTGTGAGAGACTCCCGCAGCGCTGCTTCCACCAGTCCTGTCCCCCCACTTCGGCGAGCGCCTTGCGCGCACCCGCGAGCGCCTCGTTCTTCGGCAAATTCTGTAGACGCGCCATGTGAACAAGAAACTCGCCGACCCCATCGGAGGCGGGCAGAAGGGCATCCTGCGGCAAAACGCCGATGCGCGATCGCAGTTGGTCGACGGCGGTGGGGGCAAAGCCGAGCACGTCGATCTTCCCGGCCGTCGGCCGCAGGTACCCGGCGAGCATTGAAAACGTCGTCGTCTTGCCGGCCCCGTTCGGTCCGATGAGCCCGAAGGCCGCTCCGGTGGCGATGTCGAAACTCAGGTCTTCGACGGCGGTCTTCGAACCAAAGCGCTTGGCGAGCTTACGCACCCTGACGGCGATGTCTGCCGGCGGCGCTGTGGCGATTGCGTTAGACATCTTTGCGTTGGAAGACGAGCGCCGCCGCGCTCGCCGTGGCCACGGCTGTGAGCCCGGTCGAGACCACGCCCCGGGCCACGTCGGCCAAGTTCGGTGACAAGAGGAGACCGTCGAAAGCGTTGGGATACGCGTAGGCGAGCCAGCGCGTCTCCGCGAAGCCGGCGCTTACGCGCACGAGCCAGAGGCAGAAGAACGTGGCGCAGATGAAGAGGAGTGACAGAATCGGGGTTTTGAACTGCGAGCCGACGAGCGTCGCGATGCCGCACCACGCCGCACTGATGGGAAGGGTGACGGCGAAGAACCGCGCTCCCCACTGGACGACATCGGCCGCGGGCCAATGACCCACAAAGGCCGTAGCGGTCCATACGACCAGGTTCATGCCGAGCATCACGGCGAGCACCGCGGTCCACGCCCCCAGGCACTTGCCGATCATGTACGACCCGCGCTGGACGCGTATCGTCCAAAAGCACACGGTGCGGTGCTGCATCTCACCGGATACGGCGTCGAATGCCATGAGGGCGACGAGCCATGGCGCAAGCCAAAGGGTCGCGACGAGCATCATCCAGAGCGAGTACGGGCAGGATGCGAGCGCTTTGCCGGTCTCAGGCGCATACCAGCGGGAGAAAAACTGCTCCTGGGCCGCGCGCCAGTCAATCTCCGGCGGCAGATTCTCGCGCCTGACGCGGTCGAGCCAGGCAAAGAGCATCGCCAAGCCTGCCCCCCCAGCGATGCTGAGCACGGCGAGCAGCACGCCCTTCGTGCTCCGAAAGCTCTTGCGGAGCTCACGCCCGGTGACCAGGGCTACCTCGGTGATGGGGCTCATGGGGCGTTTTCGCTCGACGAGGGCGGAGGCACGCACTACTGAACGATCAAGTTGCCGAAAGCGGCGTGCGGCCCTGCCGACGTGGATACGTGAAACCCGCCAGGCCCGGAAGGGAGCAACGGTAGCGTGGAAGCGTGTGGTGGGGCCTTTTCTTTATGCGAAGCTGACTTCGCACTGGCCACGGGGCGTAATTTCCGGTAATCGAATGCATACGGAAGGCGCGTCGGCTTCGGCCGGGTCCCGCCATCCCGAAAGGTTCTCCCGTCCGCCGCCCTCTTCTTTGGACGCCGGCCGATTCACTCCAGTCGCCAGGGCCGCGCGCGCAAAAAGCGCGGCGCGTCCCGCGGCGGCGCCCGAGGCAAGACAGTTGATTCGTTCCGGCTCGCGCACGCCAATGGGGGATGATCGTCGGACTCACGACGCACCCCGGTACCGCCCTTCCTATGGCGCCTTCCTGCGTGCGAAGTCTGCAAGCGATCTGCACCCTCGGGCGGGAAAGCTCGCCCCAGAATGGCCAAGAATATCCTCGTTATTTCCTGCGACATCGCGGAGACCCGCGTGGCTCTCATCGAGAGCGGCATCATCGCCGAGCTGCACATCGAACGGAGGGGTGCGCAGCCCCGCGGCGGTACCGTTGGCGACATCTACCTCGGCAAGGTAACGCGCGTTCTGCCCGGCCTGCAGGCAGCCTTCGTGGACATCGGCCTCGAGCGTGCCGCCTTCCTGCACGTCGAGGATCTCATTCGCCCCGACGACTTCGAGACCTATCTTGCAGGTGGTCGTAAGCACGCCCTCGGCGCCGGCGAAGCCGGGCAAGCAGGCGAGGGCGGAGAGGGTCCCGACGCGAGCGCTCTTGAGGAGGCGCCCGAAGAGGCCATCGGCGCCGCCCGAGTCGACGAAGCGGCCCCGGAAACGCTGGAGTCAACCCCGGACTCGGGTGACCTGCCCCCGAGCGAAGCACCGGGCACGGCGACGGGAGACGGTTCACCCGAGGAAAACGCTGACGCGGGCAGCGACGAGGAAGCCCGCGAGAGTGTCCCCAGCAGCGGCGACGAGTCGGGCTACGAGCCTGAGCCGCCTCGGCGAGGGACCGAAGACGACAGTGCGGCACGCCTGGACGCGGAGCGAGATGAAGAACTGCGCAGCGAGGAAGAGGCCCACTCGAACGACGAAGCCGGAGCTGAGGAGGGCACCGAAGAGGGCGCAGGCACCGACCTTGGATCGGCGGCGATGCGGGTGGCCGCTCCCTCGCTCGAGGATTCGGATAGCGAGCCGTCTCCCCCGGCGGACGACGGGCTAGAGGACTTGCTCGACAATCCAAACCTTCCAGGCTTTACCATCAGCGACCCGGGCGCCCCCGCTCCGATGCTTCGCGCCCCAGCCCCGCGGCTCGAGGGGCCTCGAGAAGGGCGCGGTGACGGCCGTCATCGTCGTCGTGGCCGCGCGCGGGGGCGCAGCGGGCGCGGACGCGAACCGACCCCCCACGTAGAGCGCCCCCGCACGAGCCTCTCGGCAGGGCGGCTCTCGAAATCGACTCCCATCCGGGACGTCGTCAAGGAGGGTCAGGACATCATCGTCCAGATTACGAAAGAGCCGATAGGAACCAAGGGAGCGCGCTGCTCCAGCCACATTTCGCTTCCGGGCCGGTACGTCGTGTATCTGCCGACGCTCGAGCACGTCGGAGTCAGCAAACGCATCGGGAGCGAAAAAGAGCGAGCGCGCCTGCGCGAGACTATCGAGAGCATGAAACCGCCGAGCGGCGGGCTCATCGTGCGCACGGTGGCCGAGGGCCTCACCAAGAAGCAGCTAAAGCACGACGTCGGTTACCTGGTCCGCCTTTGGGGAGAGGTGGCGAAAAAGCGCGAGAGCGCCAAGGCACCGGCCATCCTCGTGAGCGAGCTCGACATCGTACTCAAGACCGCGCGCGACCTCTTCACCGACGATGTCGATCAGCTGGTCATCGACGACCGGGCTCAATACGATCGACTGATCCGCTTCGTCGAGATGTTCATGCCCGAGCGGATGAAGGACATCGCCTACTACGGCGACGACGAACCGATTTTCGATGCCTATGGCATCGAGGACGAGATATCGCGCGCGCTGTCGCGCAAGGTGCCTCTGCCCAGCGGCGGATACTTGATCCTCGACGAAGCCGAAGCGCTGACTGCGATCGACGTCAACACGGGGAGGTACGTCGGCAAGGGCAGCAAGGACATGGAGGAAACGATCCTCAAGACCAATCTCGAAGCCGTGCAAGAGATCGCCTATCAGCTCCGCTTTCGAAACATCGGGGGACTCATCATTCTGGATCTCATCGACATGGAAAAGCCATCGAACCGCGAGAAGGTTCGAAAGACGCTCGATGAGCTCTTGCAGCGCGACAAGGCGAAGACGACGCTGAACCGGATTTCCGAGCTCGGGCTCATCGAGATGACCCGAAAGCGCACGCGCGAGAGCCTCGGTCGCCTCTTGCACGAGCCCTGCTTCTACTGCGACGGCACCGGCCACCTGCAATCCAAGGAGACGGTTGCTTACGAGATTCTGCGCGAAATTCGACGGCGGCGGCAGGATTTGCCCGGGTACACGATCCTCGTCAACTGCCACCCCGCCGTGGCCGATCTGCTCACGGGGAGCGCGCGAAATACGCTCCAAGAGGCGGAGAGCCGGTACATGCGCCGGATCCAAGTCAACTCGCGCACCGAATATCACCTCGAACAGTTCGATCTTTCAGGCAAGTAATAGGAGGACCGATGGACGAGGCGAACAGGCGATCCGGCGAGCGTGTCACGATCAACAAGGAGTTCGAGTCGTTCGACGCGTTCATCCAGGAGTACGTGACCAACATCTCGCGCACCGGCGTCTTCGTCAAAACGCAGCAGCCGCTCGCGATTGGAACGCGCGTGAACCTGCGGTTCACGGTCATCATGAGCGACATCGAAACGATAGAGGGGGTCGGGGAAGTCGTGCGCGTCGAGAAGGATCCGCCGGGCATGGGCGTCGTCTTCCGCGAGCTGTCGAGCTACTCGAAGGACCTGCTCGAAAAGCTGCTCGTTCAGCAGGTGGGCTAGCATTACTGAGTTGAAAGCAGGCTCTCGGTGAGAAAGGACGCACGGAATGGACGCGAGAGACCGAACGGAAGAGGTGAGCCGCAGAGACGCCGCAGAGACGCTGAGGGCGCAGAGGGCAAGAATTCGCAGGAACCGGAGGAGGGTCTGAATCGGTTGACAGAGGCCGTCATCGGAGCGGCCATTGAGGTTCATCGCGTCCTTGGACGGGGTTTCGGGGACTCCTCATCAACTTCAATGTGCCTTCGCTGCGGCCGCTCCGACGAGTCGTTCGAACGCCAATCCAACAAGACTCTGCGTCGTCAGCGTCTCTGCGGCTTCCTCTCAAACTTTCGACGCGCGAGACTTAGCTTTGGCTAGCTGCTAGCCCCCACGCTCTTCTCCGTCGACAGGCCGCTTGCCTCTCTTGCGCGACTTCGTGGCTAAAATTGCCCTAGTTCGCACGGACTGGAAGCCGTAAACAGCTGGCACACCGGTTGCGGGGTGGTATTGTCCCCCGAGCAGTTCGCTCTGGAGGAGCCTGTCGCCATGTCGACTTACCATTGGATTCAGGTACGCGATCGAGTTCTTTTCCCGCTCATCCCGGCGGCGTTATTTTCCGTCTTCTGCCTGGCATCTGGCTGCGGGTCGTCCGGCGACACGGGCGGCAGCAGTAGTGGCGTCGGCTCTTCCTCGGGTGGTTCTGTTACGGGGGGAGGCAGTGGAACGAACAGTAGCGGCAGCGGGCCCTCGACAGGGGCAGGCTCGTCGAGTGGCGCAGGATCGTCGGGTGGCGTGGGATCATCGGGCGACACGAACTCTTCGGGCAGCAACGGCTCTTCGGGCAATACCAGCGCTTCGGGCAGCACCGCCTCTTCGGGCACAGCTGCCGGGGGCAGCGGGACCCCGGGCGGTTCTGGTGTGAGCTCAGGATCAACCACCGGCGGGGGGACGCCAGGCATGAATGCGGGCGCAGGCCCCTGGGGCACGCCAGTAA
>Ga0307475_10003085_pt1 | contig 10097 bp, 7 predicted proteins | sample atmos_gasesECM1C_FD_203317 | JGI IMG/M metagenome (GOLD analysis project Ga0307475, IMG submission 203317) | Hardwood forest soil microbial communities from Morgan-Monroe State Forest, Indiana, United States - atmos_gasesECM1C_515 | ecosystem: Environmental > Terrestrial > Soil > Temperate...
CACCAGGGTGTGAGGTTGTGCACTCCGTCGCTGACTACAAAGGGATCGTTATAGGTCTCGGAGATTTCGTGGCTGAGACCGGTGACATCCACAAAACTCGCGCCGAAGAGACCCGGCGAGATCCAACTGGAATAGTTCACCACCCACCGTGGTTGCGGATCGGCGGTCGGGTCCAGGAAATAGGTGTGGTAGCCGAGAACGCAGCACTGGGTAGTGTCGCCAAAAAAGATATAAACATTGGGATAGAGGAAGGTGGACACATCCTTCGTGGTGATGGAGTTGTTCACGATGTCGTTTATGACGACGTCGGCAAAGCCGCTATCGAATTCGAAGTTAGGCGAGACGTCGTTCACCAGGATGTAGCGGCAGCAGCTTCCGTCGGCGTTGAGAGAAAAAGAGTAGTTACAGCCGGCGAAGTGGTTGGCGGCGCCTTTACAGGTTGTCGATGGCGCTTGCTTGAAGTGTAAGGTGACGGCGGGCAGCGGATCTGGACCGAGCAGAGTATGCCAGTTCGGTTTCATGCTGTTGAAATACTCGGCGCGCTGGATGGAGTCGGAGAACTGAGTCGCATCGGCGCCGCTCGAGTAGACGGCGGTAGAGAATACGGGTGATTGCAGAGTTGGCGTGAGGAATTTCGTTGCGTCCGAGATCAGCGGCTTACCGCCGACGAACCGCAGATTCCCATTGACATCGTCCAGCTCGATGTTCACCGGCTGAACGGGAGCATTGATAAGCGTCGTGCCCCCCATCTGCGGCGGGTTGCCGAGCGTGTTGGTGTACCAGTGACGGTTCGGGTTGCCGTTGGAGTCGAGACCATCCGCAAAAAAATGATCGTTGAAATTGGGCACGGAATCGATGCCGAAAATACCGTGGCGGGCGTGGCCCTGCCCGTTAGTCAGATCGTGTGGTGTAGGGTGAAAGTCTTTGCTGGTTGAGTTCGCCAGGAAATTCGGATCGGTAATGTTGTCGGCATCAATTTGCGCAAATCCGGTAAGAACTGCGCAGAAAGCAAACATCAGAGAAAGGACGAAAGTGGTCAATCGCATTTTTTGAAATCTCCGTCAAGTTACGATTTAAGTCCATGCTTCAGCAGCGCAGTCAAAGACTCTGGATCACAGGGCCGCTCGCCGCACGCGAGTTTCTGCTGAACGTTCTGGAACTCTGGACCGGCGCCGGCTGGCGCGGCCCTAGGGGAAGGCAGCAAGTTTATAGCCTTCAAGGCTAGTGTCAAGTAAAAAGTTCTCGGCTTCCGAGCTCAGACTGTCTGCAGCTGCCCCGTTGTCATCAATCGTCCCAAATGAAGTCTGGCTGTGAGACCGATCGCCAGAAGTCAATCGGTGGGGTAATTGCGAATATATTTATGCGCGTCGGAATCGGCCCTCTGGGTCGTACGGTCCCAGCGATTGGTGAGGCGCCAACGATCACTTCACATCCGCTCGGCTGGGTGTCGTAAAATGCTGACCATGCGCCGCACGCTGGCAACTCTGTTGATCGCAGTCTTCGGATTGGTGCCCAGCAGTTCTGCGCTGTTCCCCTCGGACGCGGAGTCTAACTTACCGGCCTGTTGTCGAGTCCACGGAAAGCACCATTGTGCAATGATGGCCAATCCGCCGGCATCGTCATCTGGTCCAGTAATCCAGGCTGGCAATTGCCCGTTTTTCCCAGGTAGTAATGCCGCCGTTGCTCACCCAATCACAGACATACCAAAGGCTTCCCAAGCGGTTTTCAGCGAAGTTGTCAGCCATCCGGCGACCCACCCGCAGACAGAAGCGCTTTACCGGATATCGTTCAGCCGCGCCGATCAGAAGCGCGGTCCCCCGCTCTTTCGCTCCTAATCACGTTCATTTGTTCCGAAGGCACCCGTGTTAGTCCCACATTTGGTTTGTTCCCTGCCGCCCAAGTAACCCAGGGCCGGCAGAAGAACCCCAAGGGCTACGCGCGCATCCACTTCAGGGATTTCACTTGTATTACTCGTGAAAGCGCCGTTGCCTGATTTCAAAATGGGCCGTCGGAAACAACTTGCGTTTCTTACACATGTACGTGCGGAAGGGTAAAACTCATGAAACTCAAAACTGCATTATTACCGATTGTTTCCATATTCATTAGTTCCACGGCCTTCGCCACCATCTTCGGCTCAGTTCGAGGAGTCGTTCATGATCCTCAACATCGTCCGATTCAAGGCGCGATGGTGATGTTGAAGTCGAGGTCATCCGAATGGGCGAAGAGTGCGACGAGCGATTCCAACGGTCAGTTTGAGTTCAATGCCGTGCCGATTGGCGATTACTCCATTACCGTGGAAAATGCCGGATTTTCACAAGCGGTGCAGAACGTCATGGTCAATTCCGGCAGCGAGCCGATAGTCCACATCCAGATGGCTCTGGCCGGAGTGAAGGAAGTAGTAAACGTGTCAGGCGCAGCGGAGATTGCCCCGACTGATTCCGTCACGCCGATCACTCTCGTTAACCGCCTCGACATCGAGCGAACCCCGGGCGCGTCCCGGAGCAACAGCCTTGCCATGATTACCGATTACGTTCCCGGGTCGTATGTAACTCATGACCAGCTTCATATCAGAGGCGGTCATCAAACGAGTTGGCTGGTCGATGGCGTACCTGTGCCCAACACGAATATCGCTTCGAACCTTGGCCCGCAGTTTGATCCGAAAGACATCGACTATCTGGAGGTCGATCGTGGAAGTTACGGCGCTGAATATGGCGACCGGACTTACGGCGTGTTCAACATCGTTCCTCGCACCGGCTTTGAACGCAACAACGAAGCCGAGCTAGTTCTCAGCGCCGGCAATTTCTACCAGACCAACGACCAACTGAGTTTTGGCAGTCACACACAACGTTTTGCCTACTACGCCAGCATCAATGGAAACCGCAGCAATTTAGGCATTCAGACGCCCGTTCCTCAGGTCGTCCACGACGCCGCCAACGGCTACGGAGGATTCGGCTCGCTGATCTTCAACATCAACCCTTCAAACCAACTGCGTCTCGTCACTTCGTTGCGGAGAGACTACTATCAGATTCCCTATGATCCCTTCCCCAACGACATCGAGAACGCGCCGACTGCGGACAATGACTTTACGCCGCAGTTCCCAAGCATTGGCCTTCGCGACGGTGACCATGAATCCGATGCCATCGTAAATTTCTCCTGGATACATACTTTTAATTCTCGATTGTTGCTGACAGTTTCACCATTCTTCCACTACAACAGCGCCAACTACGACGGCTCGCCGAATGACTTTCCTGTCTCCACCACACAGAATCGCAGTTCATCCTATGGCGGCGGCCAAGTGAGTTTCAACGCGGACGTGGCAAAGAATAATCTGCAGGTGGGTTTGTACAGCTTCTACCAGCACGACAACGAACTCTTCGGAGCGTTCTTCAACGACGGCAGCGGCAATCAGCCATTTACAGACATCGAGCATCGCTCCGGCAGTTTGGCGGCGTTTTTCATCGATGACAAATTCAAAGTCACCCCCTGGCTGACTCTAATGGCGGGAATGCGTCCCACGCACTTCAGCGGCGGAGTTTCCGAGAACGCGATTAGCCCCCGTTTCGGCGCAGCCCTGAATATCCCGCGGCTGAATTGGACTTTCCGCGCCTTCTACGGCCATTACTACCAGGCGCCTCCGCTGATTACCGCTTCCGGCCCGCTGGTGCAATTTGCCCAAGCCAATAGTCTCGACTTCATCCCGCTTCACGGCGAGCGCGATGAAGAACATCAGTTTGGCGTGACCATCCCATTTCGCGGATGGACTCTCGATGCCGACAATTTCAGAACCAGGGCGGTAAATTTCTTCGACCATAACAATATTGGAGAATCGAATCTATTTTTCCCCATCACTGTGGGGCAGGCATTGATTCGCGGCTGGGAGCTGACACTGCGCTCTCCCCGCATCGCCCACCGAGGCCAGGCGCACCTTGCATACTCCAACCAAATCGCAGAAGGAGGCGGGATCGTCACCGGTGGCCTGACCGATTTCTCGCCGCCGACGGACCTCCATCCGCTGGATCACGACCAACGCAATACTCTGAATGTCGGAGGCGACGTTACTTTACCCTGGCGCAGCTATGCCTCGACCAACATCTACTATGGCTCCGGCTTCAGCAATGCCTTTCCCGGCCAACCGTTTCCTGGTGATTACCTCCCTCAACACACGACATTCGATCTGACACTCGGCAAAAACTTCGGTGAGAGCTATTCGATTTCGGTAAATGCCCTCAACGTCGCCAACCGCCGCGTCGAGTTCGATAACAGCGTGACCTTCGGTGGTTTTCACTGGAATGCTCCCAGAGAAATCTATGCCGAGTTTCGCTATCGGTTCCATTACTAACTTCGTCGGCAATCGATTGGACCGACCAATCAATATGCGGTCGTTGACCATCACGTGCCCACTCGGTGACAAGTGGCTGTCAGGGACAGCAAACGCCGGAACCTAATTGAATCTCCGATTTCGTAATGCCTTGAGTAGGGATCGACTATACAATGTTCGACACTTTCATTGTCCGAGCACTATTGGCTTGTGATAGTTCGGGGGTGCGAGCTGGTCCCACGATGGCTTACTTCGAAGTTTATTCTGTGCGCATTTGTTTTCACCACGCCGCTGGCCTGGGGGGATGGCCATGGACCCGCCTTCGGTTATTCCACAACCATCTTGGGCGTAGGCGATTCCAGTATTGAAACCTCACTGATGTGGCGCTCAGGTGTTGCCATGATCAGCCCAAAGTACAGTTATGGATGGAAAGAAAACCTGCAAATTTCCATCTCGGCGCCCTTCCACTTAAATCACGGAGAACACCCGGTTGGCCGATTCTCCGGCACGATGCCCGGCAACCCTGAGGCCGAGGCGCTTCTAGCATGGCGATTTCTCCACAAACTAACTGGAGTTGCCACCCGCAACGAGGCCACATTTTATCTGGGAGGATCGGCTACAACGCAGTCTCTCCCGCGCACGGATGGTCCGCCTCTCGAGCGCGAGCCGAACGTATATGGCGCTCTGGCAGCGGCTCATATCTCGCGGAGGTACTATCTTTCGGCAGGGGCTGGTTATGAACACTATGGTCAGTGGAGCAGCGGTAAGCTCGATCATCAGAGTGACTCGCTGCTCACCAGCGTCGTTATCGGCTGGAGGCCTCCCTTCCTGGATCACGATTACCCCAAGCCCGACTTGCGCTTCTTCTGGGAGACGACAGGCGATCGGATCGGTCGTGCCTGGCGAGATGCCACAGCGACGGCCACTACCGCCGGTGGGGGGGGCGGTCACATTCACGAGGCGCTAATACGGCAATCTGCGTCGGGTTCGAGTGATGTGATCGTCTTACCGAATTCGGGCGGAAAAGGAATCTACTCGGGACCAACATTCCTTCTAACCTACCGGAACATGGCTTTCCAGAGCGGATTTCTGGTTTCACTTTGGGACCAACGCAACGGCACGCAACCGGCTGAGAGATTCCAAGCGGTAGTTGGTGTGAGCTATTTTTTCTTCGGAGGAAAGAGATGAGCGTGTTGCGCAGAGTAGCACTGGCCGGGTTGCTGCTTGGCGTTACGCCTCTTCACGCTGAGTACTTACGAATTCAGATGCGAGTTTATGGACTCGACTGTGAGCTTTGTGCTCGAGGCGTGAGCGCGTCCATTCAACGACTCAACGGCGTCAAGTCGGTCGATGTCAGCTTGAAGAGAGGCAGCGTGGATATCGCGCTCAAACCAGGCAACACATTCAAGATGAGCGATCTCCGCAAGCGCATCCGCGAGAATGGGTTTCGTTCGATGGAAGCCACCGTCACTGCAGTCGGTCAGTTTAATGGTTCCAAGTTTGAGGTACTTGGCTCAGGCGAGTCGTACGATGTGAGTAGCCCCGATTCAAAGTCCGATACTCCTGTGGAAGCTACTTTTGAAGTGCGCTAAAGGAGTTTAAGCTTTCACGTTTTTAGCTTTGCAAACACTTCTTTCGCTTTCTAGCAGGGCACAAATTACTAAACTGTTCTAGAAGGTATATGAGAGGCCGCCCAGGGGAACCACTCTGGCGCGAAGTCCGGTGTCCTCAAGCTGGAATAGCAGGTTTCCGGTAAGAAGCAGGTTGCGGTAGATAGCGTACTTGGCGCCGGCTGAAAGATCGTCTTCTTCGAACGAACCTTTGAACGTCTGTATATCGGGAATATCGTTGTGCACAACCCCATTCACATCGGTGAACGGAACTTGCCTGACTCGTTCGCCGCTGAGCACACGTAGGCCCAGTAAATCTACAGCCAGAGTCAGTTTCGGTTTTGCCCGCACATCGACTCCGCCGGAGTAGAAGAACTGGTTGGGGAGCCGCGCCTTTTGTCCGGTAGAGATATCTCCCGCCAAAATGGAATCGAAGTTCCACTCGTATCCGAGGTTTACATGAGGCGAAATGCGGCCATGGTATGAAGCTGCTACAAACGGCTTCACCCCTGGCGCTCCGGAACCGAGAAAGTTGAGCTCATCGCCGGTTGGAGTCCGCACATCTACGCCTCCTGCCAACGCCCACCGTTCCCTATTTAGGATAGTGCCCTTCACCCGGAAAACCACGTCACCAATTCCGCTGGCCTGCCGGCTGTTGGAGAAAGTTTGATCAATGCTGCCAACAGGATTATTGCGGTCAAAAAAGTGATATTCGCCACCGAATGCGGAGGCGTCGCTGCAGCTCGCATTTTGTTCGCAGGCGGCATTGCGGACGATGTGAGCCGCCGACGTTACGCCCATGTGGATATCAAGAATGGGGACTGCGACCGAGACATCAATCCTGTTCGTGATTCCATATGTGCCGAAAAGCGTAACCTGATGGAGCTTCAGGTCGATGCGATTGATGCTGGTGATGTAATCCTGTTCGAATGTCGGAAACACCCCATTGATCTTGAATTGAGCGTGCGTGAACACAGCCGGCAGACGTTTCAGATTGATGCCGTCGAGCGTGCTGAACCCAAAGAACTGATAGTCCGCTCCAAAGTAGATTCGGTGGCGTCCAATGGTTTCCGCTCGCTCGCCGAAAATGGGTCCGTAACTCTCCGTCGAGCGCGTGAAGACTCCGAGTGTCTTATCGAAAGTAAAAGTAATGGCTGAAGCGGGGGATGCCAAAGGCAAAATCGAAAGTTCCTGACTTACAGCGGAGTTGAGTGGCGTGAAGCTCTGCTGAATGCTGCCCACGAAGTGAGCCGAATGATTGGGATTAGGCAGGATTAGACCTGCGGGACCATAAAGCTGCGGAATCCCGCATATCAGATTGCTGGAGGTGGCAGTGGTGGGGCACACCTGTGCGTTTAATAACTCGGCACCGAAGGACAGCGTCAAAACAGACAGCAACGCCAGAAAAACGCTTCTCAAGGCAAACCTCGGATTGCGCTTCACTTCACCGACTGAATTACCCAGGACCCAGACTGCTTACCCAACTCGATTGTGACGGTACTCTCTTCTGCTTTGCGAACACCGCCTTTAAAGACGTAAAGAAGGGAGCGCAAGCATGTCACAGAGGCGCGCTCTCCGTCAATGCGCGGTTCTCCCGTGGGCTTGAGGTCCATGCGAATGGAATCGGCGTCGTTGAAAGAGTCCTTGATTTTCTTTAGTTCCTGTTTCCGGAGGCTGGGCCACACCGCAGAAAGCTTGTCGGCATCCTTCTCGTCGAATGACTGGGAAAAGCGCCGCAGCGCTCCAAGCACAGCTTCGCTTTCATTGGGCTGACTAGCTGGAGGGGGGCTGGCTGCCGCGGACTCCTGCAGCTTGCGGATATCAGCGCGCGCCTCTTCCGCGTAGGGGCTCTGCGGGTAGTTGCGCACAAATGTCTGCAACGCGGTGATGCTGTTCGCATTTTGGGCGCCTCTCCAATCCATTTCCTCCTGCTGCAGTTTCCCCGCAAGAGCTCGAGCGGAGCCGTTGAAGTGTCCCTGGGGATACTTATTTAGGAAACGATCCAAAGCCACTAGATCGCGGCTGTTCTTTAGATTGTTCCATTCAAGTTCCTCGGCACGAGTACGAGCCTGATCGCTAAAGCGTCCGTTGGGATATGTCCGCAGGAACGTCTCGTAGGCGGCGATGTCGTGACTGTTAGCCAGACTCGACCAGCTTTGCTGCTCGACGTCGGGACGCAACTGACCATCGAGAACAACTTGTTTGCCTAATGAGAATTCCTCAGGAAGCTGGCGAGAGAGGTAGCCGTCATGCGAAAGCGTCAGGTTATGCTGCCCGGGGCGCACGTCGGCGGAAAAACTGCCGTCGTTCTGAACGCTGCCCGTTTCCACACCGTCAATGAGGACCTTCGTGCCCGGCAATCCCTGGCGGATCAACACGCCGGTACTAAGGACAACCTGCTTCTGCAGCTTGAATAGGAGCTGCGTCTCCTTATTCGCGAGCACCTGCGTCGGTTGCACGATGCTCTGGAAGCCCGGCTTCTCCACGCGGATGTTGTAGTTGCCGGGCTGCAGAACCTGAATGCGCAGCGTTCCAGCTGGATTCGTGCGCCCATACTCGCGATCGTTGATGAAAACACCGGCATTCCCTTCACTGGTTTTGATGGCCAGGGCCCCGGTATCGACGATCACAGCCGAGCCCGGCGGGGTGAATGAGGCCCAAAAGACCGGAGGCTCGGGCGGCTTCGGGCGAAAAGGCTCAATAGAGGTTCGGACACGATACACGGTCATGTACGCATAAACTGCGATGCCAAGAACCAGGCACAATCCCACCGCACCCGCGAGCTGCAATCCACGCACATAGGCGGCGCGCTGGCGGCGCAACTCGGCTCCGGGCAAATTTGTTTGCACCCAGGCGCGATCGAAGATGTGCCGGTACACGCGATTGCGTACCTGCAACTTCCCGGAACAGGAACGAGCGATGCCGGAAAGACGCAGCACGGATATGAGCGGGCTGATTTCGTCGTCCAGAACGCGCTTGCCGTTCCAGATCTTTCCATAAAGCGTGAGCAGGCTGGAGGTATCTACTTCGCTGTGCAGCATGCGCTCGCGAACGAACAGCAAATTGTCGTCCTGCTGGCGGGCATTCTGGTTTAGAAACAGACCCTCGCAAAGACGGTCCACCACGGCCGGGCTGGCAGCCTGCTCCTGGGCCAGCGCCATGCAAAGGCGCTGGGTCAGATACGGGTGCCCGCCTGTCCAATGCAGCACGCGCTGGAGCAGGCGGCGAGCAATCTCGGGACGGTCCGCAAGTCCGGCGCAAAGTGGTGTAGCTTCATGCTCGGTAAAATCGGTGAGTTCAATGCGACGGCCGATGTTAAAAGGAGTGGTGCGGGTGTCCCGAATCAGGTCCGAGGGCGTCGCCACTCCGAGTAAACAAAAACTCAATCCGCTCAGATGAGGGTCGTGTGTTCGACGATTGTAGAGTTCACGAATGCCGGCAAAGAATTCGTCGGCGCAGAATGGCAAACTTCGGACCGCATCGATTTCATCTACAAAGATCACAACGTTGCCCGGGCAACGTGGCAGCACGATGTCGGTAATCGCGTCCATCCAGCGGTTCATTGGTCCGAGGTGCCGGTGATCGTGCCAGAACTCCTCCAGTTCATCTTCGAGTTCAAGCTGCTGGCCAATTCGCTCTAATAAGCCGTTGTACCACTGCTCTGAGCTCAGGTTCTGGCCCAACCCGGTGAGATCAAGAACTGGAACAGAGAATCCCTTTTCCCGCAGGCGGGCCGCGGTGCGAACCATCAGAGAGGATTTCCCCATCTGTCGCGACGTGAGTACGTAACAGATTTCGCCGCGCGCAAGTGAGGAGTAAAGGAGTTCGTCGGCATCGCGAGAGACGTAGCAGGCGGCGTCGCGCCGGAGAGTGCCTCCCGCGACGAAGAAAGACTCTTTCGGAATGGCCGCCCGCGTGATCATGAGAGATGCAGCTTCAAATAGATCTCGTAAAGACGGCAGCGCAGCCGCATGTCGTGTCCCGAGTCGCCCAAGACAATGCCCGAGCTGCGCAGCCGATAGAAATCTTCCGCTTTGCCGGAGTTGCGGCCGGCGAGGATATCGCGCACCACACTACAAATCTCCGCATCTTGAGCCAGCATCACCAGGATTCTTCGCAGATGATCTCCAAAGGGCCCGTCGTCGCGGCTGGCGCGCGCGGCAAACGCT
>Ga0307475_10003088_pt1 | contig 10096 bp, 9 predicted proteins | sample atmos_gasesECM1C_FD_203317 | JGI IMG/M metagenome (GOLD analysis project Ga0307475, IMG submission 203317) | Hardwood forest soil microbial communities from Morgan-Monroe State Forest, Indiana, United States - atmos_gasesECM1C_515 | ecosystem: Environmental > Terrestrial > Soil > Temperate...
TGTGAATCTTGAGAGCCACCCAGCGCTTCTGCACCTTGTCCCAGGCCTTGTAGACCGTTCCCATGCCGCCCCGCCCGAGCTCACGCACGACGATGTATTTTCGGACAACGTTGTTCGGGTTCGTTGCCGCGCGCTTCACCTCGTCCGGATCTTCCTGCGGGGCCGCGGGCGAGACGTCGCCGCGGGCGAGGGGGGCCGCGCACTTCCGGCACAGGTACACCCTGCGGACATCCATCTCCGAGATGAGGTAAGTGGTGCCGCAGGATTCGCACCGGAGCCGCACCATCCCCCGCTGGAGCCGGAGGGCCTCCTCGAGGGCCGCCGGCGAGAGAAACCCTTTCTCGATCAGGACCTGTCCGAGCATCGGGACGAATTCATGGCGCCGGGCGCATTCTCCCTGCACCGCCAGAGCCTCCAGGAGCTGCTCGCGGCTGAGCCGTTTGGAGATGACGAGGATCTCGCCGAGCGAGGCCTCCTGCCGCACGGTCGCGTAAGCCTCCGCCCGGAGAAGCCGGGTGACTTCCTCGCGGAGGACGTCGGCCTGCGGAGTGCTGATCAGCTTCCTGGCGAGGAGGAGGTCGGAAAGTCGGGGCCGGGACTTCGGGTCGCCGGGGGCACTGGAAACGCTCCTGCGCTCGGCAAAGCAGGCGGCCACCTGGTCCCGGGTCACCCAGCCGCGCTGGAGGCAGATCCGGGCGAACACGGTCTCGAACGCGTCGGACCCCTGCCCGGCCCCCGAGCCGGTGGTGGTCGAACCGGATGAGTCCGGTACGTTTTCCGGATCCGCCTGCTTCAAGAGGAGAGTCCTTTCACGATGCGCGTCCTCCCTATGATAAGGAATCCGCCCCCCCGGGCGCTCCCCCGAAAAGCCGTCGAGTCGGGAGAATTCCGGGATTCCCCCACGACTCCGCCGGGGGAAGGGAGTTCGCTTCCCAGGGAGTCCCGAAGAAAAAAAACTCGAGCGGATTCCCGCGGCATGGGGATATAATACATAAAGAATGCATCAGCGGTGAGGTGCACGGTGATCCGGTGTTCGGGCAGGGCTTTCCTGGGTAGCGCGGTCGCGTCCCTGCTCCTTGTCCCTCTGGCGGCGCTCGCCCTTCGGGGGGAACGCCCTCGAGGCCCCCGAGCGCGGCCGACCTGGCTCGGTCGCCGCTGATCGACCGCGGCGACCGGCGCCGGGTGGGTCCCAACGTCCCACGAACTTCGGGGGCTCCTCTGGGCGGGCCCCATTCAGGGAGGGAATGAAGGATGGTCGAATCGCCAGCTGCCCCGTTCATGCCGGGCGAGCCCCATCACGGCCCGTCGGAGACCACCGTCCGGAGATTTCGTCTGGGAGCCAGGAAGTTCCTCCGATTCCGGATCGACGAGGCGTCGGCCAATCTTTCCTGCAAAGGCTACCTCTATACGCTCGGCCAGGGGCGAGCGAACAAGGCCAGGGGGGCCATCGACCTTTCCGAAGGAGGCGCGCTTCTGTTGACCTGCGAACCGATGCCCGTGGGCATGAAGGTCCAGGTTCGCATCGAGACGGAGGACGGCCGTGACTTCCTGGAGGCGGCGGCCGAAGTCCGCTGGTCGAAGGATGGCAAGACGGGCCATTACACCGGCGTCGCCTTTTCCAGCTTGGGCGATGCCGAGATCCGGATGATCGCCCAGATGCGGGAGTCGATCACGAGGTCGCGCCTCAAAGCTCCGGCTTCCCCTCTCCCCCGGACGGACCTGCCTGCCGGGCAGGAAGGCGAGACGCCTCCTCCCGCGAGGTAATTCCCCGGGATCGCGGACCGGAAGCCCTCCCCCGACGGCAGCGAGCGCGGGCGCCGGAACCGTCGTCGGCGGCCTGGAGCGGTTCCCCACCGCTCCTCCTCGAGACGGATCTTCCCGCCTATCCCCGACGATGGCGCGCGATCTCCTTGTCGAGGTGGGGATAGCTGGCGGCGACCTTGGTGAATTCCCGGTGATTCGCCAGGGCTCTCGCCGCGGCGGGGTGATGCGCGATATGGCGCACGAGAGCCGGATGATCTTTCACCATGTCCGCCAGCCGCGGGTGCGTGGCCAGCATCTCGGCCATCTCCGGATGCGTCGCGATCGCATGCTCGAAGCCTTTGGGATCGCTGGCCAGCAGCTTGTCCATGCGAACATGGTCGGTGAGGATCTTCGCGGCCTCCGGATGCGCGGCAATATGGGCCGTCAGCCACGGGTGATTCGCCGCGATCTCCGACAGGCGCGGGTGGTTCGCCATGAAGACCGCCGCCTGCGGGTGATGGCAAACCGCGTAGGCGAGTCCCGGATGCTCGCCCAACAGCTTGAAGAGGCCCTCCTGGCGGGCGATGCGGAGCCCTTCCTCGGGTTCGTTCCAGGCCCGAAGGGTCATCTCCGGGAGCTTGAACTCCGCCCGGCACTTCGCAAACCACTCGGCGTGGCCCGGATGCCGCAGGGCCATGGCCATGAATTGAGGATGCTCCGCCAGGGCCTTCGACGCTCCGGGATGCGCCGCGATGGTCTTGACGAGGTCCGGATTGAACTCGAGGGCCGCCTCGATCGCGGGATGCTTGACCAGATCCAGCGCAAGCCGGGGATGCGTCGACAGCACCGAGTCGAGCGCCGCGGGATGATACGCCAGGACGAGCTCCAGCTTCGGATGCTGGATCAGGAACTCCGCGGCCCGGGGGTGTTCCGCAATGTCTTTCAGGACCCGCGGATGATCTTCGATGATCTCGTCCAGGCGCGGATGCTGGGCAAGGAACTCGAGAGCCTTCTTATGGGCGAGGATCGATTCGAGGAGCTTGGGCTCCTGATCGAGCTTCTCCACGAGATCCTCGGCCTGGGCGGCTTTGACGGCGTCGGCCTCGCCCTTTTCGGCGGGAGCTTTTCCTTTGGCCTGCGCGGCCCAGACCTCGCCCGCGGCGAAGAGAGGCCACAACGCCAGGAGAAAGGCGGGAACGATCCGGGAGGCTCTCACGACGACCGTCATATCCGGCTCCTTCATTCAAGATTGCATGATAAATGTACCCCAGCCGACATCGGACGTCCGTGAAAAATGTTTGAAGGAAAGCGCTCAGAACTGGATCGAGGCCGCCGGGCTGTTGGTGATCGAGTAATTGGTCCCCACGAGCGCCGGGTTGGCGGGACCCGAGGGGTAATGTCCCTGGGTATCGGCCCCCTGGACCGAGGCGTTCCAGGTATTCCCCGCCGCGGGAATCGCGCTGGAGGCGGTCGCGTTGGTCAGGCTTTCCTGGGTATTGGACTGGAGGAGATTCGCGCCCGCCGAAAAGGAATCTCCAAGATTGGGGATGCTCGTGTCGCTGGCGAGGACGCCGACGGCGCCCGCGGCGCTGGAGCTAATGGTGTTCTGGCGGAGGAGGGGAGCCGAGGTGTCGAACGTCGCGACGCCCGAGGCCCCGCTTTGAGTGATGATGTTCGAGGCCAGCGTGGGGGACGCGGCCTGGAAGACCTGGACTCCCGAAGCGCCGCAGCCCGAGAGCGTGCAGTTGGTGAGACTCGCGGTGCTTCCGTCGAAGACCACCCCGACCCCCGTCGTCCCGCTGACGGAAATCTGGACCCCGGACAGGCTGGACCCCGCTCCCATGACGACCGCAGCGCTCAGAGGGGTGCCCGCATGCGCGCCCCCGCTGACCAGGTAATTTCCCCCGTCGACGATCGTCGTGCTCGATCCGTTCGTCGCGGGATCGCCCACCATGGTGACGCCGGGCTTCAGAAGGATGGGGAAAATCTCTCCCGTCCCCCCCGCCGCGCTGTAGGTGCCCGTCGCCAGGAAGATCGAATCGCCGGAGATGGCCTGAAGGAGGGCGAAGCGGATGGTGCGGAAGGGAAAGGCGGGGCTTCCGTATCCATAGCCATCGACCCCGTTGACCGGATCCACGTACCAGGCGATGTTGTAGGGTCCGTTATTGTAGTTGTTGCCATAGTTGCAGGCCGGAATCACCAGGGCGCACGCGAGGAAAAGGCCGGCGCGCAAGCTTGCCTCGAGACTCTTCATGGCTTCCCTCAAGAGGGACCCCTCGGGCCCCGATGCCTCCGGCAAGGAACCTCAATATTTTATCTCCCGGGACGGCGGAATGTTTGACGGAATCCGCACGGACCCGGACCGGATCAAAAGGCGGATCCCCGGTCCGCCGGAAGGCGGACGGGAGCCTCCCGCCCGGCCTTCGAGGGGGCGAGGGCCGCGCGGACGGTCGGGTATTTTGACCCGGCGGAGGCCCGAAGGGCTATCCTTAGCGGGGGAGGTCCCCGGCCGCGCCGGGGCCCGCCGGACCAGGAGCTTGTCGAGCCTCACGATCCGCGTCTCGGACGTCGCGATCCGCCTCACCGCGGAGGACTCCCGCTTCATCGCCTCCGCCCGCCGGCGCTACCGGCCTTTCGTGACGAATCGTTCGCCCCAGCTCCGGCTCCAGCTGGAGCTCGTGCGCGAGAGTCTCCGGCCCCACCGGACCCGGCCGCGCGTGGTCTGGGACGGGCGCGCCGGGCGCATCGAGCGTCATGACCTCGAACTCGACCTTGCTCCGGGCATCGGGCGCGCCACGATCGTCCGCGCCCCCTCTCCGCTCGACTCGCTCCTTCGCATCGCTCTCAGCTTCGAGCTGGCCAAGCGAGGCGGCTTCCTCTGCCATTCGGCCGCGGTCGACGGCTGGCTCTTTCCGGGACTCTCCGGCGCGGGAAAGAGCACGCTCGGACGGGCGGCGCCGAAGAACAGGCTTCTCGCCGACGAACTGGTCGGCGTCGTCGGGAGCCGCCTCTGGGGCACGCCCTTCCGCGGCGATTTTCTGCCCGGAAAGAATCCCCGGTCGCGGCCGCTCCAGGCGATCTTCCTGCTCGATCGGCACGGCCCGCGGGGCGTGGCGGAAGTCCCCAAGACGGCGGCGCTCGTCCGCATCCTCCGGTGCGCGCTTTACTTCGGGAACGACGCCGGCGACGGCGGGAGAATCCTGGCCGCCGCGCGACGCTCTGTTCTGGGGGCCAGGACCTTCGCGCTCAGCTACGACGCGCGGAAGACCGCGTTTGCCGGCGTGGAAGCCATGATTCGCCGGGCGCTGCGATGAATCCGACCGGCTCCGGAACTTCCCGGGGAGATGGCGGCCGGAGTCCGCGATTCTGGGATCTCCTTTACACCAGGAAGGGCCTGTCATAAGATCAGTTCAGGGAGTTGAGGCATGACCGAGAAGAAAAAGAGGCCCTATAAACCCCCGTCGATCCGCACCGAGAAGGTTTTTGAACGGCGCGCCCTGGCCTGTCAGAAGGTCCAGCCTCCCCTCCCGATCGTCCCTCCTCCTTGCCGCGGAATATACAAGCAGTCGTAAGGGCAGGCTCTCTATGGCCCGGTCTCCGACCTACTGTCGCGACTCCAAGCTGCCCTCCCAGGAGATCCAGGGGCAGGTCGTCATCGTCGTGCCGGCCAGGAGCGAACTCCACCAGCTGGACGAGGTGGGATCGTTCCTGTGGGGCGAAATCAGAACCAGACGATCGGCGCAGGATCTCGCCCAGGCCGTCTGCGGGGAGTTCGATGTGGACCCGGCCCAGGCCGAGAAGGACGTCCGTGCGTTCCTCACGGCGCTCGAGGAGAAGGGACTGCTCGCCCTCGAATGAACACTCCGGCGCCGGAAGAGCCCAGCTTGCTGGGCGAGCTGCAGGAGCTCGCCTACGCCCAGTGCATTCCCCTCAACATGAGCCTCGAGCTGACGCTCCGCTGCAACATCCGCTGCACCCACTGCTACAACTTTGACCGCGATCTGCCCCGGCCGACGCCCGCTCCGGAGCTGAGCTACCCGGAGATCCTGGGGCTCCTCGACGATTTTCGGCGGGAGGGGACCCTGTACCTGTCGCTCACGGGCGGAGAGGCGATGGTCCATCCGCGCTTCTGGGACATCCTGGACGAAGCGGCGGCCCGCCGCTTCGTCATCACGGTCCTCTCCAACGGGACCCTTCTCACGCCGGAGGCGTGCGACCGCTTCGCCCCTTATGTGGCCCTGGCGGGCCTGAGCCTGAGCGTCTATGGGGCCCGGCCGGAAACCCATGACGCCGTGACCCGGGTCCCGGGGTCGTTCGAGCGGACGTGGTCGGGAGCCCGGCGGCTCCGGGAGCGCGGGACGGGCGTCGCGGTCAAGTTCGTCATCATGAAGGGGAATGCGTCGGAAGCCGGCGACATGATCCGGATGGCGAAGGAGGAGGAGTTCACCTACTCGGTCGACACCACGATCACCGGGCGCTACGATGGAACCCAAGGGAGCCTGAATACCCGCGTGGACCCGGAGCTGCTCGAATCGCTCTACCGGGGCCCTCTTCGCGACGAGCTCACCGTCCGAAAGAGCGATCCCACCGACGACGAATTCAAGTGCAATTGCGCCCGGGGAAACGGGGCCGTTTCTTCGACCGGCGAGGTCTATCCCTGCATCTCGACTCCGCTGCGGGCGGGCAATGTCCGGGAGCGGCCCTTCGGGGAGATCTGGAGAAACTCCGAGGTCTTCAGGAGAATCCGGAGCCTCCGGATCGAAGATTTCAAGACCTGCGCTCCGTGCTCGCTCAAGGCCTGGTGCCGCCGCTCGCCCGGATCGGCCGTCCTCCTCCACGGCGATTTCGCGGGCGTCGACCCCTGGGTGTGCAAGGAAGCCGGAATCATTCGGGACATCCTGGGGCCTCCCCAGGAATCCGTCCCCGAGTGAGCCCGCATGCGCGCCCCACCAGGACCGCCCGCGGGAGGAGAGCTGCCGGAGCAAAAGCGGCCGGAGGAGCCACCCCGAGCTGGCCCTCCCTCCCCGCTCGTCCCGGGCCCAGCGCCGAGAAACCAGCCCGGACCGGTCGAGGCAGGCCTAGCCGGCGCCTCGACCGGAACGGGCCAAGGGAGGACAGTACCTCCGACCGCCGGTGTGGATGGCCTGGCGCCCGGAGGCTATACGGTTCCTGACGTCCGGAGGACGCCGCTTGACGCCCCGCTCCCTGCCCTTATCATTATGTACACCAAGTAATGACACCCGTCAAGTCCACTCGCCCGGAGGCACCGCCGCCATGAAAAGGACGTCCAGAAGCGACCTCGCCGGCGCCCTCCGCCCCGCCGGCCGGACCGACACTCTCTCGGAGACCCTGGAGATGCTCCACCAGATCTTCCAGGCGGTGGACCTGTTCTCCCGCCAGACGCTTCGCGACTTCGGCGTGTCGGGCCCGCAGATCTGGGCGCTGCGGACCATCGACGAGGGGGCGCTCACCAGCATGGGCGATCTCGCCCAGCGGATGCACCTTCACATGAGCACCGTCACGGGGATCATCGACCGACTGGAATTGGCCAAACTCGTGACGCGGGAGCGGTCCGACGCGGACGCCCGCGTCATGGAGCTCCGCCTGACTCCCAAGGGGCGGGTCCTCCTCGGGAAGGCCCCGGAACCGCCGCGCAGCAAGGCCGCCCGCGGGCTCCAGCGCCTGACGCCTAGGGAACTGGACCGGGTCCATTCCGCCCTTCTCCTGATCGCCCGGGCGATGGACGTCGAATTCACCCCGCGTCCGGGGGCGCCGGGCCCGGACTCCTGAAATTCCACCCGCCCTTGACAGCCCCCGAATTACTTTGTATACAAAGTAATGGAGGGCGAGCATTGGCGTGGCGCGCATCGAGGATCCGGTCCTGAAAATGACGGTCGCCCGCGAGCGACCTTTCCCCTGGGGCGGAGCGGTATGAAGGGGACCACCCGGCGTTCGACGGGTCCCGCGCGCTTCCCGGGGTCCTATTCCAGGCTGGGTCGGACCATCCTCCTGAGCATCGTGGTCGGCTTTCTTGCCGGACTTGCCGCCAAGGGGCTCGAATCCGGAGTCCAGCTCGGCGTCGGAACCCTCATCAAGCGTTATTCGGATTCCAGCGGAACCCAGACTCTGCAGTTCCGCTGGCCGATCCTCCTCTTCCCCGGTCTCGGGGGGCTCCTCTCGGGCCTCCTGGTCGGCCTGCTCTGCCGGCCCACCCGCGCGCACGGCACGGCCGTCCTAATCGACGCCTTCCACCATTACGGCGCGGAAATATCCCTTCGAGACTCGATCCTCAAGGCCCTCGCGGCGACCGCGGTGATTGCCCTGGGCTGCTCGGTCGGGAAGGAGGCGCCCATCGCCGTCCTGGGGGCGGCGATCGGCACGACGGCCGCGGCGGCCCTCGGCATGACGCCCCGCGAGCGGCGCCTCTTCCTGATCGCCGGCTGCGCCGCCGGGGTAGGAGCCATCTTCCAGTGCCCGCTGGGCGGCGCGCTCTTCGCCACGACGGTGCTCTATCGCGAGCCGGAGATCGAGGGCGACGCCCTGCTCCCGTCGATCATCGCTTCGGTCACGAGCTATTCCACCTTCATGGCCTTCGGCGGCTATGGCCACCGGCTGCTCGAAGGGACCCGGAGCCTGGTGTTTCGAAGCCCCCTGGAGCTGGCCCCCTATGCGGGTCTGGCCATGCTCTGCGCGGCCGTCGGGATCCTCTTCTTTCACTCCATGAAGGCGGCTCCGCGGCTTCTGGCGAAGCTTCATCTCCCGCGCTGGCTGACGCCCGCCGTCGCCGGTCTACTGGGAGGCCTGATCGCCTGCGCGATCCCCCAGGTCATGGATTCTCAGTACGGCTTCATCCAGCGCGCCCTCGACGGGCCGGGCAAGGTCCAAATCGTCATCTGGCTCCAGGCCGCCACCCTGTTCGCTGCCGTCATCATCGCCAAGTGCGTTGCCACGTCGCTCATGATGGGCTCCGACAGCGCGGGAGGCCTTTTTGGCCCGGTCGTCTTCATGGGAGGCGCGGTGGGCGCTGCGATGGGTTCGCTGCTCGAAGCACTCTTCCCCGGCGCCTTCCCCGAGTCCCTCCGGAGAAGCCTGATCCCCGTCGGCATGGCCGGGGTTCTTTCGGCGTCGCTGCGGACACCGCTGGCAGCCATCGTCATGGTGACCGAGATGACGGGCAGCTATGGACTGATCGTCCCGCTCATGCTCGTCAGCATGATCTCGTACCTCCTGGGGCGACGCTGGGGCGTCTACGCCGAGCAGGTGGGCGGCCCCCACGATTCTCCCGCCCACGCAGGGGAGTCCGTGATCTCCCTCCTCGAATCCCTGAGGGTCCGGGACCTGATGGAGGAGCTCTGGCCGTTCGTCGTCGGCCCGGAAAAAACTCTTCCCGAACTTGTCTCGCTCATGACGCGCGGGACGCGCCCCACCTTCGCGGTGGTCGACGGTCGACGCCTGATCGGGACCATCCCCCCTTCGAACATCGCCGCGGCGACCGGGGGCGATGTCCCCAGCCGGGTCTTCTGCGCCCTGGATCTCGTCGCAGACGACCTCAAAGTAGTCTATCTCGAGGATGATCTCTACAGCACGCTCGACCTCTTCCGTCGCTTGTCCCTCGACGTCCTTCCGGTGATGGATCAGCGAAGCGGCGACTACGCGGGCATGCTGAGTCGCGAGGCCATCTCAAAAACCCTTCGAAAGCGGCTGGCCGACCAGCGATTCCACATGCTTCGGGAGCATTCCGGACTGACGGCCCTGGCGCAGGAAAGCCTGCTCGAGAATCTCCTCTCCGAGATCGCCAGCCACGCCACCGGCCAGGTCCGCCGGATGAGCGTGCCGGTCGAGATCGCCGGGAAGTCCCTGAAGGACAGCGGCTTCCGGTCCCGCTACGGATCCCAAGTGATTGCGGTCCAGAGGGCGACTGGGGAACTCTTCACCCCGCCGGATCCTGAGCACCTCCTGGAGAAGGGGGACACGTTGATCGTCTTCCACTCCGAGCTCGGGAACGACCACCGGCCCCATCCGGGTAGGGTTCCCATGCAGACACCCGATTCCGAATTCAGCCCGGGGAGCCGTGTTCCGGAGAGCATCTCGACCGGAGAGTCCCCTGATCCGACCCCCCGCAGCGGATAGCCCGGGCGGGACCGCCCGTGCCCATGCTCGGGCTCCCCGGCGGATCGATCGAGACGGGCTCGCCGGACCCCGCCCGGGGGCGCCGGTCCCGAATCTCTTGACCCCCGCTCTCCCGGCCGCGTAGCTTGACCTGGGATGACGGTCACTCTTGCCTCGAGGGAGCGGGAGCTGCTCCTGGACGAGTTCAGGGCCATGCGCCCGCAGGCCGCCAGCGCGATCGCCC
>Ga0307475_10003090_pt1 | contig 10091 bp, 13 predicted proteins | sample atmos_gasesECM1C_FD_203317 | JGI IMG/M metagenome (GOLD analysis project Ga0307475, IMG submission 203317) | Hardwood forest soil microbial communities from Morgan-Monroe State Forest, Indiana, United States - atmos_gasesECM1C_515 | ecosystem: Environmental > Terrestrial > Soil > Temperate...
CGGCAGCCGGTCCTAAGGGCCGCACGGCAAACGCCTCGACGGATGCCACTTTGCGCGCAGAGGTGCTAAGCTATTCTCGCAATCGCGGCCTATTTGCCGGCCTGTCGCTCGAAGGCTCCAGCCTCCGGCCAGACAACAACGCTAACGAAAAGGTCTACAACAAGAAAGTCGAAGCTGAAGCCATCGTTCGCAAGGGTGCCGTCGCCGTTCCTCCCGCTGCGCAGGAGCTTATCGGAATTCTCAACAAGAAGTCACCCAAGAACCTTTCGGACCCAAACTCCTTGAAAGAGTAATTCCAGCTAGTTCACACTCTAAATGATCTGGCGCAGCGCCCACGGCTTTCTTCATTGTGGGTGTGTCTGGCGAGGGCGCTGCCGGGTGCCGCACCCTTTCGGACTTAAAGGGTGCGGGTTTTGACTCTTCCTCGGCTATCTTCCTCCGTCTGCGCACGCCGACGCCGCAGGAAAGGAAGATTTATGAAGAAGGTCTCTAGGAAAGTGGCAAAAGAGCTTGCTGTGCTGGCGCGGATGCCGGACGAGAAGATCGATTTGACGGATGCGCCGGAAGTGCGGGAATAGAGAGGGGCGGTAGTAGGGAAGTTTTACCGCCCCATCAAAAAGCCGGTGACGATTCGCGTGGACGCCGATGTCCTGGCCTGGCTGAAGCGCCAGGGAAGCGGATACCAGACCAGGATAAACAAGCTCCTTCGCGAAGCCATGGAAGGCAAGCGCCGCGCATAGCTAGAAGGAAGAAGATTCTTGCAATGGATGGAAACGGCCAAAGAACTCGGCCGCCCCATCTCCCCCCGCGCGGCCGCCCACATCATTGAGCCTCCTAATTTTCGCTTATGTTTCCGTCTATCCGGTTTGTGATATATTGAAGTAACTGAGGCGTATCCGACCGCAGGTCGGAAAAGAGGATAGAGCTATGGCTACTGGAATTAAGCCAGCGTTTGAGAGGATTGTCGAGGGTAACATCCAAGATAGATTGATTGCGCCATGTGCCACGGTCCACACAGAGCCCGGTTCTGTCTCCGTTTCGGCTGACATACCCGCTCTGTTGAATCGCCTATTGCTTTTTGAAGATTACTATTTGCAGAGTATTCGTCTAAAAGAGTTCGAGAGTCTGGTCCTAAACCTTGGCCTGGAAAACGTACTTCTTCTCTTGGATTCCGGTGCGCTGAAAATTGATCTGAACCCCACACAGTTTGGGCAAACAGGGCAAACGGCTCGCGGTTTGGGCATACGCGACAAAGAGCCTCTTCCGCTCCTTTCATATTCCTTCTCGTTGATTCGGAGTTCCTATGAAAACGACTATCTCGTTCGCTCAGTGCAAGACGTGCATCACGCGTTGTTCAATGTCCACACGCGAAGCGACTTGACGAAACTGGAGGGTGCGATCCTCCGAGCCGTGATGCCAATACCGGAGGACGCAGGAGGCGCGGCGATACTTGCATTCGATAGCGAGCTTAAAGCCAACTCACCGATCTTTCGGACAGCATTATTCTCCCGCCTTCGGCTTATGCCAAACTTCTCAGCCCAACAGCCAGATGTGTCTCTCACCATCCGTCCCGTCGATGACACGGACTATAACGTAGAGACAAATTTGGAAACCTTCGGACTCACAAAGGAAGAGACTCACAAGACCGTGGGATCCTCTCTGCTTGCTGCGGGATACTTGAATCGTCGCATCGAGGACATGGAAAACTACAACGCCCTTTCAGGTGTAGTCGATGATGAACTGTTTTTGTTTGGAGAAAAATTGAAGCTGCTTGCCGCCAGTGTATCTCCGAAACGCAGAGAAGCGACGTTCGATAAGGTGTTGCGTGTTGGACAGTTTCCTGCTTTCGAGTTTCAGCAACCAACAAAGACGTTTGACATGGAAAAGTTCTTGAAGATCCGAGATAGCAAAGAATGCAAGGACTTCCGCAATTGGCTCAAGCAAGCTCAGTTCTGCGATGATCGGGAAATCTATTTGCAAGTGAGGTCGTTGCGAGCGCGGCTCGGAGCTCTGCTACACGGAACAGCCGGAAAGATCATTAGGTTCGCTCTCACTAACCTAGCTGGAGTGACAAATCCAGTTGCGGGTTGTGGGGTCAGTGCGCTTGACACGTTTGTTCTGGACAAAGTGCTTCCACTTTCAGGTCCAGCGCTCTTCTTGGATAAAATGTACGGTTCGCTATTTGACGGGCGGGCGGCCGCCCCTTAACTCCGAAAAACGCCTTTGGCAGGGTGGCGCCGCGTTCCCCTTGTCTTCTCCTTTTCTTCGCCGTACAATACGGACGAAGGTGATTCGAATGACGCTGCTTGAGAAATACGTCGAAGACGCGGACAAACTAGCGCAGGATGTTGTCAACGCATGGGGTGTGAACATGCAGGCGGGCAACGGTGACCTGCTGTCTTCTGATTTCAAGGAGTTGTTGGACAAGGCTTGTCGCTATCGAACTGCGAGAAGCATTGCCGACAACCATCGCGAGTTCAACGTCCTTAACGAGCAAGCGGTGGCTGAAGAACAAAGAGCTCGATTGGGATTCGCGAAAACCTACAAGACGTTTTGGGAGCGACACCAGAAAAACTAAGTTCGGAAGGATTCACCAATGACACTGCACGTCAATGAGCGTATGACCTCGATTCGCAGGAGAACTGGCGCGTTGAAAGAGAGCGCCGAAAAACTGGCTGATACGATCGTGAATCCGGAGTCCCGCAGTTGGGCGCTGCAACGAATCTGCAAACCTTTGTCGGAAGTGGAACACACGGTGCTGCCCTTTGCGCTCAAGGCCAGCAATGCGTTCTGGGCATGGCGATGGCTCGACGTAGCTGATTCTCAGCTGCAGGTCGCCGCGTGTCTACTCAAAGAGGTTCAAAGCGCAATTGAAAAGTGCGGACCCGCGTTTGAGCTGGTTGGACTTTAGGCAGCCAAGAAAGGAAGGGTGCTAGTGAAAACTCGACTCAAGCCTGTGGTCGCCCTAGGATTGGGTGCCGCAATGGTGGGATGTGAAGTGCTAGTTCACGAGAAGGGGAGCCTTCAACATATTGAGATCGAGATTCCACTTCAAGAAGCTGTCTTGACCTACAGCCCGACATACACCGCGACGGCCGTTGTTCCACGAATGCCAGGACGCGAATTCCAGTACATCTAGATTAAGGATAAGACGGCGGGTGGCCGAGGCAATAAATCCTTTGAAGCGATTTAAGTCGGGAGGGACGACTACATCGGTCGTCCCTTTCTTTTTTGGAGCATGGTCGTGTTTGATCCGCACGCAGTGAAGATTCATATTGACGGGAACTGCTGGAAGAATCCTGGCGGTAGCGGAGGACTGGGGGTGCGCGTGGATTACGGGTGCGACATAGACCGCGAGCCAGAAGTTGTCGAGTACCGTGGGTATTTCGAAACGAATAACCAGCGCATGGAGCTGCGAGCTTGTATTTTTGCTCACGAGTGGATTGATGAAAATACGGATGACGTCGGGGCCCGGCGATTCATAATCCTAACGGATTCTTCGTATGTTCACGGCGGATATTGCTGGGTGATTGGCTGGGCGCAAAATGGATACGCAACGAGCGTCGGACGGCCAATTAGGAATCCGGCCCTCTGGAAAAATCTGATGACTTTGCGGCGGCGGCTTTATCGACGCGCGCGGATCGAAGTGAAGCTTATTCCAAGAAGATCAGACGAGGGAGCCAAGGAAGTTGACCGGATAGCGAAGGCGGCCGGGAAGCTCCCGAGCTATGTCGATTATGGATTTGAAAAGGGCAAAATTGGGCGGCCAAAGAATAACAGCAGGAAATCGGCGCAGCTTTATCCTGCGGCGGGGCAGACGCCCATCATCAGACCTTATAAAAGCGATATGGCAAGTCGAGAGGTCCAACTCTTCAAATTTGAGGTGTGGGATGACAGCAGGAAACTCTTTTTCGACAAGTTCCAAGCTTATACGGGCAATGCTATCGGTAACGAGCTCCACCGCCAGAACGTGTACCAAGTTCGGATGAACGACATCCCAAAGTATCCTCAGATTCTTGAGATTCTGTGGTCGAGAAAGGAAAGGGATTTTGTTGCTCAGTGGATTGCTAAACCGTAGGCAGACGGGCGGGTGGCCGGGTGCCCCATCCTTGCGGGTTTGGTTTGTGCAAGGGTGGGGTAGTTGGCGTTTCTTTTCCCTGCTCCTCGTTCTGCCATTCTTCCGAACCGACCCTATCGAACATCTCTCCCCTCAACCGCCCCGCAAACCATTTCCACTGCTCACAGTGAGCTCTACCCCTTTGTTTTCTTATCTTTGCAAAATCTTTCGAACAAAAATCAAGGTTTACCTAATGATTGAACTAAAATAGTATTTGACAGAGTAGCTAATCAATGATAGCATGAGTCGTGATTTTTCGACGACACCGATGCCAACCTCGCAAGTCGCGTTCCTTCTGCGCCTTGCCGCTGCCGTCCTCCCTTCTGAACTTTCAACTTTTAACTTTCAACCTCCAACCTGCGAACAACTCGTCTCGTATCTCCTTTACTTCCAACTCCTTCCGCACTTCCCTCCACAACGGCCACTCGTCAACTCCTTTGCCATCAATCCCTTGCGCACTCTTTTCGCCTCAACGGAGGGTGTACCCCTCCTCTTTTCCAGAAAGGAACAACAAATGACCCTCACAACCGATAAACCCTGCTCCACCAATACCGCAAGCGTTACCCAGAGCAACGCCACGGACACGGCCCAGCCCAAACCGGACGACTCTGCCCGCTGCCGTCACTTCACCGCCGGTGGCTGCCGCTGCCGTCTCGCTGTTCTGGACCCCCGCTCCCATCTTTGTTTCCGCCATTCCGCTTTGCTCGCTGCGTCCCAGCCGCCGCAGAACGACTCCGAAGACCTCTCCGCCGAACTCCTCCCCGAACTCTCCCAATTCAGCTCCGGCCTCGACATCCACAAGTTTCTCGCCCGCCTCCTCATCCTCATCACCAGAGGCCGCATCTCACCCCGTCGCGCCTCCGTCATGGCCTACGTCACCAACCAGCTTCTCCACTCCCATCGCGCTATCGCCCGCGACAATCACCTCCAGCCCCAACAAGAAACTATTGACTGGGACTTCAGCCACTGGCTCGGTCCCCCGGACGAAAATGGCTTGAAGGGACCAGCCGTCTATAAAAGAGCCGTCCTGGCTGGACGCGTCCCAGACCCGAGGAAAAAATCCTCATGACGTTTTATTTTGTAGCGAGGGGCTATGGCTCGTGCTCTGTCCTTACATCCTTACTTCGTTCCATCCTTGCTTCCTTTTCCCATCGGAAACAGCAGGGGTTCGGTAGGCGGGGCGTCGGCAATTTCCTCGAGTTGCGGATACTGGCGGCGAAGCGGTTCCGGCACTTTTACTTTCGAGCCTTTCAGAATGCTGATGAGCTGCAGGGCGTTGACCACCGCTTTGCCCTGAAAATGATTGTTGGTGATAACAAACGTTTCGCGGGCCCGCTCGGTGACTTTGCGGACGCGCGTAACCCAGGGCGCGAGCTCTTCCCCCGTGTAAAGATAGTTGTAGCGCTCATGCGCTGGGATGGTTTCGTCGTCGGTGAACCAAGTGTCGTACCGGCGGCCGTGAAGGCGCACGTAGCCTACCGCCGACGTGGTTTGCGCGGACGGGCCAAGCGAGCGCCCGATGATTGGCTGGTCGATGTTGCAGAAACTGACGCCGTGATCGCGCAGGAATTCCAGGGTTTCGGGAGAATCCCACGAACCGTGGCGGACTTCGACCACCAGCGGGTAGTCCGCGAAGCGTTTTATCAAGGAGGAGAGGTAGGCAACCGTTTCCGCCGTGCGATGAAACGAAAAAGGGAATTGCAGCAAGACCGCGCCGAGCTTATTTGCTGCGCGCAGCACGTCGAAGCCTGCGCGAACGGCGCGCTCCTCTTCCGCGGCAGAGCTGGACGACATGGATTGAACATCGTGCGTGAATCGCTGCCAGAGTTTGGCGGTAAAGACAAACCGCGGATTCGCCGCCACGCGATCGAGCCATTGCGCCGCGTGCTCCGGACGCAGCGGCTGGTAAAACGAAGTGTTGATCTCGATGGTGTCAAAGAATTCCGCGAGATAGGTTGCTTCGTGAAATCCTTTGGCGCGTCGAGATGGATAGACGTAGCCGGCCCAGTCGGGATAGGACCAACCCGCCGGGCCGATGCGAACTATGCTGGCCGGCGCGGAAGTGTCCACCCCTAAAAAGGAAGAATGACGGGGTTGGCTGGATGCCGGCTTGGTTTTTGATTTGCGTTGTGGCATGAAGTGGCGGTGGTGGTTGCGCCAAAGGCAGCGTAGAGGGAAGGGAGGGGAAGTGTCAACGCAAGCTGCGGCAAAAAGTCCGCACGCCGTTGCTCGCGGCGTTGCAGGCTGCTATGCTTTTCGACGATGTGGTGCATGGATCTGAGCCGCGTCTCCCGCCCCCTTTTCAGCTTTTCCTACAGGTGCGCACATGAAACTTTCCATCAATTACAAGCATGTCGAGTCGCACAAATCAGCCGAGGTCGAAATCGAACGCCACATTGGTAAATTGAAAAAACTGCTGCAGAGTTATTCGCCGGATCTCGTGCAATTGCACGGCGCCTTTTCAAAAACTCCGCGCACGGACGAACATTCCTGCGCGCTGAATCTGTCGCTGCCAACCGGGACGCTGCACGCCACCGGCACCGGCGCGACTGTGCGGACGAGTTGCAAGCAAGCCTTTAGCGAGCTGGAAGCTCAAGTGAAAAAACACCAGGCAAAATTGCGCAAAGATTACGAATGGAGACGCAAACGCCCCCTCCCGCCCGCCGAAGCTCTCTCCTGATTTCCGCGCTCGGGCCGCCCGCGTCGCCACCGCCGCCCCGGCGCTCGCGCCGCTCGCCCCTGGTTCTGCGGCATCGCGGCCCGCGGCCGCACACGGCAAGCTCCCGCGCCTGCCGAGGAACTCGGCAACGCATCGGCGAGTCGGCCTTTGCGTGGTAGAGTGAGCTGTGCGTCCCTTACCGTGGCGACGAGCATGCTACAATGAGAAATTCACGCCACAGGGGCGTAGCTCAGTGGTAGAGCAGCGGCCTTTTAAGCCGAAGGTCGTGGGTTCGATCCCCACCGCCCCTACCAATCCTTCTCCCGCTAGAAGCAATTCGACCGCGAAGGTGTCGCGGAATCTATGCGAATGGGCGGTACGTACCTTCGCGAGTTCAAAGAGTCGCTGCAATCTACGTTGCCATTTTCCCTTTGCACTGTGGACCGTCCATGCCCCTGTCCAGAAGAAGAATCGTTCGCTTGAGCGTGGCGCTGCGTCCAACGCTTGAACAACCACATCGGGCAGAACGCAGTAAACGGGCACGCCGGTCTTTTGCGTATGAAGGAGCAGCTTGTTTCCGTCGAGGCGGCTTACGTCGAGGTGCGTTGCATCCCCGATCCTCAATCCCGAATACTGCAGCAGCAAAAAGAAAGCGCGGAGACGTCGCGTAACATTCTAGAGGTTGGGCGCGTAGTAGCCTGTTTTCGCGTAGACGCTGAGAGGCGGAAGTCCCTTGGGGGCGCGCAGCTTGACCTTGATTTTGCGCCAGCGCGCGTCATGTGATTTATTACTCGGGCGGTATCCCAGAATATACTGGTTGCGTAACTCCGCGCCGATCTTTGCAGTAATGTCCGGCAGTTCATTTACATTTTCCACCGCAAAAGCGCGCCCACCAGTAAGTTCCGTCACTTCATTGAGGAGCGAGGGTCCGTTGAGTTCCTCTGGCGTTCGGCTGCGGTACTCGAATGCGTCGAATACTCCGACGGAGTACAGTTGCGTATCCGCTTCTCGTACCAGTTTCTTGATATCTTTCTCGTTGTACCGACTATTGTTATCGCCCCCATCAGACATGATGAGTAAAGCTCGTTTGCCGTTTCTGGCGGTCCTCATCTCGCTGAGGCCCAGAAATATCGCATCGAGCAGTGCAGTGCGGCCCTTCGCAGATGCTGAGAGTATGTGGCTCTGCAAGTCTTCCACATCACTGGTGAAGGCGCTCATAACTTCTGCGCGGTCGTTGAAACTGACCAGGAAGAATTCGTCTTGCGGATTGGCAGTCTTGAAGAACTGCAAGGCGGCTTCCTTGGCCTTACCTACTTTGTTGGCCATGCTGCCGCTAAGATCAAAGATGACGCCGATGGAAATGGGAACGTCTTCGGAAGAGAAATACTGGATCTCTTGCTCGACGTTGTTTTCGAAGACACGGAAGTTATCGGGCTCAAGGCCTGTAACCAGGCGGTTGTACGGGTCGGTGACAGTGACGTTGACAAGCGCAAGGTCCACATCGATATGGACGGTTTGGCCCGGCTTAATGACCTGGCCCGGTGTGTCATGCTTCACGTCGTTGGCGACGCTGGATTGTGGGAAGCCCAGCCCGGGGAAGATCAAGACAACGAGGGCAATGAGCAGCAGAAACATGAACGTGATGGATAAAATGCGAGTCGCGACTGGACTACTTTTCACGTGGTCTCCGTCGTGCCGAGTGTCATAAAGATGAATCTGAGCGACTGTTGCCCGTACCTTGATCGATTTGCGCGGGATTTGGAAACAATTTGTAGTCACCAAATTCCTCGGTCTTCACATCATCATCGCTGACGCCCGAGAAATTGAGCAGGCCCGTCATCGCAGTGACCATTCCCGACGGGCCTGCGATGTAGTAGATAGGTCCAATGAGTCCGAGCAGATAGCGTGTAAGCATCTGGCGACTGATGTAGCCTTTTTCGTAAGGCCAAGCGATAGTTCTATGGCCAGTGATCGTTGGCACGAAGGTGAAATTAGGATTCTGCGCGGTCATACTTTCAAATTCTTCGATGAACGCGGCATCGTCCGCTTCCCGGTTTGAATAGAACAAATACAGTTTGTGCGGCAGACGTTCTCGAATGGCTGACTGAAGGATGCTGCGAATCGGGGCAATCCCGATGCCACCCGCGAGAAACACCGCCGGCCGGGTGATATCTCTATGGAGCGTGAAGGCCCCCCGTGGACGGCTGACGATGAACCTGGTGCCAAGAGCGGCAGCCTTCAATGCGCTCTTGAAGGCAGTCTTGCGCATGCGCATCGCGATCATAATCGGCTCTTTGTCCACAGGAGAGCTTGCGATCGAGAAGGTCCGAGAATTGTCGCTTTCGCTACCGAAGATAAAGTCGGCATGCTGACCAGCCCGGAATTCGTAGCGGGCGCCATTTGTGTCAAACCAGAACGCCATCGTGTCCCTGGCAATTCTCTGTCGATCCATCAGTGTCATGTGATATTCAGCCATGGTTTTATCCTAGACGTGACCTTGCGTTGCGTTTATGGCCGCCGTCGGCATTTCGACTACATAGACCAAATTGCTTGCGGTTTATTCCGCGCTTGTTTCGACGCAACAATCACTAAACGTGACAAATCAGAGACACGCATCCAAACAGGCATTGCAAAGAAAAACGAGAGAAGGGACTGAGGCAGACTTACGGTTGGGATCCATGACGGACCATCCAAAGGCGATGCGGTAGCAGGTAGGTGAATCCCACAAACGCTTCCCACCGAGTGGACGTTTTGGTCAGTCCACGATTGAATCCTGCGTCCACCACCAAATTCTTGCGAAGGGCCCGGGAAACCGCCCAGAGATTACCAACGGTATTGCCCTTCTCGAATGGTTGTGAGAAATGCCATATTTCGCCAGAAATTGTGAACTTCCCCAGGGGATGGGAAATGGACAGTGTCTGTCCGAACTGCGCTCGACGTACGGCGCCCTGCACCTGCTCGGCAAGTATCCCGTTCGTGTCGAAGTGAAATCCGTGGAGATCTTCACTCAGAAGAATCGAGGTTGATTGACGAAAAGTGCCAATGTCGAGTTCCGGGGCGACACTTGTGTGAATCCGCCCCACATAGCTGACCGAAACAGTCGGCCGGGATCCACCACCGGAAATCAGAATGCTTTGGACACCTGCGAAGACCTCTCCTTCGTGCACCGACGTCTGGTGTTTTGACTGACTGATGGCGAGCGGCTCACTCTGCAAGAACAGCTCCAACCGCGGAAGCACGGACAGTTTGGTGACTTGGCCGATTCCGATCCGCTTCGAAAACTCTGTCGAGTTTTCAGCGAAGAGCACGCCATTC
>Ga0307475_10003091_pt1 | contig 10089 bp, 9 predicted proteins | sample atmos_gasesECM1C_FD_203317 | JGI IMG/M metagenome (GOLD analysis project Ga0307475, IMG submission 203317) | Hardwood forest soil microbial communities from Morgan-Monroe State Forest, Indiana, United States - atmos_gasesECM1C_515 | ecosystem: Environmental > Terrestrial > Soil > Temperate...
AAATCAGGCGGCACGGCATCGCCTGCGTCCGGCGCGACCGCTGGTCCCCAGTGCGACAGGAAATCACGTATTCGGTTCTCGTGTGTCGCGTCGCGGGTTGGAGCAGGATCGGGAATCCAGAGATTGATTTGAAACCTCCCATTGCTCGCCGCCCGCACAGCATCAGCCCAGCCAAGAATTTCCGTTGACGACATCAGAAGCGCACCGCAGGCACCCAGGCCGCCTGCATTGGCAACGGCAATGGACAGAGCAGGGGCGCTGGCACCTGCCATGGGACCCAGAAGAATAGGAATACGAAGACCATACCGCTCGCAAAATGCGGTTGTTCGGTCGCGAACGCTCATGGCGCGACTCCCTGACTGCTGGAATTTTCCGTTCACTTCGGAGAGCAAAATTACCACTCCATGGAATGCCATGGAAGACTGTTTTCCGCCAGGACCTTACCGTCCCGGCCCGCATCAGCGAACGCTGGCCTTTGCCGTCGCTACCGACATCGCAGGCGCGACGGGTTTCTCTGCGAAGTGTGCCCTCCCTATAATGGTCCCTTCGGCGACCCGCGACCGGACTGAGCATGGAGCAGTGCCTTCGCGCCTGCGCGCATTCAAGGGACTCCCCTGCGAATGGCGGCCCGAGACGACCGACGCTGTCGGCCGGAAGGCTGCTTGTCATCTTCGCCCCGATTGTGGGCCTGGTCGCGTCGACTGCAGCCTTCGCCACCGCGGCATGGTTGATCGGCTGGCATCGCGCGGAAATGCTGATCGCGGCCGAAGTCGCCGGCGCCGCCACCGGCATGCTTGCCATGCTTCTGCTGTACCGGCAGATCCGCGAGCGGCAGGCGGCGGGGCGGGAACTGCAAAGCGTGACGGCTCGCGCGAGCGACGTTATCGAATCCGCGATGGATCCGATTATCTCGATCGACGCCGCTCAGCGGATCGTCGTGTTCAACCCGGCGGCCGAGAAGGTGTTCGGCTGGCCGCGCGACGCAGTCCTCGGGCAGCCCGTGGACAAGCTCATCCCGCAACGATTCCATGACAGGCACCGCCGGCACATCGAGCACTTCGGCCGGACCGGCGCCACCACGCGGCGCATGGGCGGCCACACCGTGCTGACCGGCCTGCACGCCAACGGCAAGGAGTTCCCGATCGAAGCCTCGATTTCACAACACAGCGAGGCAGGTCAAAAACGGTTCACGGTCATCCTGCGCGATGTCTCCGAGCGCGTCCGGGTCGAGGAGGCGCTGCGAAAGTCGAAAGACGAACTGCGCGAACTTGGCGCTGCGGCGCATGCCGCCAGGGAACAGGAAATGACGCGCATCGCCCGCGAGTTGCACGACGAGCTGGCGCAATCGCTGACGGCCCTTCAGATGGACGCCGCGTGGTGCGTGGAACGGGCCGCGGGCAGCGAATTGGCGATGGCCGGGCGGCTCGCCCGGATGGAAGCCTTGCTGAAACAGACGGTGGCAGCGACGCGGCGGATCGCCGCGGACCTGCGCCCGCTGATGCTCGATGACCTGGGACTCGTGCCCGCGGTCGAATGGTTGGTCGACGGCTTCACTCAGCGCAACGGAATTCCCTGCGAGCTGGCCGTCAACGTCGGGGAACTTGAACTGCCAGGCGCGCACGCGACGGCGGTGTTCCGGATCGTCCAGGAGTCGCTCTCCAATGTGGCCAAGCACGCCCGTGCTTCGCGCGTGCAGGTCGACATCGAGCGCAATGGCACGCAGGTGACGCTCAGCATTCGCGACAACGGCGCCGGATTCTCACTGAGTGATCCGCGCAAGCCCAACTCGTACGGGCTGCTCGGTTTGCGCGAGCGCGCCTCGCTGCTTGGCGGTGAAGCCTCCATCACGAGCGCTCCCGGCGAAGGCACGTGGGTTCAGATCCAACTCCCCATTACGACCCCGGCGACGCCGTCATGATTCGCGTCGTCGTCGCCGACGATCACACCATCGTGCGCGAGGGGCTCAAGCAGCTGCTCGCCGCGACCGATGATCTGCAGGTCGTGGGCGAGGCGCGCGATGGCCACGAGGTGTTGAAGATCGTGCGCGAGATCGACTTCGATCTTCTGCTGCTCGACCTTTCGATGCCGAGCAAGAGCGGCATGGAACTGATCAAGCAGGTCAAGAGCGAGAAGCCCAGGCTGCGCATCCTCGTGCTCAGCATGCACGCCGAGCATCAGTACGCCGTGCGCGCTGTCAAGGCCGGCGCGTCCGGCTACCTGACCAAGGACAGCGCCTCTACCCAGCTGGTGTCGGCAATCCGCAAGGTTGCCGCGGGTGGTGCGCACATCAGCGCCGAGGTCGCCGAGCAGCTGGCGCTGTCCGCGATGCCTCATGCCGAAGGCCTGCCGCACACGTCCCTGTCCGATCGCGAATTCCAGGTATTCAGGCTGCTGGTCTCGGGGGAGTCGGTGTCCGACATCGCCGAGCGCCTGAGCCTGTCGGTCAAGACCGTCAGCACGCACAAGGCGCGCCTGATGGAGAAAATGGGGCTGGCCAATCAGACCGAGTTGATCCACTACGCGATCAAGCACAAGCTCGTAGATGACTCGGACACTCCCGCCTGAGAGGCGTGGATGCACGCCGCCTGAGCAGCGCGGCCACGGGTAGGACGAGTCCTACCCCGGCTCGGGCCGCGTCCTACCCTGCGCTTCAGATTTGCTCCGACGGCTGCAATCAGCAGCGGCCGATGGTGGCACCCTCGGCGGTTGCCAATACTGCTCTTCATGCAAACCGGCTGCACGGGCAAGGTATTCATCGTCGAGGATTCCACGGCGGTTCGCAGTCGCCTCGTCGAATTGCTCGGTGAAATCGACGGCGTCTGCGTCGTCGGCGAAGCACGGACGCCCGATGAGGCGGTGGCTGGAATCCTGCGAACCCAGCCGCACTGTGTCATCCTTGACATTCAACTGAGCGGCGGCAGCGGGATCGATGTCATGCGTGCCGTGCATCCCGGCTCGCCCGAAATCTCGTTCGTCGTGCTGACCGCCAATTCGACCGCGCAATATCGCCGTGCCTGCATGCGAGCAGGGGCCAGCTGGTTCCTGGACAAGAGCACGGAGTTCGGCAAGCTCAAGGAAGTCGTCATCGATTGCCTTGGCTGCGGTTCGCGCGCCACGTAAGTTTGACCCGCCTCAAGTCCGGTTTCCGGCATGCGCCGGCAATCGCCGCAGGGAGCTCTGCGTGAGACCGGACTCCAGGTCCTGCTAATCGACCTTTCGATGCCAAGCAGAGCGGCACTTAACTGGTCGAGCAGGTCTCCCGACCAAACGCCTGGGCTGCGGTAGGACAAGTCTTACCCGGTCTCGGGCCGCGTCCTACCCAGCGCTTCCGATGTGCTCCGACGGCCGCAATCAGCGCTCGCCGATGGTGGCGTGTCCGGCGGTTGACGATACTGCCTTCCATGGAAACGGATTGCACTGAACGAGCGTTGCTGCGCTTTCAACACGAACGTCTTCGGCAGGTTGAAGGTAATTGAGTGCAAGCGCCGCTCTCCTGGATGTGGCCCAAAACGAAACAGAAAGAACCAAAATGAAAACCCGACAGTTACGATCGCTTCTGGAGGATGTGCTCATCGGCTCCGCGCTGTTTGCCCTGGTTCTGCCGAGCGCATGGGCCGTACCGAGCTACGCGCGGCAGACCGGAATGGCGTGTTCGACCTGCCACACGGTATTTCCCGAGCTCACCCCGTTCGGCCGGGAGTTCAAGCTGAACGGCTACGTGCTCGACAACATGAAGCAAATCAAGGGCATCACGTTCGAGCGCTCCGAGACGATGTCTTTGAACACGATCCCGCCGCTGTCGTTGATGGCGCAGATCTCCTACACGCACACTTCGACCGCCCTGCCGGACTCATCCAGCATTACCGGTGCACTCGCGCAGGACGGGGAGGCGAGTTTCCCCCAGCAGGTCAGTTTCTTCTATGCGGGCAAGATCGCCGAGGGTCTGGGCTCCTTCGTGCAGCTCACTTACAGCGGTCCGGGCGACCACTTCGGTTTGGACAACACCGATATTCGCTACGCCTACCACACGTCGTTCGACCCGGCTGCCCAGCAGGACGTGATTTTCGGAGTCACGCTGAATAACAACCCGACGGTTCAGGATCCGTGGAACAGCACGCCCGCGTGGGGATATCCGTTCGCGGGCAGCGCGACCGCGCCGACTCCGATCACGTCGGCCAAGCTCGACAGCGGCGCAGGAGCCATCGGCCAGAATTCGGCGGGCCTGGGCGGCTACATGTGGTTCGACCACTCTGTCTACGCCGAGCTGACGATGTATACCGGCGCCAAGGTTGGCGGCACTCATCCGCTGGACAGCAGCCAGGCGCCTCTTGCGCACGGCATCGCCCCCTATTGGCGGCTCGCCTACGAGAAACGCTGGGGCCAGAATTCGCTGTCGGTCGGAACGTTCGGAATCCGCGCCGGCATCCGTCCGGCCGCAACGGTCCCGGGCTCGACCACGACGCCCCCTCAGAACGTTCCGCTGGGTCCGGCCGACAAGTACACCGACTACGGACTGGATACGCAGTACCAGTACATCAGCGACGATCACCTGGTGAGCGCGTTCGGCACCTATTTTCACGAAAAGCAGAATCTGGATGCGAGCTTCAAGTACGGCCTGTCGGCCAATCCCAGCAACACGCTGAACACCGAGAAGCTCGCGCTGCAGTACTACTACCGCCGTAAGATTGGCGGCTCGGTCGGTATCTTCAACACGACGGGCAGCACGGACACCGGACTGTACGCGCCCGCTGCCGTGACCGGAAGCGCCTCCGGCAGTCCTTCCAGCCGCGGCTACGTCTTCGAGCTCAACTACGTGCCGTTCCTGAACGTGAAGCTTCAAGTCCAGTACGTGGCGTATTCCAAGTTCAACGGCGGCGGTGGCAACTACGACGGGTCCGGTCGAAACGCTTCCGACAACAACACGCTGTATCTGCTGGGTTGGTTCAACTTCTAGCGCGCAACGCTGCGGAGTCACCGCTCGATATCAGATCGCATCAATCAGCCTGAAGAGGATGACCGTGAAAAGCGCCGCTCTGAAATTCCTGACATTGAGTGTGCTGGCCTGCTCGATCGGGCCGGTACTGGCCCAGGTCTCGGAGTCCGACAAGAAGGACGCCGCCAAGATGGCCAGCGAGGTATGCGCCAGCTGCCACGGGCCCGGTGGCCGCAGCACCGCCCCGACCTTTCCGAGGTTGGCCGCGCAGACGCCCGCGTACATCGAAGCGCAGCTGAAAGCCTTTCACGACCAGACTCGCGGCGATCCGGATGCGATCGCCTACATGTGGGGTATGGCATCGCAGCTGAACGACAACATGATCGCCGCGCTGGCCGACTACTTCTCCCAGCAACGCCCGGCACCGGGCACCCAGGCCAGCACCGCCGCCATCGTGACGGGCCGGCAGATCTATGAGCAGGGTGTTCCGTCCGCGCAGATTCCCGCCTGTGAAACCTGCCACGGCAAGGGCGCCGCTGGAGCCGGGCCATTTCCGCGCCTGGCCGGCCAGCACGCGCCATATCTTTTCAAACAGATGTTGGTGATCCAGAACGCTCTTCGCTCGGCACCCGTGATGCACGGCATCGTCAAGGATTTGACGCCCCAGCAGATGCAGCAGGTGGCCGCTTACCTTGGGTCGCTTTGAGTGCCGGGTCAGCCCAGCCAACGGCCGAAGAAGCGAAAGGATCGATCCCACGCTCGCTGCGACCAGACCGGGTCGTACTGGGTGGCCGGGATGCGGCCCGGCCCGACGGCGGTCTCGTTGGCGAACGCATGGTGTGCGAGGTAGCGGTGAAATTCGAAGTTGGCGCCGGCCTCGCGCAGCTTGTCCTGCAACTGATCGACCGTGGCGATCGGGAAGAACTGGTCCTGCGTAGCCCAATGCGCCAGCAGCGGCGTCTTTATCTTGGCTGCGTCGATGTATTCCAGCGGCGGGCAACCGTACCAGACGACGGCCGCATCGACCTCGGGGGCCGCGCCCAGGGCCAGGAGCGTCAAGGCCCCACCCATGCAGAAGCCGGTGACGCCGACCTTGCCGCTGCGGGTCTTCAGGAACTGCACGGCACCGCGGATATCCTGCGAGGCGGCATCGCCGAAGTTCAGTGCCGTCATCAGGTGATGCGCTTCCTCCGCGTCGAGCGTCGACTTGCCGCGGAAAAGGTCCGGTACGAGAGCGATGTACCCCGCGTTCGCCAGACGGTCGGCGACGCCGCGGATCTGATCGTTGATCCCCCACCACTCCTGGATCACCACGATGGCCGAAGCGCCGGCAGCTTGCTTCGGCTCGGCCAGGTAGCCGTGGACGACTTGCCCATCAGGGCGCTTGAATGCGACTGTTGTTCCCATCTGCAGATTCCTTCCCTTCAGGGTCTCACACACGGATGCTAACCTGGCTGCAGCCGCTTTTCTTTTTGCGAAGGCTGTCTTTTCCACTCGCCAATTACAAACGTAACTGCGCCCGCATTCCCGATGACAATCCGGCCGCCGCTGCGATCGAAAAAGGGCAGGAGCCGGACCCGGCCTCACTGCGGATGCTGGCGCAGGAGCGGGACTATGATTCAGTCCCTTTCAACCGCCATGCGGGGTCCTCGTGATCGACGTCGTCCATATCCATCCGATGCTGGTCCATTTTCCTATCGTTCTGTTCCTGGTCGCGATCGCGGCGCAGGTGCTGACGCTTGTTGGTGGAGGCGATCTGAGCGAACGTGCCTGCCTGCCATCGATCGGGTTGGGCGCGCTGGGCCTTGGTGCGCTGGGGGCCGTGGCAGCCGCCGTGTTCGGGGACATTGCCCTGGACCATGCGGTCGAGCTCGGTTTCCCCCGGGGCCCGCTGGAAACTCACCAGGATCTGGGACTGACCACCACCTGGCTGTTCGTCGCGCTGGCGGTGCTGCAAGGGCTTGCCTGGTGGCGCAGGATCCCGTTGAAGGCTCCTCGGGGCTGGACGTTCGCCCTGGTGGGTGTGCTTGGCTGCGCGATCCTGCTGCTGACCGCTTACCACGGCGGCAACCTTGTCTACCGGATCGGCGTCAATGTGGACGCGGTCAAGCCGCCGGCCCGGACCGCCCTTCAACCGCCGGTCAAGCCGTAACGGCGCTGCGCGTCAGGCGGCCCGGTGCCGCTGTACGCGGGCCTCGATGCGCTGGCGCTGGCGCAATCGGCCCGCATCGGTCAGCATGCGCCCAGCCCATCGAAACACGTTGGACTCGCGCACCGTCATGCGCAAACTGGCCATGCGCTCGCGCTGCTCGGCCTCCGGCATGGTGAGCGCGCGCTGCAGCGCTGCCGCGCACTCCTCGATGTGATACGGATTGACGATCAGGGCCTCGCTCATCTCGCGCGCCGCACCCGCGAAACAGCTCAGGATCAGAACGCCTCGCTCGTCGTCGCGCGCGGCGACGAATTCCTTGCACACGAGGTTCATGCCGTCATGCAGGCTGGTCACCAGGCCGACGTCGGCGGCGCGATACAGCTCGGTGACCGCATCGTGATCGTGGTGCTCGGCCAGTAAATGAATCGGCCGATAGTTCGCACGGCCGAAGCGCTGGTTGATCCGCTCGGTCGCCTGGTGGATGCGGTCCTGGAATGAACGGTATTCCTCGAGCGAACTGCGCGTGGGCGCGGCGACCTGCACGAGTACGAAGCGCCCGATCCACTCCGGGTGCCCTTCGAGCAGCCGCTCGACGGCGTGCATCCGCTCCAGGATTCCCTTGGTGTAGTCGAATCGATCGACGCCGACGGCGAGCACCTGATCGGGCGCGAGCCCCAGTCGCTCGATCACTTGACGCCGGCACTGTGCGACCGGCGGCCAGGCCGAAGTGCTCACGGCGGCGGGCCATTCGATCGAAATCGGGTAGTTCTGGATCAGCGTGTCCTGGTTGTGGAAGCAGATCGTCGAATGCTCGTGCTCGATGCGCGCCTCCAGGTAGCGATCGACGGTCTCGATGAAGTTCTTGCAGTGAAACCGCGTATGAAAGCCCAGGATCGTGCTGCCGAGCATGCCTTGCACGATTTCGCGCCGCCAGGGACAGATGCCGAACGATTCGGGATTCGGCCAGGGAATGTGCCAGAAGCTCAAAATCGTCGCGCGCGGCAGGCGGGCTCGAATCATCGCGGGAAGCAGTGCAAAGTGATAGTCCTGCACCAGCACCACCGGGTCTTCGCTGCGTGCCTCCGCGACCACCGCGTCGGCGAAGCGCTGGTTGACCTCGCGGTAGGCCTGCCAGTCCTGCTCGCGGAACACCGGCCTGACGTGCGCGACGTGGCACAGCGGCCATAGCCCCTCGTTGGCGAAGCCATAGTAGTAGCCCTGCTCTTCCTCCTGGCTCAGCCAGATGCGCCGCAGCGTGTATTCGCCGCGTCCGGGCGGCGCCGGCACGCGGTCGTGGGCGTCGACGGTCTGAGCGTCCGCGCTGCCGCTGCCGTGCGCGATCCAGGTGCCCGAGCAGGCGCGCATGACCGGCTCGACCGCGGTCACGAGGCCGCTGGCGGGGCGCTTGACGATGATGCCGTCCGGTGTGCTCTCGTGAATGTAGGGTTCGCGATTGGACACCACGATGATCTCGTCGCCGCGCAAATGGGTGCGCAGCAGCGAGCGCAGTCGGTCCGGACTCCATTCCGCCTGCGGGCCCTGGGCGCGCCGGTACTCGTCGTCCAGATCCTGCAGCCGCGTGCGCAGATCCGCGGCGACCGGGGCCAGCTCGGGCGTCGGCGACAGCAGCGGGCGCGACAGTGCTTCGCCGCGCAGCAGCGCGCGAACGCCCGAGACCCAGCCACGCCAGCTCAGCTGCGCGACCACCACCGTGACGATCGCAATGGCTGCGCCGAGCGCCGCGATCAGGATGATCAGGTACTGGCGTGTTTCCAGGCTGCGGCGCTCGATAAAGCTCATGTCGTGCAGCAGCACCAGATCGCCGACCGGGCCGGCTGCACCGTTGACCCGGTACATTCGGACGTGCATGGAGCCGCCTTCGATGTGCAGCATCGGATCGGCCCGCGCCGCAACCCGCCGGGCCTGGCTGCAGCTCAGTGAGGCGGGAAACCGGGCGCTGCGCCGCAGCAGTCGACCGTCGGGCGCGCACAGGCCGACCGCCCGCAGCCGCTCGTCGCGCGCCGTGTTGTCCAACAGCGCTTGCAGGCGAGCGTCCTTCGGGTCTGCCAGCGCCTTGGCGATCGCCTCCGCCAGCGCATCGGCGACCACTTCACCACGCAGGTCCAGGTCGCGCCCGAACTGGCCCAGCGTCACCCGGTCCAGCAGCGGCAGGGCGAGATAGACGGCTGCCACCAGCGTGAGTACGAGCGGAACGAGAAATCGCAGCTGAAGGCGGAACGTACTCATGGGCCTGGGGAGCTGACGAGAGGCCGATCATCGAACGACAACCTGACACCGGTGATCATTGGGCGCCAGCTGCGTTTGCACCGCGTTTCCTGCCCGGCGCATCAGGTTGCAGCTGTAACGTGGTGACTTCGCCGGGCTAGTGCTGATGAAGATGGGGCTGCAGCTCCACTGGAGCGCCCACGCCGAGCAGGCCATTTTTCTTGAGCCACAGCCGAGTGGCCGCTTCGGCGCGATGAATCAATTCGGGGGTGTGTGAAAAGTCGTACGCGTTCGTCGTCAGCGGGCACAGAGGCGGAAGCACGACCAGCTCGAGTCGGCTGGCGAATCGTTCGATGTCCTTCAACAGCTGACGCATCACCAGCAGGTTCAGCGCGTGCAGCGCGAGGGCCACCGCGCCACGCGGCGGCCCGGTCAGAGCACACGACATGCCGGTGGGCAGAACCACCACACGGGTCGCGCCCAGATCGACCGCGGTGGATATCGGCGTGTTGTTGGACACGCCGCCGTCCATCAGGTGGTGGCCGTTGATCGAGACCACCGGAAAGACGGCCGGTATGGCGGCACTGGCCAGCAACGCCGTGACGGCGGACCCGGAAGCGAGCGCGACTTCTGCGCCCGTCAGCACGTCGGTGGCCACGACGTAGCACGGGATTCGTGCGTCTTCCAGCCTCTGACGAGGCAGCTCGGACTCGATCAGCGCCCGCAGCAGTGCCGGGGTGACGAGATGGTCGCGCCTGCCGAAAATGGCGAGGATTCC
>Ga0307475_10003092_pt1 | contig 10088 bp, 9 predicted proteins | sample atmos_gasesECM1C_FD_203317 | JGI IMG/M metagenome (GOLD analysis project Ga0307475, IMG submission 203317) | Hardwood forest soil microbial communities from Morgan-Monroe State Forest, Indiana, United States - atmos_gasesECM1C_515 | ecosystem: Environmental > Terrestrial > Soil > Temperate...
AAAAGCATTTCCCTGGTGCAACCGATAAAACGTCAGCGACTCGCGCAAGATAAGAACGTCCGCAAACAGCCCGGCCAGCGTAAATAGGTATTCATCCGCCTCGAAAACCAACGTCTCCGGAACAGCACCGATCCGCCGCAGAATCTCTGCTCGGTACGTCATCCGGCTTGTGCCCAAAAAACTCTTCCGCAAACGGAACGTCCGCGCTCCTTCCTTCGACACCAACCGAAAGCGCGGAACATCGCGAAGCAGTTCCGTGTGCTGTCGGCCGTCCAAATACACTTCGGTTATTCCATGCCCCACCAGACCGACGGCTGGATCCGCGCTGAGCGCTTCCGTCACGGCTTTTAGTTTGTCCGGCGCCCACCAATCGTCGCCGTCCAGGAACGCGATAAGCTCGCCCTGGCACTCGGGTATCCCGGCATTGAACGCGGAGGCTTGGCCGCCATTCGTCTTGCGCAGCAATCGCAGCTGCGGCTCGAACTTGCGCACAATCCCCGGCGTACGGTCCGTGGAGCCGTCGTCCACCACGATAATCTCCCGGTCGGAGGCAGGAAAATCCTGCTCCAACACACTCACGATCGCCTGCTCGATGAAGTGTTCGTGATTGTACGTGTCGATTAGAACGCTGGCGAAGGGCTTCGGCACAGACCCCCTAGGTCGCTGCGGAGTGGCTCTGCTGCGTGCGTTGTGCTGCGACCATTTCCTCCAGAATAGCATCCAGGCTGCGCGTAATCTTCCATTTGGGATAGTGCGCCTGCAACTTCCGCAAATTGGAGATGTAACATATGTGATCGCCCTTGCGCGCTTCCTCCACGTACTGCCAGTCCAGCTTGCGCCCGGTGAGCTGTTCGATTCGCGCGATGGCTTCCAGCATCGAGATGCTGTTGTCGCGCCCACCCCCCATGTTGTAGACCTCGCCCGGGCGTGGATTCGCGGCAAATTCTTCGATGGCCCGCACTACGTCATGGCTGTGAATGTTGTCGCGCACCTGCTTGCCTTTGTAGCCGTAAACGCTGTAGCGCCCGCCGCTCAGCGTGACTTTCACCAGGTACGATAAGAATCCGTGCAGCTCGACGCCCGAATGGGAAGGTCCGGTCAAGCACCCGCCGCGGAACACGCCTACGTTCATGTTGAAATAGCGCCCGTATTCTTGCGCCGCCAGGTCGGCCGCGGCTTTCGACGCGCCAAACAGCGAGTGCAACGTGCGATCGATCCGGCAAGTCTCGTCAATGCCGTCGTAATCCTCGGCTCGCGCGTAATCGTAGCGCGTTTCGAGCTCCTTCATCGGGATCTCGTTGGGCACGTCGCCGTATACTTTATTCGTGCTGAGAAAAACGAACACCGCTTCCGGGCAATGCTGCCTGGTCATCTCCAGCAGATTGACCGTGCCCAGCGCGTTGACTTCGAAATCCAGGAGAGGAATTTCCCCCGCTTTGTCGTGTGAAGGCTGCGCCGCGCAATGCACAATCAGGTCGAATCGCTGCGCGCCGAAAAGTTCTTCGATGGCCACGCGATCGCGAATATCGATGGCAGCGTGCGTGAACCGTTTCGCGGTGTTCTTCAGGCGCTCAAGATTCCACAGCGTGTCGCCCGCGGCGCCAAAAAACAGTCGCCGCATATTGTTGTCCACGCCGAATACTTCGTGCCCCTGGCCGTCGAAATGCTCAACCGCCTCGGAGCCGATCAGCCCGCTGCTCCCGGTGACCAGAACTTTCATCGCGCAGCAAGCTTATCAAAAAAGGTCTGCCAAGCAGGAAAGCAAGCCACGGGGCGAAGCCAAGCGCGCGAATCGAATCCGCGTAGTCGCGTCTTCGCGGAGTTTCACGTCCATCAGCATTTTGCGAACGCCGTCAGCGCGCTCTTCCGGCAAGGCCACCAGGTTCGTGTTATACGTCTTGAGCTGCGTGGAAATCGGCTGCAGGTTGCTATTCGCCGTCAGCGCAAACCAGCTATAGTCTGCCCGCTCCAAAAAATCGATGATTTCGCGTGCCCCGTACCCCCACGGCCGGGTGCGCAGATCTTGCACCTCTGCGAGGATCACAGGTCTGGACAATGCTAAAGTCGAGCGCGCGCCTTGCAGAAAGCTCAACTCTGCCCCTTCGATGTCCAACTTGATAAAGTCGACTCGCGCGATCCCGAGCTTCTCGAGCGCATCATCAACTCGCTCCAACTCAACGCGCACGGTAGCTGTCCGACCGTCGATTTGCGGCGCCCGCAAGCTGTTGCACCAATCCTCGCGTCCCTCCACCAAAAACAAATCCGCTTCCCGGCGCTCATCGCCGAGCGCGCAGGACTGAACGTCGACGTTCTTGCAGTGGTTCACCCACAGATGGCGTCGCAGCCGTCTTCTTTCGCGCGGCGACGGTTCGAACGCAATCACTCGCCCGCCCCTTCCCACGCACTTCGACGCGAGTAGCGTGTAAAGACCATGATGCGCACCCACGTCCAGCACCGTCATGCCCGGCCGCAGCAGCCTTTCCACAAACGTCATCTCCGCATCTTCAAATCCTTCGTGTATCAGGTCGTCGTCCAGCGCACTTTTCTGCGCAAGCCACCATGCGCCAAAGGGCAATCGCAACGGAATGGGCATTTCCGGGAACACGCGCCGCGCGCGATACGCCAGCGAAATGTATTGCGCCCGCCACGGCCTCCGCAGAAATCCCCAGATTCGAGCAGGCAGCCAAGCGTCTGTACCGCTTGCTGCAGCCTTCGACCATGGGTCAGCGACATCGCGCGGCTCATCGATCTTTTCGAAGCCGGCTACCTGCGCGGGAACCGCCGCCGCGAACAAAACCGTCCGCCTTCGCGCGTGCAGCGGTGTTTCGCGGAAGTCATCGTGGTCCGGCAGGTCCGCCACGCGATGCACCGCGGCAAAGCCAGCCCGGTACAGCATCTTCACCAGGCACGCCTCGCTCGGATATAGCGCAATATCCGTCAAGCTCTGATCCGCCGCCGCGGGCTCCTCGCGCAATACCATTCCCGCGCTGCTTCCGGGAATGCACATGCTTTCAAGCAGCAATCCTTTGCCCGTGAGCGCTCGCAAGTGCCGAATCGCGAGCATCGGATTTTCCAGGTGGTACAGCAGTCCGAAACATAGAGTGAGATCGAACTTGCCAATCGCAAGAATCCCCGGGCTCTCGACATCGCCTTGTTCGAACCGTATCTCCGGAAATCGCTTGCGCGCCTCCGTCACGTTTTCCATCCGGCCGTCGAACGCCCCCACGCTCAACCCGCATTCCTGCAAAATCTGCGCAAAAAATCCGACGCCGCATCCGGCATCCAGCGCCGTGGCCAGCCCCAGCGCGTCCTTCAATCCCGCAACCACGGTGCGAATCGTTTCCCCGCGCGCGTTAATCAGGCGGAGATAGCGCCGCTGATCAAATTCGGTCAGCGTGATCGCCACGCGATCCACGGCCCGCGCTACGCCGTGCTCTGACGGAAGCAGCGTACTTGTCCTGGAAGTCATGGCTCGACGAGCTCCTTTTCGGGCGGAACTGCCTGAATTACTTAGGCATTCAACTATGACAAGTGATTAATGGATGGTAATACTACAGAAGATGCTCTGCAAGGTTATTGTACTAGGTGGTAGAACCTGGAATCTGCGGCCCCGACGCCGCCTCCCGGTAACCCTTCTTCCCGCCCGCCACACGCGGCCTGCCTCGAAGCCCCAGCGCCGTTCGCGCCGGCCGCGTCAAATCCAGCAACGCAAACCACGCTGGCGCCACCTTGGGCCTCGCATAGCGCCAGTAAGGCGCCCACAGCCGCTTCCAATTCGCGCTCTCGCCTTTAACCCCAAGGATGTGCGTCGCGTCATTGATTGTCTCCAGATGCCACCGCCCGCCGGCCAGCCGGTAATTTTCCGCGGCTTGCTCGTCGTTCCACACTCCGCGCGCTCCCTGCGCGTGATACCCATAGCCGTGGTTCTGATGAATCGCCGTCACCACCTCCGAAGCGTCCACCACGTCCGCGCCCTGCTCGCGCGCCTTCCACACCAGCCAGTGGTCCCACCACACGCGCCCAATCACCAGCGTCGGCATTTCCGCATAGAGCCCGCGCGGAAACGCAAAATAGTCAATCGACCATCCCGGCTGTTGCTCTCCTCGCTCCTGGGCCAACGCTTCGGTGCGGCGCTCCCATTCAGCATCCGCAAAGTTGAGCGGTTCGGCGATATCCGTGTCCCACCGCCGACCCACCATCAGAAATCGCTCGTGCCGCTCGCGCACTCTGCGCAGCGCCGCGCAAAACTCCGGCAGCAAAATAATGTCGCAGTTGCAGTAGCACAGCAGCTCGTGCCGCGCGATTTCCTGCGCCCGCGCAAATATATGGTCCAGGCGCTTGCTCCCAAACCGGTTTCGCTCCACTTTTGGTTCGTGGCGCAACCCCAGTTCCCGCGCGGCTTCCGCTGCCCCTGCATCGTCGCCAAACAGAATCACCTCGACGTCTTCGTGCAGCCGCGTCCAGCTCTTCAGGGCATTCCGCTGAATCACCCCGCTGTGCCCCTCGAATGGCTTCGCCGTCGTAAATAAAGTAAGAATGCCCGCTCCTCTGCAAACCAAATTCTATTCTATTTCGATAGACAACCCGAAGCTTTTGCTATAGCTGGAATGCGCGCCATTCTTTCCGAATTTGCGGTTTGAGGACTGCTATTCTCGCCAGGCCACGGCTTCTCTTTACCCAGAGGAACGAAGAGCGCGCTGTAGCTCAGGCCCGCTTTCCGGGCCTGAGGCTTTTCTCGCCTTCAGTTCTATCGCTTCTACCGCCGCAAGCGCCAGCTATTTTCCCCATACTCAATCACCGGCGGCCAATCCGGCCCACGCATTCCATACAAGCTCCGGATCGCCAAGCGATGCCACAAGCCTCGCACCTTCGGAATCGCCTTTACCACCTTGCTGATCCATCGAAACGCCTTCAGCGCCGCTCTCCTGCCCCCGCGCAAGCTCTCCACTTCCCGCTCCGCAATCTCGTCGCAAGTTCGGTTGTAGCGTTCCATGTTGCTCGAGCTCAGCGCGCGATCATGCAAGCGGTATCCGCCGATCAGCGCGTTTACCGAATACAGTCGCGCGTGCCGGAAAAATCGCACCCACAGCTCAAAGTCGCCTTCCGCGCGATACTCCGTGCTTAACCTTCCGCCTGTGCGTTCCCACAAGCTGCGCCGCCAAAAGGTCGACTCCTGCTGGATGTACTTGTTCGCGCCCGCCAGAAACCGGCCCCGCGACCAGCGCGGAATCGGCAGCACGTCGATAGTCATCCCCGTCGCGCTGATTTTCGTCGGTCGTCCGGTAATCCATTCCACGTCGCGCAACGAACGGAAAATGCTGCCCACCGTGAACAGCCCATTCACCTGCAGGATATCGCTGGAATTAAGCCAGCCCATGATTTCCCCCGTGGACCGCGCAAATCCCGCGTTGAGCGCCGCATACAACCCCTGGTTCGCCTGGCTGAACCAGCAGCTCACCTCCCGCTCGTATTTGCGAATAATCTCCACCGTCCCGTCCGTCGACCCGTCGTCCACCATGATGTACTCCAGGTTCGGGTATCCCTGATTCACGATCGACCGTATCGTCGCCTCCAAATACTCCTCCCCGTTGTACACCGCCGTCACCACCGTAATCTTTGGCCAAGTCGTTTCACTCATATTTCGGTTAGTGAACTCCAGGAATTTGTGGAGCTTTGGCTGTGACCTCAGATGGCTCCAGTAGGCTCAAGCGTGTGCGTGAGCTAACGGCTCACAAATGTTAGGTTTTCTTCTTGACCATGCGTTTGGCTCTCAGTTCGCACCAAGGCAAATCCAGCTTCCTTGAAGAAACTCAAAACGTCACCCTTACTTGGAGCTCCCTTGTAGAGCGGGACCGGAGCTATCGCGACTTCCAAGGCGATTCTTACAATGTCTCGTAATCTCCGCCCTGCCGACCTGACTACAGCCAAGTCCGTACCCTGCGTGTCAACTTTTAGGAAGTCGATCCTCTGAAGTCCGACTAAATCCATGAACGTGTCCAGTCGGATCGTAGGTACAGTTACGGTACGCTCCACTTTATGGTTCTCCACGCCAACCCAGGTTCGCACCGCATCCTCATTCAACGGAAGCAGCGATCCAGCCATCTCGAACTCGTTTACGTAGAAAGTGGCTGTTCCGTCTTGCTCAGCCACCGCCATCGGAAAAACTAGAAAATTTGGAGCACTACCCACCAATTTCGACGCCACGCGTAGGTTCGGCTCGAAGGCATAGACTTTGAGATTGGGATTGTGTCGCGCATGCGACAACGTCGTTTCCCCCCTACATGTGCCCACGTCAACCCAGACACCGACGGTGCTGCTCCGCTTCATTATTTCGGTACCCAACCAACGGAAAGCGCGCCCGCTCCAGTGAATCGGGTTCGAAATCATGCACCCCTCTGCAATTTTCACCTATACTTTGCGCGCGTGGCTGCTAGGAACTGGCTGCGGTCTAAGCATTCCCACCATCTTCGCCAGTCGCCGCAGCCAAAGCCGCCACAGCTTTGGCGTTGGCCAGATGTCCCAGGGGCGACTCGGCTCCGCGACAAGAGCAAGTCCACTGCAGGTCAGACGCTCACTAGAAGCTACAAGCATTGTGCGCGCTTTCCTGCGAGATCGGCTCGCGTGAAAATCAGGATGCTCTGGGGGCCTCAATAACCCATACACGAACGAAAATCCTGCCCGGTAAAGCATTTTCACTAAGCATGCTTCCGTTGGATAGAAGGCTACATAGTTCAGCCCCTGATCTTCTGCGCGAAACTCGTCGAGAAGCTCCATGCTGGATTCTCCGCCGGGAGCACACATCGATTCCACGAGGAGCACCTTGCCCGTCAGAGAGCGCAGGTTCCGGATAGCACGAAATGGGTTCTCCAAGTGATACAGCAAGCCAAAGCATAAAGCCAAGTCAAAGGCGCCGAGCGAGGACACTTCTTCCGCGCGTTCAATATTCGCCGTGATAAACCTGAGTTCCGGATAGCGCCGCTTTCCCTCTTGTACGTTCGCCTCGCGTCCATCAATCGCTGCTACCGCTAAGCCTTGTTTATTCAAGAACGCGGAGAAATATCCCACGCCGCAGCCGACATCTGCCGCTGTGCGCAGATCTAATGGAGCCTGGAGGTCCCCGAGCAGGCGCAACACTACATGACCACGCGCCGAGTTAAGAGCCTCATAGTGCTGCTCATCAAATACACGACGGGCGCTCACCAACTACCTCCTGCGCAGTGGAATGAGCGAATTTGCAAAGGAGATTAAGGACTCCGTTCCATTCGTCCATGTAATGCTGATTGCCTTCGGTCGCGATCGTCATCTCAGGAATGCAGTCCCACAAGTCTAACATCTCGTCACCATCCCAAATGCTGACTTGCCATTGGTACGCACCCGGCCGAAGTGGAAGCGACGTAAGACCGTACGAGAAGACGTGAACTCCGGGCTCAAGGCAGAGGTTCTGTTCGGCGCGCGCCCACATAAGTTGCCGCTCAGCATTGAACAGCGCCACACCCTGCTCGCCATGCCGGATGGGTTCCGCAAGCTCGACAACAAAATTGACGGTGACTGGTCCAAGCGTAGGAACGATATGCCTTTGCTCCGGCGCCGCCTCCGCGATTTCCCACCTTAGAAACTGCCCTTTGGTTCGCGAACGCCTATCTGCACCCTGCGACCGGTCCCCTGACAACATCGCCGACTCATACGCGCTCACCACCTCATGCGTTGGTCCCGTCTGGCGGATCGACCCGCCATCCACCCACGCCACCCGCTGGCACAGCCGCCGAATCTGATTCAACTGGTGGCTCACCAGCACCACCGTGCGCCCCGCTCGCGCCACGTCCCCCATTTTCCCCAGGCACTTCTTCTGAAAATTGATGTCCCCCACCGCCAACACTTCGTCCACCAGCAAAATCTCCGGCTCCAGGTGCGCCGCCACCGCAAACGCCAGCCGCACGTACATCCCGCTCGAATAATGCTTTACCGGCGTCTCGATAAACTTTTCGATCTCCGCGAACGCCACGATCTCATCAAACTTCCGGTCGATCTCCCTCTTGCTCATCCCCAAAATCGACCCGCTCAAGTACGTATTTTCCCGCCCGGTCAGCTCCGGATGGAACCCCGTCCCCACCTCCAACAGACTGCGCACCCGCCCGCGAATTTCCGCCCAGCCTTCCGTCGGCCGCGTGATGCGCGACAGTATCTTCAGCAGCGTGGTTTTCCCCGCGCCGTTCCGCCCGATCAGCCCCAGCACGTCGCCTTCGCGCACCGACAGCGATACATCCTTCAGCGCCCAGAACTGCTCCGGCTTGGCCCCGCGCAGCGCCCGCCACGGCGACCTCGCAAACGCCTCCAGGACGTGCCGCAGCCCGGTATCGACGCGCACCCCTCGCCGGTACCGCTTCCCCAACCCCTCCGCGTGTATCACCGTCGTCATCTTGACGCCCAACCGTCCCCTCTACCTATTTTCCGTGCCCTCTGTGCTCTTGGTCACCGCGCGCTCTGTGTTAGCCTTATCTTTTCCGCTCTTTTGCCCGAAACCCCGCCTTCGGGCGTGCTTCCCGGATAGTGGAACACAGGAAACTCGGTACTTGACGAGGACCCGCCGATCCACGTCAAGAAATCGCTTGACAATCGGTGTACTGATATGATAGCCTCTGCTAAGTTACCTCGACAGATAACCCTCCCCCAGGCGTCAAACCAAGCTAAGCCCTTTGCTCCCATACTATTGCAGCCTCTTTTTCAAAAACACCCGGGTGGGGGGGTGTCTCGGCACATCCGCGCCACGCCTCGCTTCCGCCGTCATATGCGCCACGTCCCGCCTCATTCCCTGTGGCCTCAGTCGATTGCGCATACTTCCAGTCACCACGGGGGTCTGCTACCCCCCTTTCGGTTCTCACACCCGGTCGGCAATGTTCGTCTCCATGCGCTGAAAGAAGAACAACCCCCCAATCAGCACAGCTCCCACTCCAACTGCCGATGCCACCATCGCAATTCCCGGCGGCTGCCCATGTCCTGTTAGCGCCCAACGAAAACCATCAATGACTCCTGCCATAGGATTCAGCCCGTACAGCCAGCGCCAGTGCTCCGGGACCAAGGAGCTCGGATACGCCACCGGTGACGCCAGCATCCAAAACTGCACCACAAACGGCATCACCGCGCGCACGTCGCGGTACAGGGCGTTCAGCGCCGAAGTCCACAGCCCCACGCCGAGCGCCGTGAGCACCGCCAGCACAATGATCACTGGCAGCAGCAGCACCGTCGCCGGCGGATGGATCCCAAACGACAGCGTCAGCACCACCATCACCACCAGGCCAATCGCGAAATCCACCAGCCCGGAAAACACCGCCGCCAGCGGCAGGATCAGCCGCGGAAAGTACACTTTCGTGATCACGTTTTGGTTGTCGACCACGATATTCGTGCAGGCAGTAAGCGCCTGCGAAAAATACGCCCAGGGCACCAGTGCCGCAAAATAAAAGACCGGATAAGGCAGGCCCTCCGAAGGCAATTTCGCGAGCCGCCCGAAAAAAATCGTGAACACGCCCATGGTCAGCAGCGGCTGCAGCACCACCCACAAAACTCCGATGGCCGTCTGCTTATAGCGGATCTTGATGTCGCGCATGGCGAAAAAATACAGCAGCTCGCGATACTCCCAGACCTCCTTGAGGCGCAGCTCCAGCCACCCGCGCGGCGGCTCGATACGCACCACCTCAGGCGCGCTGGCGTGCACCTGCAGCGGCGCGGCGGATTGTGGCGGCGCGGTAACCGTAGCCATCAAATTATGCGCAACAACATTGCAAGAAGGTTGCTGAAACTCCAAGTAGATTACCAGAGATTCTCCGCGCCGCGAGCGGAGCAGCGCTCTGGAGTGCGGCGGCCTTGTTTACCCTGAGCTTCGAGGGCCGCCGCTCTTGCGGCCGCTATTGCACCACACAAGTTGCGACGGAACGCGAACAAGATTTACGGCGCCGATTGTTTTTTCATTTGGTCGATGTCGCGATCTTCGATTTGGCGCATTAGATCGCGGCGATGAAAAAGATAATTCTCCAAGTGCGCGGCCAGCTGGCGCGGCACGACGCTGAACTGGTTGTGAATCATCGCGCTCCAGG
>Ga0307475_10003093_pt1 | contig 10087 bp, 7 predicted proteins | sample atmos_gasesECM1C_FD_203317 | JGI IMG/M metagenome (GOLD analysis project Ga0307475, IMG submission 203317) | Hardwood forest soil microbial communities from Morgan-Monroe State Forest, Indiana, United States - atmos_gasesECM1C_515 | ecosystem: Environmental > Terrestrial > Soil > Temperate...
GCGGGCGGATTGGCGGCGGCCGATCCGATGCTGGCGGCTCTACTGGGCGAAGAGACGGGCCCGGAGAAGGCGGCCGGCTACTACCCTCCGGCGCTGACGGGGATGCGTGGAAATCACGACGGTACATTCACGTATGCACACCAAATGCGCGACGGGAAGCGGTGGGACTCTTTGGGCGCGGCGGCCAAGGCGGGTGAGACGTACGATTTGGTGGTGGTCGGCGGAGGGATCAGCGGGCTGGCGGCGGCTTATTTCTATCGCAAGAGCGCGGGGAAGAGCGCACGCATTTTAGTTCTGGACAATCACGACGATTTTGGAGGGCACGCGAAGCGCAACGAATTTCGGGCTGGCGGGCGCATGCTGTTGAGCTATGGCGGCACGCAATCGATCGAGAGCCCCGGGAAGTACAGTAAAGTTGCGAAGGGTCTGCTGGAGGAAGTGGGGATTCAGACGGAGCGATTTTACAAAGCGTACGACCGGAAACTGTACAGCTCATTGGGGACGGCGGCGTTTTTTGACAAGGAGACATTTGGCGCGGACCGGCTGGTAACGGGGATGAATACCAAGCCATGGCCGGAATTTTTGGCGCAAGCGCCACTTTCCGACGCCGTGCGGCACGATATCGCACGAGTGTACACCGAGAAAGCGGACTACCTGCCCGGCCTTTCGCAAGAAGAGAAGCTGGCGAAGCTTGGAAAAATCAGCTATTCGGACTATTTGTTGAAGTATTGCAAGCTGGTACCCGAGGCGCTGCCCTTTTTTCAGACCTTTACCCATGATTTGTTTTGTGTGGGTATCGAAGCGGTTTCCGCGCGGGCCTGCTATGAAGCGGGCGACGACTATGGATCGTTTACCTATGCGGGCTTCGATGGGCTGGGATTACCTGAGGGCGAAAAGGAAGAGCCATATATTTTCCACTTTCCGGATGGCAACGCGTCGGTCGCTCGATTGTTAGTGCGAGCGTTGATCCCCGCGGCGATGCCTGGGCAAACGATGGACGACGTTGTTACCACACGGGCAGACTACAGCAAGCTCGACGATGCAAACTCGGAAGTGCGGATCCGCCTGAACAGCACGGTTGTGCATGTGCAGCATGCCAATGCAACGAAGGCCGACAAGGAACTGGAGATTGCGTATGTATGCGGCGGGCAGTTGGTTACGGTGCAGGCGAGGAAGTGCGTGCTTGCTTGTTACAACGGGATGATTCCATACATTTGCCCGGAATTGCCCGGGAAGCAGAAAGAAGCGCTGTCGTATCTGGTGAAAGCGCCGCTGGTGTACACGCATGTGGCGTTGCGCAACTGGACGGCGTTCCACAAATTGGGCGTGCACCAAATCGTTGCGCCGGCTGGCTATCATACGTACACTGCGCTGGATTTTCCGGTGAGCCTAGGGAGTTACAAGTTTCCGAGCGATCCGCACGAGCCGGTGGTGCTGTTTATGTTGCGGACGCCGTGCAGGCCGGGCCTGTCGCCACGCGATCAGCATCGAGCCGGACGCATGGAACTCCTGCAGACCCCATTTTCAACGTTTGAGCGCAACATCCAGGACCAGTTGGCCCGGATGTTGGGCGGAGCCGGCTTTGACGCCGCTCGTGACATTGAAGGCATTACCGTGAATCGGTGGGCGCACGGATACGCATTCACGCCGAATCCACTGTTTGATCCGGACTGGAAAGAGGAAGAGAAGCCGTGGGTAATCGGACGGAAGCCTTTCGGAAGCATCGCGATCGCGAATTCGGATGCGGGAGCAGACGCGTATACAAACGTGGCGATTGACCAGGCGCATAGGGCGGTGACGGAGTTGGCAGAATCGAGGAGTTAGTAATGCGCTTCGTGAGTGGAATGTTTTTGTTTTGCATGTTATCCGGTCTTTCGCTATGCGCGCAGACTGGATCGTCGGGATCGTCCCAAGGTACGACGGAAAAAATCATCATCGACACGGATATCGGCGGCGATATTGATGACGCCTTCGCCGTCGGCCTGGCGCTGAGAAGTCCGGAGTTCCAGATTCTGGGAATTTCCAGTGCCTGGGGCGACACACATCTTCGGGCGCAGTTGCTCAGCCGCTTTCTAAGGGACACGGGCCAGCCTGACATTCCTGTGGCCATGGGCATTCCCAAACATCCTCCCGGCAAGCTGGATACCCTGACGCAAGCACTCTACGCCCAGGGCGGTGCAGCCGAGCAGAATTACCCGAATGCAGCGGACTTTCTTCTGGAGCAAATTAAGCTGCACCCCGGCGAGATCACTTTGATCAGCATTGGCCCGGAAACGAATCTGGGCGCCGCGATTGATCGCGATGCGGCGACTTTCCGCAAGCTGAAACGAGTGGTGCTGATGGGAGGGTCGGTCTATCGGGGGTACAGTCAATTCAATTATGGCAAGACGCACGGACCCGATCCCGAGTGGAATATCCTTTGCGACGTTCAGGCGGCGCAGAAAGTTTTTGGCTCCGGTGTTCCTCTGTTCGTCATGCCACTCGATTCCACCCAGATCAAGCTTCAGGAACTGGAGCGAGCGGAGATTTTCAAGTCTGGGACGGCCCTGACAGACGCATTGCTGGTGCTGTACACGGAGTGGTCGAAAGGTACGGCGCAAACCCCTACGTTATTTGATGCGGTGGCGGTGGCGTATGCGATGCATCCGGAGCTGTGCCCGGCCCAGCCGATGAAATTGCGTGTGGATGAGCAAGCTTACACACGCGTAGAACAGGGAGCGCCGAACGCGCAAGTTTGTTTGCGGTCGAGCACGGATCAGTTTCTGGAATTCTTCATGCCCAGGATTGTGGCGCCCGGGTTGCGACATTAAAAGGGGGCCACGGTAGGGCGTGGTGACAGAAAAACTGATTGAGTTGGGTCGCCACAAGAGCGAGTGTTGGCCTCAATTGCGGAAGCGTGCGCCGCAAGCTAAACTGTTCGCATGGCCCGGTAGAGTAATCGGTTAACTCGTCACCCTCTCAAGGTGAAGATTACGGGTTCGACTCCCGTCCGGGCTACCAGCTATTAGTTTCTTCTTAGATTCCGATAGTAAACCACTGGATAATGTTGAAATGGCGGCGCGAATAACGATTTCGATTCGCTTGCGTGCGAGCCGGTGTATCGTATGGCAAAGGGAGCGCAAGCCGCGAAGATGGCGAAGATACGAATTCTTATTTCGTTGACGACCAACGACAACGATTACCAGATCGAGCAAGCGCAGTCCGCGGAGCAAACCGCGAGCAAACTGGGCGTCAGCGCGGAAATTGTTTACGCGAATAACGACGCGATCAATCAGAGCACGCAAATCTTGCGGGCCATTCAAGCATCGCCGGAAGACCGGCCGAGCGCGATCGTATTCGAGCCGGTCGGCGGCACCGCATTGCCGCAGGTGGCACGGGCAGCGGTGGCGGCGGAGATGGGCTGGGCGGTGCTCAATCGCGACGCAAGCTATATAGAAGAGCTGCGCAGGACTTCGACGGGGGCGATTTTTGCAATCAGTTCCGACCATGTGGAAATTGGGCGGATTCAGGGACGCCAATTTGCGGCACTCTTGCCGCGAGGAGGAACGGTCCTCTACATCCAGGGCCCGTCGGAGAATTCCGCGGCGAAAGAACGGACGTTGGGCATGCAGGAAACGAAACCAGCGAACGTGCAGATCATTGCCTTGCGCGGGCAATGGACGGAGGAAAGCTCGCAGCGTGCGGTGCGGTCTTGGTTGAAGCTGACCACTTCTCAGAAAGCGACGATAGACTTGATCGGCGCGCAGGACGATTCGATGGCCATTGGTGCGCGCAAGGCCTTTGAGGAACTGTCGAACGAGGTGGAGCGCGAGCGCTTTCTGAAACTGCCGTTCACCGGGTGCGACGGACTGCCGAAAACCGGACAGGCATGGGTCCGCGCCGGGCTACTGGCGGCTACCGTTTTTGTGCCTCCCAATACTGGCCAAGCCATCGAGATGTTCGTGCAGGCAATTCAACAGAAGAAACGCCCACCGGAGCGCGTGCTTACCGTGCCCACATCCATTCCTGCACTGGGTGCGCTCAAAGCTGTTCGAATGACATAGCTCCCTACGCAAAAAAGCGTCGTATAATGCCGCCGGCAAATTAAAGCGCCGGAATTGGGTCAGGAGAGCGCATGAAGAATTCGCGCAAATCGGCGGGCATTGATCGCAGGGAATTTCTGGCGACTACAGGAACGAGTCTGCTGGCTGCAACAATGCCGAGTGTCGCGAAGGGCGCTTCGGGTGTGAGTGCGATGTCCAGATCGCCAAGGGGGTCTGCCGAGCAAACCTCGAGCGGTTCACTCCGCAAGATTCCCATTGGCGTTTTTGATCCGGTCTACGACAAGCTGTCGCTGGACGAGATGTTGGAGCGGGTGAGTGCGCTGGGCCTGGAAGCCATGGAAATAGGCACCGGTGGGTATCCCGGTACTGGGCATTGTCCGATCGACGAATTGCTGGCGGATGCCGGCAAAGCTAAAGCCTGGAAAAAGAAATTCGAGGATCGCGGCATTCAAGTGGCGACGTTGAGCTGCCACGGAAATCCAGTTCATCCCGACGAAAAGCACGCGGCGCACGATCGCGAGAGCTTCCGCAAAACGGTGCTGCTTGCGGAGCGGCTGGACGTCCGCGTGATCGTGGGATTTTCCGGCTGCCCCGGAGGCACGCCCGCCGATGCGCAGCCCAACTGGATCACCTATCGCTGGCCGCCGGAATACGCGGAGATGCAAGACTGGCAGTGGAAAGAAAAAGTCATCCCTTATTGGAAGGAAGCCGCGAAATTCGCGCGGGAGCACGGTATACATCGCCTGGCGCTGGAGATGCATCCGAATTTCGTGGTGTACAATCCGCGCACGTTGATGAAATTGCGGGAGGCGGTGGGCGAGGAAATTGGAGCAAACTGCGATTTGAGCCACTTGTTCTGGCAAGGCTGCGATCCTGTCGAGGTGATTCATTTCCTTGGCAAGCAGAAAGCGATCTTCCACGCACACATGAAGGACACCGTACTTTTCCCCGACAACGTGGCGAAATACGGTGTGCTCAATTTTGCGTCCCAAGTTGCCGACCTACCCCAAGCCTCGGAGACATTTCGCGCGGTGGGGTACGGTCACGGCGCGAACTTGTGGAAGTCGGTGGTGAGGGCTTACATGGACATCGGGTACGAAGGCATTTTGAGTATTGAGAACGAAGATCCGATTTTAGCGGGACCAGTGGGTGTGGAACGCGCTGCGTGGGTGTTGAAGAATGTGCGCAGCGAGCTGCTCGGCTTGTAGAGCGAGCTTAGGGAGAGATAGCATGGCTCAAGTTACGCGTTCGCCGAAAGTCTACGATGTTTGCGTAATTGGTTCCGGCGCGGGCGGCGGCATGGCCGCCAAAGTTCTTACCGAAGGCGGCTTGAACGTAGCGCTGCTGGAGGCGGGTCCGCAGGTCTATCCCGAAAAAGATTTCAAAATGTTGCTATGGCCATATGACCTGCCGCATCGCGGCGCGGGTGTAGGCGGATCTGCGCTGGGAAACTTCGGGGAATTTCTTGCTCCCAACGGCTCCTGGGACATTGCTGGTGAGCCGTACACTTCCGCGCCGGGAGCGGATTTTCAGTGGTTTCGTTCACGGATCGTGGGCGGGCGGACCAATCATTGGGGGCGCATAGCGCTACGCTTTGCTCCGGTGGACTTTCAATCGTACACGCGAGACTCGCTTGGCGCGGACTGGCCTATCAGTTATGAGGATTTGGCGCCGTATTACGACAAAGTGGAATCGTACATCGGCGTCTTCGGCACCAAGGAAAATGTCTCGAGCGCGCCTGACGGGGTTTTCCTGCCGCCGCCCAAACCGCGCTGTCATGAATTGATCGTAAAAAAAGCTTGCGACAAGATCAACGTTATTTGTATCCCGTCGCGGCTGGCGATTTTGACGCGTTCGGTGAATGGACGATTGCCGTGCCACTATTGCGGTCAATGCGGACGAGGCTGCATTACTGCTTCCAATTTCAGCTCGAGCCAGGTTCTGCTTCCACCGGCGATGGCTACTGGTAAATTCACACTGATTACCGGCGCAATGGCACGAGAGATTGTGGTTGGCAAGGACGGTAAAGCCGAAGGTGTCTCTTACATCGATAAAGCTACGCGCATGGAAAAGCGCATCAGTGCTCGGGCGGTGGTGGTCGCTGCCAGCGCCTGCGAATCGGCCCGGTTGCTGCTGAATTCGAAATCTTCGCTATTCCCGGACGGTCTGGCGAATTCTTCGGGCACGGTTGGCCGATATTTGACGGACTCGGTGGGCAGCGACGGCTGGGGTGAGTTTCCTTTCCTCGATAAGATGCCTCCGCATAATCACGACGGCGTTGGCGGAATGCACATGTACATTCCGTGGTGGAAATTTGACCGCAAGAACGATTTCCCGCGTGGCTACCACATTGAGATGTGGGGCGGACGAGACATGCCTGGAGTGGGAATGTTCGATGGCCTGTGTCACCGCGAAGAAGGATATGGAGCAGGGCTGAAGCAGCGGGCCAGGAAAGTGTACGGCACGACGATCGGATTTTCCGGGCGTGGCGAAATGATTCCGAACCCCGACACGTATTGTGAGATCGATCCCGAGGTTGTCGATCAGTGGGGCATTCCGGTGCTGCGCTTTCACTTCAAGTGGACGGATTACGAGTTGCGGCAGGCGCAGGACATGCAGCAAACCTTTCGCGCGATTGTCGAGGCGGCCGGCGGGGAATACCGCACAAAGACCAGGATCGACGGGCCGTATCCGTTTGGTATTCAAGCGGGCGGGAAAATCATTCATGAGGTGGGCACCGCACGAATGGGAGCCGACCCGAAGACTTCTGTCTTGAATGGTTACTGTCAGGCGCACGACGTTAAGAATCTGTTCGTTACGGATGGCGCTTCGCTGGTGACCAATCCGGACAAGAATCCAACGCTGACGATTATGGCGCTGTCTTGGCGAGCGTCGGAATACCTGCTGTCGGAAGCGCAAAAAGGAAACATCTAATGAGTTCACAGAGCGTAACGCGACGCGACATTTTGAAGACATTGGCCATGGGTGCGGTGGGCGGGTCGGTTTTGCAAGTCATACCCGCGAAAGCCGCGGAATTCGTGCATCAGGCAGTGCGCAAAGAAAAGGCTGCTTCGGCGGCGGGGAAGTACACGCCGAAATATTTCTCCGCTCATCAGTACGAGACGCTGAATTCGCTTTGTGACGCCATTATTCCCAAGGACGATCACTCCGGGGGCGCCGTCGAAGCGGGCGCGCCGGAATTTATCGATTTGCTGACCAGCGAGAATGAGAGGTATCAGTTGCGTTTGGGCGGCGGGCTGGTGTGGTTGGACAGCTTTTGCGCCGACCGCTATTCGAAGACTTTTCTGGAATGCGCCCCCGAACAACGCACTGAAGTGTTAGACCTGATTGCGTATCGCAAGAATGCCAAAAAAGATGCGTCGCTGAGCCAGGGTGTCGCGTTTTTTGCATTTCTGCGCAAGATGACTTGCGATGGCTTCTACACCAGCAAAATCGGTATCGCTGACTTGCAGTATATTGGCAACACGTCGATGCGGGAATTTCCCGGATGCCCGTCCGTTCCGGGTGTCACTACCTAGGTCGGAATCTAGGGCGCTTCATGGAGTGCCACAGCTTTTACGTGTTAGCCGTAGCGACGAATGTAGAGGCGCGCGCGAACCAGCCCTTGCCGCGATTGTAAAAGCGGCGGCAAGACCGCGGCACTCCAAATGGCCGGGCGCTAAAAGCGCAGTTGCGCCACGTAGTCGTAGCTGGTCTTCAAATCGTCAAAGGGCGATTTGGGTTCATCGTTCTCAACAAAGTAATGTTGGATTCCACCTTTGCCGGACTGCGCGAAGACGCGCTTGAAATCCACCTCGCCCTGCCCGGGATCGACCAGGTGTCCTGGTTTTGACGCCGGGCCGGTGGCGCCGTCGTATTTCTTCGTTGGCGCTTTCGTCGACCAATCCTTTACATGCACGAGCGGGAAGCGCCCAGGATAACGATTGAAATATTCCACTGGGTCGTGACCGCCGACGGTGATCCAACACAGGTCCATTTCCATCTTTACGAGCTTGGGATCGGTCTCGGCAAGCAGAAAATCGTAAGGCAATTTGCCGCCCAGCGCCGCGGACGGCTCAAATTCAAACGCATGATTGTGATAGGCGAACTGGATGTCGGCTTTCTGTGCCGCCTCGCCGGCACGATTAAATAGTTCCGCGGCGCGCTTCCAGCCGTCCGGCTCGGTGCGTTGCGGAATCTCAATCCACGGGCACACTACGAATTTTTGTCCGATGACATGCGCAGATTCCAGCGTTTCCGGCCACTTTTTCTCGACAATTTCGTAAGAGACATGTTCAGAGGGAGAGGTGAGTTTGTTGCTGTCCAGGATTTTACGGACATCCTGAGGCGATTTGCCGAAGTAGCCGGCAAATTCGACTTCTTTGTAGCCGAGCTGTGCAACTTTAGCGACCGTACCGTCGAAGTCAGTCTTCATGAGATCGCGCACGGTATAAAGCTGCAGCCCGACGCGCTCAATTTGATGAGTTTCCGCGGTCCACGCTGGACGCGAGGCAGCAACGGCGGCGGCGATAGAAGTTCCGATAAAGGTCCGTCGATTCATGGCAATTGGTTCCTCCGGCATGAAAAACAGAGCGAGTATATAGAAAATAGGAGGCGATGCTCAGGAAAAAAGCGAGCCCTTCTCGAGAGATGGCAAGGTGACCTAAGTCGTGCAGCTTCCGCCCGGGCGGAATTTACACAGGCGGCGCATGCCAAGGGCCACGACCGTTTTCGATTCGCTCGGCAACGGCGAGCAGCAACTCTTCTTCGTGCGGCCGTCCGATGACTTGAATTCCGATCGGCAGCCCCTCCGCGGAAACGCTGATTGGTACAGTCGCGCCCGGAAAGCCCGTCAAATTGAGCCATTGCGAAAAGCGCATAGTGTCCCGGTAGGACTGCCCCGCGCCCGGCCTCCAGGTTCCTTCGCCGTGGCGAAACGCCGTGGTCGTGGACACCGGCGAGAGCAGAATGGGAACATCGCGCATCTGCCGCAGAATGGTGGAGCGCAGCATATCGCGCTCGGCGCATGCGCCGAGCAGGGCATCGAGCGTTACTGGCGCCTCGGCGAACTGCAAATATTCGCGGAAAATCGCGCTGAGTTTTTCTTCCTGTCCCGTGACGCTCGGCTGAAAAAGATGCGCGATCACCGGCCCGAAGAAAAACCACCATAGGTCGATAGCGCGTTCCAACCCCCGCAGTGGTAGCGGCTCAACCACAAACCCTTGCGCCGCTAAATCATTCGCAGCCTTTTGCAAAGCGGCATTGGTCTCTGCGTCCACCTCACCCAGATCTTTGCTTTCGAGAAGGCCAACGCGCATACCTCTCAGTTGCGCATCACCGACAGGGCGAATTGGAACGGGTGCGGATAGCGCGTCGCCCGGATCAGCTCCCGCCATCGCATTGAACAATGTGCGCACGTCGGCGACCGTCCGGGCCATTGGACCAACCACACCAATCCATGCAAACGCGCCAACGCCGGCGGGGAAGTGTCCAGTTGCCGGAATTCTTCCGGGCGTCGGCTTGAGCCCGCATATCCCGGAAAAATGGGCCGGGACTCGAATCGAGCCTCCGCCGTCGCTGCCAACTCCGCCAAACGAGCATCCCGAAGCGATTGCCGCGGCTTCGCCGCCACTCGAGCCGCCTGCGCTGCGCGACAGGTCCCATGGATTGCTCGTCTTGCCGCTGATCAAATTGTCCGTTTCATACGCCATCAGAAATTCCGGAGTGTTCGTATTCCCCAAAAGAATGGCGCCGGCCTCACGCAGTCGCCCAGTCAGCGTAGCGTCGATCTCCGCCACGTACTCCTTGCGCAGCGCAGAGCCCGCGGGACAAGGCCATCCCACGACATCAATGCAACTCTTCAATGTGACAGGCACGCCGTGGAGTGGACCTAGCTCTGCTCCATTACGTACCGCAACTTCCGCACGTTGAGCCTGCGCGTGGGCTCCTTCTGCATCCATATGCACAAAAGCATTGAGCCTTGGCTGCAGTGCCTCGGCGCGTTTCAAGTGGACGGCGACGACCTCCACCGGAGAAACTTTTTT
>Ga0307475_10003095_pt1 | contig 10087 bp, 6 predicted proteins | sample atmos_gasesECM1C_FD_203317 | JGI IMG/M metagenome (GOLD analysis project Ga0307475, IMG submission 203317) | Hardwood forest soil microbial communities from Morgan-Monroe State Forest, Indiana, United States - atmos_gasesECM1C_515 | ecosystem: Environmental > Terrestrial > Soil > Temperate...
AGAACAAACCAACGCGATTACTACGAAATCCTGGGCGTCTCTAAGACCTCCACGATCGAGGAGATCAAGTCTTCGTACCGGAAGTCTGCCCTGAAGTGGCACCCCGACCGCAATCCTGAGAACAAGGAAGAGGCGGAGGTGCGCTTCCGCGAATGCACCGAGGCGTACAGCATCCTGAGTGATCCGAACAAGCGGCAGATCTACGACACCTACGGACACGCGGGGCTGGCCGGGGCGGGCGCGCAAACCGATTTCAACGGCACGATCTTCCAGGACTTTCACGATATTTTTGGCGATTTCTTTGGGTTCGAAGATCTCTTTGGAGCGGCAGGGGGACGCCGCAGCGGCGCTGGCCGTGGACGCCGCGTCCAGCGTGGCGCCGACCTACGTTACGACATGTCGCTGACGTTTGAGGAAGCGGCTGCGGGCGTCAACACCAAAGTGCGTGTTCCGCGTCAGGAATATTGCGAATCCTGCAACGGAACGGGCGCGAAGAAGGGGACCGGTGTTGCTGCTTGCCAGACCTGCGGCGGACGTGGGCAGATTGTCTATCAACAGGGTTTCTTCACGATTAATCGCACCTGTCCCGCTTGTCAGGGTGCGGGCCAGATCATCAAGGAGCGCTGCCCGGATTGCCACGGGCAAGGGCGCATGGAGCGCGAGCGCACCATCGAACTGCGCATCCCTCCCGGCGTTGACACGGGCACGCGGCTTCGCGTTCAAGGGGAAGGGGAGCCTGGCCCCAATGGCGGACCGGCGGGCGATCTTTACGTCGTTCTCGAAGTGAAGGAACACGCATTTTTTGAGCGGCGCGGCGCGGACCTGTACTGCACGATTCCGCTGAGCATCGCGCAAGCGGCGCTGGGAGCAGAACTGCAGGTGCCTGGCCTCACTGGGGAAGAGCGCTTGAAGGTTCCGGAGGGAACGCAAAGCGGCGCGGTGTTCCGCATCAAGGGCAAAGGACTTCCTGATCCCCATGGCGGCGGTCGGGGCGATCTCTACTATCACGTGCGAGTGCTTACACCGAGCAAGCTGACGCGCGAGCAGCGTAAGTTGATGGAGCAGCTCGACGCCACGCTGAAGGTGGACAATAAGCCCGCGGACCGGAATTCTTCGATCTTCGACAAGGTGAAAGACATCTTCGGGTAATTCGGTTCCTGCCCTGGAATGGCACCGGCAGCAGATCCCTCGCTCCGCTCGGGATGACAATCCGGAGACGTCACGGAGAATTTGCATTGCTCCGCCCGTTCCTGAACTGAAGGTGGCAAAATGAATCCACATGCGCCGCAGATTCTTCGTTGAAAAATTTCAGGACCATCGCGCCGTCATGGAAGGGGAAGCTGCACACCATGTGGGGCGGGTGCTGCGCGCACGGCCGGGGCAACTCTACGAACTCAGCGACGGCCAGGAAGTGTGGCTGGGGCGGATTGAGAGCGTCGGGCGCGACCTGGTGGAATTCGCGCTGGTGAAAAACGTTCCGTCGTACAAGCCGCAACTTCACACCACGTTGCTGCTCTCTGTTGTGAAATTCGATGCCTTCGAATGGGCCATTGAGAAAGCTACGGAGCTGGGTGTGAGCCGCATCGTGCCGCTGGCGGCGGCGCGTAGTGAGAAAGCACTTCTCGCGGCGGCGGCGAAGCGTGCCGAGCGGTGGAGAAAGCTTCTGCTGGAAGCCTCGCAGCAGTCGCGCCGCGTGCAGGTTCCGTTGTTTGATGCGCTTACCAAGCCGGAGTCCGCATTTGCTTCGTTCGCTGAGGGCGCGCGCATCATACTTTCGGAGTCTCCCGACGCGAAGTCCCTTCGCCAAGTTTTGGCGGGCCAAGGCTCCAGTGCTGCTGTTCTCGCCATCGGGCCGGAAGGCGGGTGGACGGAAGGCGAATTTGCCGCCGCGCGCGCAGCTTCGTTTCGGGAGGCCTCGCTCGGCCGGCTGATCCTGCGCACCGAAACCGCTGTCGTCGCGTCGCTTGCCGCGCTCAACTTTGCTCTTTGCTCCGATTAAGCTTGCGGCGGATTGGAGGCAACAAAGGGGAAAGCAATAGAATCAAACGGGAGGCAGCCCACGCGCACCTGCCCGGCAATTCGCGTCTGGTGCGAATTCACGATGGCATGGTATAAATGAAAGGCAGTAGATAATGAAACCCGACGAGAAACCTGGCGCTCCCCTCACGGGACCTGAATGTCCCGAAGCGGCAACTTCCTTTTCCCAGAGCACGCCTCCAGTTGCGCCAGAAATCCCCGCACATCCTCACCAGCTTCGGCATGAAATCCGCGTTTGGACCCGGGACCTGTTGATCGCCATCGGACTCGCGCTGGTCATCATCGTTTTCCTGTATCAGCCGGTAAAAGTGGAAGGCACCAGTATGGCGCCGCTGCTGACGGACCAGGAACGCATCTTCATCAACAAGTTTGTTTACCGGTTTGAGGCCATACAGCGTGGCGACGTGGTGGTGTTCTGGTACCCACTGGATCGTTCCAAGTCCTTCATCAAGCGCGTCGTCGCTCTTCCGGGAGAAACCATTGAGATTCGCCGCGGCGTAGTTTACGTTAACGGGCAGGTCGTCGCCGAGCCCTACGTTCCCCCGCGTTTTGCTGATGTTTCCGACTACGGCCCATCCAAGGTGCCCGACGGTATGTATTTCGTGATGGGCGATCACCGCATCAGTTCCAACGATTCGCGCGTGTTTGGCCCGGTTGCCAGCCAGTACATTTACGGTCGCGCGGTGTTCGCATACTGGCCTGTCGATCACTTTGGCTCTTTATCGGCGACCGAAGCGAGCGAAAAATGAAGTTGTACGGAGGCTCCACTGACGGAAGTTCAGCACCGACCTGCAATCCTCGCGCTCGAAGACGGACGCGTCTTTAACGGTCGCGCTGCCGGCGCCATCACGCGCCGCGGCGGCGAAGTCGTTTTCAATACCAGCCTCACCGGTTACCAGGAAGTTTTCACCGATCCCAGCTACACCGGGCAGATCGTGTGCCTGACGTATCCGCACATCGGCAACGTGGGCGCGAATCTGGACGATGAAGAAGCGCCGCGGCCGTACATCGAATCGCTGGTGGTTCGCGAGTTCTCGCAAATTTCTTCGAACTGGCGCTCGGCGGAGACGACGCAGCTATACCTGAATCGGCACAAAATTCCTGTGCTTTGGGATATTGACACGCGCGCGCTGGTTCGCCACATCCGCAAAGTGGGCGCGCTGCGCGGCATCGTGGCGACGGATGGGACGCCTGCGGAACAGTTGATCTTCGAGGCCAAACAGCTTCCCACTATGGCGGGGCAGGAACTCGCCGGGCGCGTCACCTGCGGGAAAGCCTACGATTGGCAGAAGGGCTCGATTGACCTGGCGACTTCGCCCTGGGCCGAGCAGATGGGCGAGGCGGGCGCCAGCGCCAGCCCGGATACGCGAAAGTTCAAGGTTGTCGCGTATGATTACGGCATCAAGCAGAACATTCTTCGTTTGCTCGTCGATCATCACTGCGACGTTACCGTGATTCCCGCGGGGACTTCTGCGGAGGATGTGCTGGCGTTTCGACCTGACGGCGTTTTTCTATCCAATGGGCCGGGCGACCCTGAGCCCATCACCTATGCTGTCGAAAATATTCGCAAGCTCGCGGGACGAGTGCCTATTTTCGGCATTTGCCTGGGGCACCAACTCTGCGGCCTGGCATTGGGCGGGAAAACGTTCAAGCTCAAGTTTGGTCACCACGGCTCCAATCACCCGGTGAAGAATCTGCTGACAAACCAGGTGGAAATTACCGCGCAGAATCACGGCTTCTGCGTTGATCCGGAATCGCTGCCCTCCAGTGAGGTTGAAATCACGCACGTGAATTTGAACGACTCCACCAACGAGGGCATGCGCCACAGGAATCTGCCGCTCTTCAGCGTGCAGTATCACCCGGAAGCTTCGCCTGGGCCGCACGATTCGCACTATTTGTTCACGCAGTTCACCGACCTGATGAAGGAATTCGCCCATCCAGGGAGTTCGCGGGGATGAACCTCGAGCGGATAAACAAGGTGCTCAATGATATGAGCACGACTCCAAAATGGTCATCCCGAGCGAAGCGAGGGATCTGCTTTTATGGATGAACGGCTGTACCACGTTTACGTGTTGGCAAGCCGCTCGCGTGTGCTCTACTCATTAAGAGGATCTAGGAAATGTCTGTGAGCGCTACAAATATGCGGCCATCCTTATTGGAAAGAGGGATTTGCGGATACGGTGAAGCAACGAGAACGAGGAAAGATGCCTAAACGCAACGACATTCATAAGATTCTGATCATCGGCTCCGGGCCCATCATTATTGGGCAGGCGTGCGAGTTTGATTATTCCGGCGCGCAGGCTTGCAAGGCGTTGCGCGCGGAGGGCTACGAGGTGGTGCTGGTGAATTCCAACCCGGCCACCATCATGACCGACCCGGAATTGGCGCATCGCACGTACATCGAGCCGCTCACCAAGGAATACCTGGAAGAAATTATCATCAAGGAAAAGCCTGATGCGGTTCTCCCTACCGTTGGTGGCCAGACCGCGCTGAACCTTGCGGTGGAACTCGCGGAAAGCGGCGTGCTGGAGAAGCACAAAGTGGAAATGATTGGCGCCACGCTGCGTGCCATCAAAGTGGCGGAAGATCGGCTGTGGTTTAAGGACGCTTGCCGGAAGATCGGGCTGGAAGTTCCCGCCTCGGCGCTGGTGAACAATGCGCAGGACGCGCTTCGCCTCTGCGATCAACTGGGTTTCCCGCTGGTCATTCGGCCCTCGTTCACGCTGGGCGGCACTGGCGGCTCCATCGCGTACAACAAAGAAGAGTTCGCCGAGGCCATTGCGCACGCCTTGGATATGAGCCCGGTGCACGAAGCGCTGGTCGAAGAGTCGGTGCTCGGCTGGAAAGAGTACGAGCTTGAGGTGATGCGCGACTACCGCGACAATTTCGTGGTGATTTGCACGATCGAGAACTTCGATCCCATGGGCGTGCACACCGGCGATTCCATCACGGTGGCTCCTGCGCAGACCCTAACTGACAAGGAATTCCAGCGCATGCGCGATGCCGCCGCGGCCATCATCCGCGAGGTTGGCGTCGAGACCGGTGGCTCCAACGTGCAGTTCGCCATCAACCCGGAAAACGGGCGCATGGTTGTGATCGAGATGAATCCCCGCGTTTCGCGGAGTTCGGCGCTAGCCAGCAAGGCTACCGGCTTCCCGATCGCCAAAATTGCGGCGCGCCTGGCGGTTGGCATGTCGTTGGACGAAATTCCCAACGACATCACCAAGAAAACGCCGGCGAGCTTCGAACCTACCATCGACTATGTGGTGGTGAAAATCCCGAAGTGGCAATTTGAAAAGTTTCCCGGAGCTGACAGCACGCTCGGCACGCAGATGAAGTCCGTCGGCGAAGTGATGTCCATCGGGCGAACGTTCAAGGAAGCTTTGCAGAAAGGGATTCGCTCGCTGGAGCCGAGCTCGCCGTGGCGCGCGCCAGCCGATACGCCCAACTCGCTTTTGCGCGAAAAACTTTCCACGCCGCGCCCTAATCGCATTCACTGGATCCTGACGGCCGTGGAACGCGGCCTGCCACTGAACGAAATTTGCGAGCTCACGAAAATCGATCCGTGGTTCATTCACCAGATTGACGAGATTGTGGCCGCGAACCGGCGCGCTGCTTCCGTTACCGTGGAAACCGCTTCGAAGGACCTATTGCGGGATGTGAAGCGGATCGGCACCAGCGACGAGCATTTGGCGCAAATCTGGAAGACGACTCCCGCGGTGGTGCGGCTGCAACGCGCCCGGTATGGCGTTGCGCCCGTGTTCAAGCGCGTGGATACCTGCGCCGCGGAATTCGAGTCTTTTACCCCGTACATGTATTCGACCTACGAGGAAGAGGACGAAGCCGAAACCACGCAAAAGCAGAAAGTGATGATCCTGGGCAGCGGCCCGAACCGTATCGGGCAGGGAATTGAATTCGATTATTGCTGCTGCCACGCTTCGTTTGCGCTGCGGGAAGACGGCATCGAGTCCATCATGGTGAACTGCAACCCGGAGACGGTCTCGACCGACTATGACACGTCGGACCGGTTGTATTTCGAGCCGCTTACTCTGGAAGACGTACTTGCTATCGTCGAGCGCGAAAAGCCAACCGGCGTGATCGTGCAATTCGGCGGGCAGACGCCGTTGAACCTGGCACTGGAACTGAAGCGTAACGGCGTGCCCATCATCGGCACCGCTCCGGAATCGATCGACCTTGCGGAAGATCGCCGTCGCTTCGGGCGCTTGCTGGATGAGCTAAGAATCCCGCAACCGCGCAATGGCACCGCGCTGGTCCCGGAAGAAGCGGCGCGCGTGGCCGCAGAAATTGGGCTGCCGGTGCTGGTTCGCCCCAGCTATGTGCTTGGTGGGCGAGCCATGGTGATCGCGTACGACGTGAACACGGTGCAGGAATACGTGGCGCAAGCAGCGCTGATGGGCCCGGCGCGGCCTGTGCTGATCGACCAGTTCCTGGAAGAAGCGACGGAGGTCGATGTCGACGCGCTGGCTGATGGCACCGACGTGGTGATCGGCGGCATCATGGAACACATTGAGGAGGCCGGTGTGCACTCCGGCGATTCTTCGTGCGTGCTTCCGCCGGTGAGCCTGTCGCCTACAATTCTGAACACCATTCGCGACTACACCAAACGGTTGGCGCTGGCGCTGAAAGTGGTTGGCCTGATGAATGTGCAATACGCCATCCAGCGCGACACGGTGTACGTGCTGGAAGTGAATCCGCGAGCTTCTCGCACCGTTCCATACGTCAGCAAAGCCACGGGCGTGCCGCTGGCGAAGGTTGCCGCGCGGCTGATGGTTGGGCGCAAATTGGCGGACATGAAGCTTCCGCTGGTTCATCACAACGGGGTTGCCGAAATCGCTTTCCACGACTACTACTCGGTGAAATCGCCGGTGTTTCCCTTTAACAAATTCCGCGGTGTGGACACCATTCTCGGCCCGGAAATGCGCTCGACTGGCGAGGTGATGGGCATCTCGACGTCTTTTGGTTTGGCGTTCGCGAAGGCGCAACTTGCCGCAGGACAGAAACTGCCGCAAGCGGGCACCGTGTTCATCAGCGTGAATGATCGCGACAAACGGCATATCGGGCCGCTGGGGAAGGAACTTGTGGCGCTTGGTTTCAAGTTGGTAGCCACGCGCGGGACCGCTTCGGCGTTCCATGCTGCCGGGGTGCCGTGCGATGAGGTATTTAAGGTGAACGAGGGGCGGCCGAACATCGTTGACCTGATCAAGACGGGCAAGATCAATCTGGTGTTCAACACGCCGCTGGGCCGCGAATCGTTCTATGACGAAAAGTCTATTCGACGCGCCGCGATTCGCTATAACATTCCTTGCATCACGACGCTTTCTGCCGCGCAGGCTGCGGTACGCGGCATTCACGCGGTGATCGAGCTGAAGAGGGAAGTGTCCTGCTTGCAGGACTTGCACCAGAATCGAGCCGCCGCGTCGACCAATCCTGCCTTCGGAGACTGAACCATGGTTATCAACGGAATCTTTCCTGCGCTGACCACGCCGTTCGCAACTGACGGAACGGTTTCGCTGTCGGGCGTGCGGCAAAATATCGCTCGGTACAATCAGACCGCGGTTGCCGGCTACGTGGTTCTCGGCTCGACCGGCGAATCGGTGATGCTGAGCCGCGAAGAAGCGGATTCCATTCTGGTTGCCGCGCGGGAGGCGGGTATCTCCGAAAAGTTGTTGATCGCCGGCACGGGCGCGGAGTCCACTGCGGAAACCATTGCCAAGACCAAGCGCGCGGCGGCGCTGGGCTACCAGGTGGCGCTGGTTAAAACGCCGTACTACTACAAACCGGCCTATCGCGCGGACACATATATTCGCCATTACCGGGCTGTGGCAGACGCTTCGCCAATTCCGATTCTTCTGTACTCCGTGCCGATCTTTACCGGCATTACGCTGGAGACTCCGGAGATCGTCGAACTGAGCCAGCACCCGAATATCCTCGGCATCAAAGATAGTTCGGGCGTGATTCAGCGGGTGGCGGAAGTTGTTGGCAGCGCTCCAGCCAGCTTTCACGTGCTGACGGGTGGCGCGGCCGTGATTTATCCGGCGCTTTGCGTCGGCGCGCGGGGAGCCATTTTGGCACTCGCGGATGCGCTGCCGGAAAAGTGCGCCGAGCTGTACCACCTGGCGCAATCCGGCCAGCACGACCGGGCGAAGGCTTTGCAGCTGCAGCTGGCGCATGCCTCTAAACGCATCCTGTCGGAGGGCAGTATTGCCGGGCTGAAATACGCCATGGACCTGCGCGGCTACCAGGGCGGCGTGCCGCGCTTGCCGCTGTTGCCGCTGAAGGAAGACAAGAAGCAGGCGATTGCGGCGCTGGTTTCGCAGCTCCATCCGGCGGCCGCGCGCGTCTAAATATTGGGTATGTGCCGTCACTTTTTTTCGTCGCTATCATCTAAACGCTCATGAATTGTCGCGCCCTCTTACCGGACCGGCTGCCACACACCTCGAAGCTATACCGCGACTTCGTTGAGAATTTTCCCAAGCTTAGATCCTTCTACGCGCACCCACCGGAGCTGAAGTCGGTCGTCTCGGTTGCCAAGAGGCTTTCGTTTCCCGCCGAGCGTCGACGCGAAGTTGCCGACATTCTGCGGCAGCAGAACGTGATTTTTGGTTCCGGAGCAGAGACGGAGAAGAATCTTGGGCGCCTGGGAAATGGCGCCGTCGCGGTGGTGAGCGGGCAGCAGGTGGGTCTCTTTGGCGGTCCCGCCTACTCTTTTTACAAAGCTCTTTCCGCCATCAGCGCGGCGGAAGAGCTGACCCGCGGCGGAATCGAAGCCGTCCCGGTGTTCTGGATGGCCACCGAGGACCACGACGTCGACGAGGTTCGCCACACCACATGGTTTCACGAGGGCCAACTGCGCCGCTTTGAGTTGCCCAAACTTGCGGATGATGCGCAACCGGTTGCGCGCATCCCACTAGGCGACGAAGTCACACAGTTAGTGCGTGAGGCGGAGCCGGATCTGGGGCAGACGTTCGGCGAGATTCTGCGCGAAAGCTACACGCCGGTGGCCACGTACGGCAGCGCATTCGCCCACCTTTTCGCGCGCATCTTTGAGGATTTCGGCCTCATCCTGCTGGACCCGCTCGACGAGCGCTTACACCGGGTTGCCGCTCCAATTCTGCACCGGGCGCTTGCGGAACGCGACGAATTGAACGAGCTCCTGCTGAAGCGCGGCAAAGAGCTGGAGCACGCAGGATATGCGGTGCAGGTGAACGTCACGTCACGCAGCACTGTTCTGTTTTCGCTGTGTGGCGGGCGGCGGCAGGTGATTTCCGCCGCGAACGGTCAATTCGTCAGCGGGCAGAAATCGGCGCCACGCGATGCCTGGCTTCGAGAAATGGAGACGGAGCCGCAATGCTTCAGCCCTAACGCGATCTTTCGTCCTGTGGTGCAGGACTATCTGCTGCCCACGGTCGCGTACTTTGGCGGACCCTCGGAAATTGCGTACTATGCGCAGTCGCAGGTGCTGTACGAAAAACTGCTGGGACGTATGCCGGTAATCCTTCCGCGCGCCGACTTCACGCTGGTTGATCCGAAAGCCACGCGCATTCTGAAGAAGTATGGGCTGCAGGTGGAAGATGTTTGGCAAGGGAAGCAGGAATTGCTGAAGCACATGCATGCCACGAACGTGCCGAAGAAATTGGCGCGCGAGTTCGATAGCAACCTTCGACAATTGGAGAAAAGCCTGCAGCGTCTGCACAAAGCGATTGCTAAGGTCGATCCGACGATCCAAGGCACGATCGCGCGGGCTGAGAAGCGCATTCGCTACCAGATTGAAAAATTGCGCCAGAAGACTGGCGCCTCGCTCGACCGCCGCGACAAGTTGGTGGAGCAACACGCGGAATTCCTGGAGAATCTGCTGTATCCGCAGAAGGGGTTGCAATCGCGCGACCTTTGCTTCCTGCCATTTCTGGCGCGGTGGGGAACTGGCGGTCTGCATGAACTAGAAAAGCTAGCCAGCCCGAGAAAGCCGGGGCGTCACTGCATCGTGCCCATTCCGTGAAAGTTGAGTGGCAAGTGAGTGGCTGTGCGAGAA
>Ga0307475_10003096_pt1 | contig 10087 bp, 8 predicted proteins | sample atmos_gasesECM1C_FD_203317 | JGI IMG/M metagenome (GOLD analysis project Ga0307475, IMG submission 203317) | Hardwood forest soil microbial communities from Morgan-Monroe State Forest, Indiana, United States - atmos_gasesECM1C_515 | ecosystem: Environmental > Terrestrial > Soil > Temperate...
AACTGGCAGGGCGGCGATTACCACGACACCAGGCGCACACCGGATGCCGGGCTGAAGATCGCCCGGCGCTTCGCTCACCTGACCTACCGCGGCGAGGTGGAGCTCGATACCCGCTTTGCCAACGGCGGCCAGGGCGACGAGGACCCGGCGACCGGCGGCCGGTACGCGGTGCAGAGCTACCTGGAGCACCAGGGCGACAACCTGTTGGCCCGCTTTGACGCCGGAACCTATGTGGTCTTGACCGAGGCGCTCAACAGCCACGACGTCGGCCGCGGCCGCGGCGGGGTGTCCGCAGCGCTGCGCGGTTGCCCGGTACCGGTCGTGGTCGGCGGGATTACCTCCGATCGGCTCTACCCGCTGCGCTTGCAAAAGGAGCTGGCCGAGCTACTGCCGGGCTGCACCGGGCTACAGGTTGTCGACTCCATCCGCGGGCACGACGGCTTCCTGGTGGAATCTGAAGCGGTCGGCGAATTGATCCGCAAGACACTCGAATTGGCCGAGATCGAAGGCGCGTGTCCGCGGTGACCCGCTCGAGGCATGACCGCTCCCTGTCCTTTGGCTCGGCGGCGGCTGCCTACGAGCGGGGGCGCCCGTCGTATCCACCGGAGGCGATCGACTGGCTGCTGCAGGCCGGTGCGCGCAAGGTGCTCGACCTGGGTGCGGGCACCGGCAAGCTGACCACCCGGCTGGTCGAACGCGGCCTGGACGTGGTGGCCGTCGACCCGATTCCGGACATGCTGGAGGTGCTGCGCGCCTCGCTGACGAACACGCTTGCGCTGGAGGGCACCGCGGAAGAGATTCCGTTGGAGGACAACAGCGTTGACGCCGTGCTGGTCGCCCAGGCCTGGCACTGGGTCGATCCCGAACGAGCCATTCCCGAGGTGGCCCGGGTGCTGCGGCCCGGCGGGCGGCTGGGTCTCGTGTGGAACACCCGCGACGAACGGCTCGGCTGGGTACGCGAGCTGGGCCAGATCATCGGTAGCGATGGCGATAGGGGCCGTTTCGACGTGACGCTGCCGGCACCGTTCAACGCGCCGCAGCGCCATCAGGTCGAGTGGACGAATTACCTTACACCGCAAGCATTGATCGACCTGGTGGCCTCCCGCAGCTACTGCATCACCTCACCGGCCGAGGTCCGCACCAGAACGCTCGACCAGGTGCGTGAGTTGCTGGCCACCCATCCGGCGCTGGCGAATTCGACCGGCTTGGCGCTGCCCTACGTCACCGTGTGCATCCGCGCGACTCTGGCCGAATAGACACCTACTACGGGTCTCGCCGGTCCACCGAATGACGTTGGGACTCAGATAATTTGCCCGGTAGTTGCCTCGTACAGTGCCTGGACTACGCCCGGCCAGCGCGTGATAGTCCTGAGCGTGCCGAGAGAACAGCTGCGCGACACCCGCTGACACCTCGTCGGCGGCCGCGGGCATCACCGCCAGGGTCGGGGCCGCCGCTTGGGTGTGCGCCGCGCCGAGCGTCGAACCGATGGTAGCCAAATCTGTTGCCGCCGTGGCCATCATTTCCGGCACTCACATACGACATGTCTTTCACCCACTGGCTAACCCGTCAATCGGTGAACGTAACTCCTCATGCAGGGCGGTCGACGCCGTCGGCGCGACCTCATAACGACCCCATAAATTCAGCCCCGAGAACCCTTCACCGACTTGGCGCGCCATCAGGTAGGGTTGACGAATTCGACGATGATCACGCCACGGGTGTCGCGCACGTTCGTGTGATTCGCGTTGTTCGCGGTTCGCTCTCAACATATGAATTGCCGTGGTACATTCCCGGACTGTCATACCCGGTGGTTGTGCGGAGGCTCACGATGGTCACACGGCGATGGAACGAGTCGGACGAGGCCAAGAGCAGCTACGTCAAGGACCTGTTTTCGGCGCTGGCGAAGCGCTACAACATGATGACCGATGTGTGGACGATCGGGCTTCATCGCTTGTGGAAGCGGCAGGCCATGAAGCTTTGCGCCCTGCGCCCCGGCGAACGAGTGCTGGACGTTGCGACCGGGACAGGCGATCTGGCGTTCATGGAGGAGGCGGCGGTCGGGCCGGAAGGCCAGGTCGTGGGCGTCGACTCCTGCGCGGCGATGCTTGAGGTCGCCCAGCGGCGGCAGCGCGGGGCCATCGACTTCCAGGAGGGCGATGCCATGGACCTGGGGTTCCCGGATGCGTCGTTCGACGTAGTCACGATCGGCTTCGGGCTGCGCAACGTTGCCGACCGCGGCCAGGCGCTGTGCGAGTTCCGGCGCGTCCTGCGGCCGGGCGGCCGGTTGATGGTGCTCGATTTCAGCACGCCGAACTCGAAGATGCTGAAAGCCGTTCACGACCTGCTCTACTTCCGTGTGATGCCGGCGCTGGGCTGGGCCTTTGCCTGGCATCGCGACGCCCACCATTACACCTCCGATTCGATCCGCACCTGGTTGTCGCGGGACGAGCTGAGCAAGGCGATGCTGGAAGCGGGCTTCGTCGATGCCCGCTACACCTCCCTGAGCACCGGGTTCGCCACGGTCCATTTCGGTGCGCGCACGGCCGGCTGATTGCAGCTGCAAGCTGGATCTAAAAGGAGGCCCGCCTTTCTACCCGCCCGGCCACGGTAGGCCGTCACGGGCCGGATTCTTAACCATCGCGCATCCGGAAATCCGGTGTCCCCGCATGTGTCACGTCACAGTGTGGCTTCGATCGGCGCGACATGACCCACGCAAGTTCTCGCCCATTAACCGACATCGCTGCCGCATGGCGGTCACGAAACGCATAGTGTGCAAAGCTTTATCTCACCGTGTTGTAAATGTGACTGTTATCGATCAGAGTTCCTAAAGTGATCTGAGTGCCATGAGTGCACTCCGAGACAGATGGGGAGCCTGTCGTGAAAGCACTCGCAACAACTCACCGATGGATCTGGATGTTCCGTCATCAACCACTGACCATTCGCCTGCTGGCCGCAGCGGCCGCGCTCCTCACCGCGGCTGCGGCGTTCGCGGCACCAGCCGAGGCGAACCAGGTCGACGACGACTTCATCGCCGCACTGAACAAAGCCGGCGTCCACTACGGCGAACCGGGCAACGCCGTGGCACTGGGGCAGTCCATCTGCCCGATGCTCGCCAAGCCGGGCGGGACTTTCGGCGCGGCAGTAGCAAACGTCAAGGGCGGTGGCGTTTCCCCAGAGATGGCCGATATGTTCACCCAAATCGCGATTGAGATGTACTGCCCGGCGATGATGGCCGACGTGGCCAGCGGCAACTTGTCCGGTCTGCCGAGACTTCCCGGAGTGCCCGGGATCTAGCCCGTGCCCAGCGGGTCGATGGTAAAGGCTATGTAGACCATCGCCGTCGCTACCGTCGCGGTTGTCACGAAGTCGACGCCCTTGCTGCGTACCACCAAAAGGCCGGCCCGCTCGTCGGGCAACACCAACCGCAGCACCGCCGCCACCCCAACACCGATACCGATCAGCAGCGAACCGCGACGCCAGAAGTTCGCCGCCACCAGCACGAACGCCGTGGCGAAGATCAGCCCAACCAGCAGGATCGGCCATTGGGCTTTCGCTGCGGTCTTCGCCAGGCTCACTGCTGCTCGGCCAGCTCAACGACGTTGCTCAGCAGGAACGCTCGGGTCAGCGGGCCGACGCCACCGGGATTCGGTGACACATGCCCGGCGACCTCCCACACATCCGGATGCACATCGCCGACGAGCCCGTTCTCGGTGCGGCTCACGCCGACGTCGACGACCGCTGCGCCCGGACGCACCATGTCGGCGGTCAGCAGGTGCGGCACACCGACCGCGGCCACGACGATGTCCGCCTGCCTGGTCAGTGCGGCCAGGTCGCGAGTTCCGGTGTGGCACAACGTCACCGTCGCGTTCTCCGAGCGCCGAGTCAGCAGCAACCCCAACGGGCGACCCACCGTCACACCGCGGCCGATGATCACCACATGCGCCCCGGCGATCTGGACGGCGTAGCGCCGGAGCAGGTGCACGATGCCGCGCGGGGTACAGGGCAGCGACGCCGGGGTGGACAGCACCAGCCGGCCCAGGTTTGTCGGGTGCAGCCCGTCGGCATCCTTGTCCGGGTCGACGCGCTCCAGTGCAGCGTTCTCGTCGAGATGTTTCGGCAGCGGCAACTGCACGATGTAGCCGGTGCACTCGGGGTTGGCGTTGAGTTCGTCGATGGTCTCGTTGAGCTTGGCCGCGGTGATGTCGGCCGGCAAGTCGCGACGAATCGAGGTAATGCCAACCTTCGCGCAGTCCGCGTGCTTGCCACGCACGTAGGCCTGAGAGCCTGGGTCGTCACCGACCAGGATGGTGCCCAGTCCGGGCGTGCGGCCTGAGGCGGTCAAGGCGGCGACGCGCTGCTTGAGGTCGACGAAGATCTCGTCACGGGTGGCCTTGCCGTCCAGCGTGATTGCGCCCACGCCTGACAGTCTGGCACGCCCGCCCGCGGTGCCGATGATGGCGACCCGCTGCGCCTGGCTTCGCCGCGCTTGCGATCACCATTACGCTCCCGATATGTCTACCCCTCCAGACGTGTTCAGCCCGGCCAAGCTCGGTCCGGTGACGCTGCGCAACCGGATCATCAAGTCGGCGACCTTCGAAGCGGCGACCCCGAATGCGCTCGTGAGTGACGACCTGATCAGGTTCCACCGATTGCCCGCCGCGGGTGGCGTGGGGATGACGACCGTCGCGTATTTGGCGGTTTCCCCCGATGGACGCACCGACTTCGATCAGATCTGGTGGCGCTCGGAGGCGATGCCGGGTCTACGCAAACTGACCGACGCGATTCACGCCGAAGGTGCGGCCATTAGTGCGCAGATCGGGCATGCCGGGCCCCTCGCGCATTTCAACACGTATCGGGGCAGGGCGCTGGCGCCCATGCGGCAGTTCAACCCTTTCGGGCTCAAATTCTCCAAACAGGCCACGCGTGAGGACATCGACAGGGTGATCGCGGACCATGCCGTAGCGGCACGGTTCGCGATCGAGGCTGGGTTCGACGCGGTCGAGATTCACCTGGGCCACAACTACCTCGCCAGCGCCTTCCTCAGTCCACTGATCAACCGGCGCGATGACGAGTTCGGCGGATCACTGGAGAACCGCGCCAAGGTGGCGCGCGGCATCGTGATGGCGGTGCGCCGCGCAGTGCAGAAGGAGGGCACCCCGATCGCGGTAACGGCCAAACTCAACATGACCGACGGCGCGCGGCGCGGCATCTCGGTCGAGGAATCGCTGCAGACCGCCACGTGGCTCGAGGAGGACGGCGGCCTGGATGCCATCGAACTCACCGCGGGCAGCTCGCTGGTCAACCCGATGTACCTGTTTCGCGGCGACGCGCCGGTCAAGGAATTCGCCAAGGGATTCCACCGCCCGATGCGGTGGGGCGTGCGGACTATGGGTAAGAAGTTCATGCGCGAATACCCCTACCGGGAGGCGTATCTGCTGGATGACGCGAAGCTGTTCCGCGCCGAGCTGTCGATGCCGCTGATCCTGCTCGGCGGCATCACCAACCGGGAAACGATGGACCTGGCCATGGCCGAGGGATTCCAGTTCGTCGCGATGGCCCGGGCGCTGCTGGCCGAGCCCGACTTGATCAATCGAATCGTCAGCGACGGCGCGGGTGTGCGGTCGGCGTGCACGCATTGCAACCAGTGCATGCCGACCATCTACAGCCACACCCATTGCGTGGTGACCGGCGCGCCGGACGCGAATAGCACGAGGTAGCTGGCCTGGGACATGGGGTCTACCAGCTACAGTTGGTGCGATGACTCCGCCAGCCCCACCAGCGCTGACCGTACGGTATGACGGGTCGGAACGGACGTTTGCAGCGGGCCATGACGTGGTGGTCGGGCGCGACCTCCGGGCCGATATGCGCATCACGCACCCGTTGATTTCGCGTGCCCATCTCTTGCTGCGATTCGATCAGGGCAGGTGGCTGGCGATCGACAACGGTTCATTGAACGGGACCTTCGTGAACGGCCGGCGGGTGCCGGTGGTCGACATCCACGACGGCCAGAGCGTCAACATCGGAAATCCCGACGGGCCATCGCTGAAGTTTGAAGTCGGGCGGCACCGAGGGATGGCTGGACGTCCACCCCAAACCGCGTCGATGCCCATCGCCGCGGCATCCGGGACGGCCTGGCCAGGCTCTCAGATATCCGGACAGCCGGGCCCTGCGATGGCCGCTCCCCCGCCTGCTCCCGGGCCACCCGGACGCCCAACAAATTGGGCCTCGCCTCCACCGCCGCGACCGCACCCCGGCGCGCCCGGGCAGCCCGTTTATCCGGCCAGCGGGGGCCCGGCGCGGCCCAATGCGTACCCGACCAGCCCGCCGCCACCGCCGACCAGTTTCCAGGCGCCTCAGCAGATGTCCAGTGTGGGATACGCGGGGTCGCCGCATCAGCCAGCGCAGACCCAGATGTCGCCCAGCGCCAGGCCGTCAGAGGTGTCGGTGTCGAACCTGGCGACGAAGATGATCCAGGCGTTGCTGCCTTCCCGGTCCGGGGTGCTGCAGAAGCCAACCGGCGCGCAAACGATCGGCCGTGCCACCGACAACGACATCGTCATTCAGGACGTCCTGGCCTCGCGCCATCACGCGTTCTTGATCGAGACACCGCTGGGCACCGAAATCCGCGACGCACACAGCGTCAATGGGACCTTCGTCAACGGTGTCCGGGTCGGGTCCGCGGTGCTGACCGAAGGCGATGTGGTCACCATCGGCAACGTCGACCTGGTGTTCACCCGCGACACCCTGGTCCGCCGCACCGAAGCGGCGACGCGCACCGGCGGCCTGGAGGTGAACGCGGTCTGCTTCAGCGTCGACCGCGGAAAGCAACTGCTCGACCACATCTCGCTGACCGCCCGTCCCGGAACGCTGACCGCCATCATCGGCGGGTCCGGCGCCGGCAAGACCACGCTGTCGCGGCTGATCGCCGGATACACCAGCCCCACTTCCGGCTCGGTGACTTTCGAGGGCCACAACATCCACACCGAGTATGCGTCCATGCGCAGCAGGATCGGGATGGTTCCCCAGGACGACGTCGTACACCGGCAGCTAACGGTCAACCAGGCCCTCGGGTATGCCGCCGAGCTCAGGCTGCCGCCCGACACCAGCAAATCCGATCGAGAACAGGTCGTCGCTCAGGTACTCGAGGAACTCGAGCTGACCAAACACGCCGACACCCGCGTCGACAAGCTGTCCGGCGGCCAGCGCAAACGCGCCTCGGTGGCGCTCGAACTGCTCACCGGGCCGTCGCTGCTGATCCTCGACGAGCCGACCACCGGCCTGGATCCGGCGCTGGACCGTCAAGTGATGATGATGCTGCGCCAATTGGCCGACGCCGGTCGCGTGGTGCTGGTCGTCACGCACTCGGTGTCCTATCTCGACGTCTGCGATCAGCTGCTGCTCGTGGCGCCCGGCGGCAAGACGGCGTTCCTCGGCCCGCCCAGCCAGATCGGTGCGGCCATGGGCACCACCAACTGGGCTGACATCTTCACGAAGGTGGGCGCCGACCCCGACGAGGCCAATCGCCGCTTCCTTGCCGTAAACCGGCAGCCGCCGCCCGCCCTGTCCGCATCCAGCCCAGCTGACCTGGGCGAACCGGTGCACACCGACATATTCCGCCAGTTCTCCACGGTTGCACGCCGCCAGGTGCGGCTGGTGGTCTCCGACCGGGGCTACACGGTGTTCCTGGCGCTGCTGCCGTTCCTCATTGGCATCCTCACCCTCACCGTTCGCGGCAAGACCGGATACGGCATGGGGGATCCGCTGAGCAACTCACCCAACCAGCCCGACCAGATTCTGGTCATGCTCACCATCGGCGCGGTGTTCATGGGTACCGCGCTGACTATTCGCGACCTCGTTGGTGAGCGTCCCATCTTCCGGCGTGAGCAGGCCGTCGGCCTGTCGACCGCGGCCTACCTGGCCGCCAAGATCGTGGTATTCAGCGCGTTCGCGATCGTGCAGGCGGCGATCGCAGTTGTGATCTCGGTAGTCGGCTGGGGCCAGCCGTTCGCCCACGCCGTGCTCCAGGGCAATGTCAGCTTCGAACTGTTCGTCGACGTCGCCGCCACCTGCGTGGCCTCGGCGCTTCTCGGAATGGCCTTGTCGGCAATCGCCCGCTCCCAGGATCAGATCATGCCGCTGCTGGTGGTCGCCATCATGTCGCAGCTGGTGTTCTGCGGCGGGTTGATCTGGGTGACCAACCGGCCCGTACTCGACCAGTTATCGTGGGGCACGCCGGCCCGGTGGGGCTACGCGGCGGAGGCGTCGACGATCGACACCCACCGCCTGGTACCGGGCCCGACCGACCCGAAAGACCAACACTTTGCCCACACCACCAGCGCATGGCTGTTGGACATGGCGATGCTCGGGGTGTTGTGCGTGGTCTATAGCGCCATCGTGTGGTGGAAGATTCGGCTCACGCGCCGCTGACCGGCGTGCAACTACTCTGAACTGATGCGTCGACCCACCGCGCCTGTGTTGACGGTTCGGTCTGACCGATCGCAAGGGAGCTTCGCGGCCGGCCGCGACGTGGTGATCGGAAGTGACCTGCGCGCCGACATGCGCGTCGCACATCCGCTGATCGCCCGCGCGCACCTGCTGCTGCGCTTTGATCAGGGCAAGTGGATGGCGATCGACAACAATTCGCTCAACGGGATGTTCGTCAACGGCCAGCGGATGCCGATTGTCGATATCCATGACGGCCAGACCATCAACATCGGCAAGCCCGACGGGCCACGGATGACCTTCGAAGTTGGCCATCACCAGGGGGCGGTCGGTCAGCTGCCGCCGACGGCGAAGTTACCGGTGATTGTGCCGCCCGGCGCTCCGCCCACCGGTTCGCCCGGGAGTGCGCCGCCGCCGCGTCCGCAGACGCCATATCAGTCGGGCAGCTTCCGGCGAGCTGTGTCACGACCCCATCCCGTTCCACCCCGCCCAACTCCGTCACCTACCCAGTCGACGCCGCGCCTACATCGGGGCGAAGATCCGCAGCGCGCAACCGCAGTTCCCATCATCCCGCCGGGACCCGGCTCGGACCTGAATCCACCGACTCAAATGGCCAAAGGCACCACGGTGTCGCAGTTTCCGACCCACCTGACCAATGTCTCCGCACCCCGATCGGAGCGCACGACACGCACGGGCGCCGCCCGGATCGGTCGGGCGATCGACAACGACATCGTCATCCAAGACGTGCTGGCATCGCGCCACCACGCGTATCTGCACCCGACCCCAATAGGCACCGAGATCCGCGACGCGGACAGCATCAACGGCACATTTGTCAATGGGATCCGGGTCGGCTCGGCCGTGTTGACCGAGGGCGACGTGGTCACGATCGGCAACGTCGACCTGGTGTTCACCGGTGGCATCCTGGTTCGCCGTACCGAGGCGGCAACGCGCACCGGCGGCCTGGAGGTGCGCGACGTCGGGTTCAGCGTCAACGGGAAGGGGCTGCTCGAGAACGTCACAATGACCGCCAGGCCCGGCACCCTGACCGCCATCATCGGTGGGTCCGGCGTCGGCAAGACCACGCTGTCGCGGCTGATCGCCGGATACACCACGCCGAGCTGCGGCTCGGTCTGCTTCGAAGGCCACAACATCCACACCCAGTACGCGTCGTTGCGCACCAGGATCGGGATGGTCCCGCAGGACGACGTCGTGCATCGCCAGCTCACCGTCAACCAGGCGCTCGGCTATGCGGCCGAACTGCGGCTGCCGCCGGACACCAGCAAAGAGGATCGACAACAAGTCGTCGCCCAGGTGCTCGATGAACTGGGGCTGACCAAACACGCCGACACCCGGGTCGACCAGCTCTCCGGGGGCCAGCGCAAACGTGCCTCGGTCGCACTCGAGCTGCTCACCGGGCCGTCGCTGCTGATCCTCGACGAGCCGACGTCGGGTCTGGACCCGGCGTTGGACCTGCACGTCATGACCATGTTGCGGCAACTGGCCGACGCCGGTCGCGTGGTGCTGGTGGTGACGCACTCGCTGACCTACCTCGATGTCTGCGATCAGGTGCTGCTGATGGCGCCCGGCGGCAAGACCGCGTTCCTGGGCCCGCCCGACCAAATCGGTGCGGCCATGGGAACCACCAACT
>Ga0307475_10003097_pt1 | contig 10082 bp, 4 predicted proteins | sample atmos_gasesECM1C_FD_203317 | JGI IMG/M metagenome (GOLD analysis project Ga0307475, IMG submission 203317) | Hardwood forest soil microbial communities from Morgan-Monroe State Forest, Indiana, United States - atmos_gasesECM1C_515 | ecosystem: Environmental > Terrestrial > Soil > Temperate...
TGAATCAAAAACGCGAACGAAAGGACTCTCGCCGAGTCCCACCTGGGTCCACGGCACCACCCCCACCACCACTGCCAGCCCTCCGATGTAAAAGATCCCCAGCCGTGCGAACGTCCAGCGCATCGCGCGAGGCAACGCCGTAGCCGGGTCTTTCGCCTCCCCGGAAGTCACCGCTACGATTTCCATGCCCAAATAACTAAACACCGCCATCGCGATGCCCAGCCAAACGCCCGCCCAGCCATGCGGAAGAAATCCTCCATGAGCCACATAATTCGTCATCCCGATGCGCGGAAATCCAATGCCCAGCAGCAACGCCGCGCCCAGGATCAAGAAAAGTACAATCGTGACCACCTTTAGCATGGCAAACCAGTATTCGAACGTTCCGAAATTCGCAACGCTGCTGGCATTCACCCAAATCAATGCCGCGGAAAACCCGGCGATCCAAATCCACGACGGGTATCCGGGGAACCAGTGCTTGCAATAAATGGAAGCCGCCACCATTTCGCTCCCAATCGCGATCACCTGCCCCAGCCAATAGGAGTAGCGCATCGCAAAGCCAGCCCACGGATGCACGTAGACTTCCGCATAAACGCCGAACGAACCCGCAACCGGATGCGCTATGGCCATCTCGCCGAGCGCCCACATCAGAGCCAGCGCGATTGCCGCGGCCGCCGTGTAGCTCAGGATTACGCCCGGACCGGCGACCCTCACAGAAAGCGCGCTGCCCAGGAAAAGTCCTGTGCCGATTGCTCCGCCGACCGCAATCATCGAAAGTTGCCGCGGCTTTAGATTGCGGTGCAGGCCCGCTTCGCGCTCAACAATTGCCGACGCATCTGCGGCGCCCCGCCGCGGAAGAGTTTCGGTGTGTGCCATCGCGCGGCATCGTAACACGCTTCGCCAACCGCCAATGCCGACGCAACCGTTCGAGTCCAGTACAGGCTGCGCGAAAGTACAGCAAAGGACGGGACAGTTAAGCACGCGACACAACTGTCCTTCGACGCCCTTTCCCGTCGGCCTGGCCTGCTTACAATCGCATGCGTGGGGAAACCGTATGGGTTTCGCCCGCGGAGGCAGGTTCATGAAGGCGGTTCTGGCACTGGTCATAATTTATGTAGCGATGTTCTTCCTCGCCATCCAAGGCGCTTCGCAAAATTCCGTGCAAACCGCAACGCAGGGCGCAGGCCAAGCCGCGCCTTCCATCGATCCTGCGAAACAAGCCGATATTCTCTCGCTTATGGAACTCGTCGGCGCGCGTGACGCCTTGCAAGACTTCGCCGCCCACGGCGCCGATCAGTTTCGCGACAATCTCCAAGCCTCCGTTCCCGCTACTGACCGCGGCCAGCAATTTGTCAATGCCTTCATTCAAGACTACAAAACCAAATTCAACCCGGACGACGCTACCGCCCAACTAGTGACCATTTACGACCAGCACTTCACCCACGATGAAATCAAGGGTTTGCTCCAGTTCTACGGTTCTCCGCTCGGCCAAAAGTTTGCGTCGGAAATGCCCAAGATTAATGCCGAAATGCAAGCCACCAACCGCGCCTTCAGCACTCGCATCGCCAAGGACGTGCTAAAAGATCTCCGCAAGGAATATCCCGGCCTGGCGGCCCACGCCCACTACGCCAAGCCACACCAAGGCCAAGTACAGCAAGCTCAGCAACAAGCTCAGACACAACCCTAATCCCCGCGGTTGCGTCTCATACCTCGCAGAACCTCAGTCAAAAGCTCTCCGATCGTTGTTCGTATGACGATCGTCTCTCTGAGGTTGAGGAGTCTTAATGCGACCATTGCTTGTGGCCTGTGCACTACTTTCTGGTGCGCTTGTGGTTCTCGCGCATTCACCCGCGGTTCGCGTGATCGCTCAAGAGAAATCCCAGCCGGCCGCCAAACCTACGCCGCAGGCCCCTCGCAAGCCCACGCCACCAGCCTCAGGCAACGTCAGTTCTCAAAAAGAGGCGCGCATACGCGAATTGATGGATGTGACCGGCACAAAAAATCTTGGCCAGCAGCTCATTGAAGCCGGTATGGAGCAGTTCCGCAGTAGTGTGCTGGATTCACAGCCTGATAATCCTCGGGCCAAACAATTCGTCGAAGCCTTTCTGATCCGTTTCCAGAAACACTTCGATCCCGATTCCCTCAACGACAAGGTCATTCCCATCTACGACAAATATCTAACCACCGAAGACTTACAAGGCCTGCTGGACTACTACCATTCGCCTCTCGGGCAACGCATGCTCAAGGTTCTCCCCGAAGTGACCCGCGAATCGCAGGCCGCCGGCTTCGCGCTGGGCCAGAAAGCCGCCCAAGAGACCATGGAAGAGCTGAAGACGGATTTCCCGGAATTTGCGGGTGCCAAGGAAGAAGACAAGCGCCCCGCCGGCGACCAAAAGCCTGACTAATATCGGGTTCTACGGAAAGCGCTTCTTGATTTTTATGTCGATGCCAAACGTCCCGTTGTAATCGCGCAGCGCCACAATCGACACATTGCGATTCACGTTGTATTCCACCTGGATCACCTGTTGTTGCGTGGACCCCACGTTCGACACGTACGTTACCGTAAGGTTCCGCGTGACCTGTTGCTGCACCGTCACCCGCGCCGCTGCGTTTTGCGAAGCCCCCGTAGCGCCCACTCCGGTAAGCCCCGGATCAACTCGAAAGTTCGTGATTCCAAATAGTTTCTCCAGCCGCCCGCCCACCTGGCTGGACACCGCTTCCGAAAGCAGCGCCGAAGCTCCTGCCGTCCCGCTCTGCGCTCCCGACGCGGTGCGCAGCGTTCCCTCCTGGCTTGTTTGCCCCAGCGCCAGCAGCGTAACGATGTCGTTGGCCGGAAGCGGCGGATCGGAGCGGTACGCGAGCGTTAACTTGCTCGCCGGGCCGTTGAAGTTCAGCGTTATCTCATACTGTTGAATCGTAGTGCTCGCTTCCACGTTGACCACGGGGTCGAGCCGGAAAGGATTCGCAAAATTGATATCGCCTCTAGCCACGCGATAACGGTTGCCGTGGAACAGCAAGTCGCCAGACAGCACGTGAATGTGCCCCAACAAGATAGGATGTTCCCATGTTCCGCGGACACGGATGTTGGCCTCCGCATCCAATTCCGCGCCAGGCCACTCCATTCGCGCATCTGGCGCCGAAACTGCCTCCACATCAAACTGCAAATTGCGCAAAAATGTTGAGCTGGTGGACGGACCGCTGATCCCTTGCTTTGTGGAAACCAGCGTCCCGGCCACTTCCAATCCTTGCGTCAATGTGACGCGCCGTATAGTGACATGGCCGGAAAGCAAACCCGCTTCCGTCGTCCCCGTCAACCGCAGCGAGCCGCCGGTAAGCCAGCTCATCCCCTCCGGATAGCGGATGCGCGTGCTATCGCTTCTCGCGGTGATATCGTATCGCAAGGGCCGCTCGGTATAGGTCACGCTGCCAGAAACATGCAGCGTCCCTCCACCGGCTTCCGCCGTCATGTCGTTGAAGAAAAGCCGCGTGTCGTCAAAAACGAAATCTCCATTGACGTTGCTGAGCCCGGTCGGAAAATCAACCACCCGCGCGTTGGCGTTCTCAATGTGAATCCGGCCGTTGATCCGCGGCCGTTCCAAAGTACCTTCGAATTTGGCGTTCATCCGCGCTGGGCCGCCGATTGTCAGCCCAGGTGATATTCCCGCCAGCAGCCGCAGGTCCAGTGCGCCGCTCAGCTGCAGGTTCATGCTAGTGCGCTCCGCAAAACCAACATTCCCTTCCACACGAAGGTCCGTGTCCGGCCCGCGAAATTCGGCTGGCTCAATCTGTAGGTTGTCTCGAGAGGATCGAAAGTGTACCGGGCCCACATTCTCCAGCTGCACGTTCGCGTAGTTGAACGTCAACCGCGAGAACTTGGCGTCCAAGAAGATGCTTTCCGGGCGCTTCAGCGAGCCGCTCAAGCCGATTTCCCCGTCCGCTCTGCCGTGGCCATTGAAGGACTGCAAATGCAGTGCACCCAGGATCAACGCATCGAGCGCCATATCCTTGACCTTAACTTTGCCCTCGATGTTGTAAGGATCGGCCAGCGTCAAACTGTACTCGCCCGAAATTTCGCCGGCGCTCATCGCTGATCCCAGTTCCAGTCGCGCGATATGTCCGTCCGAGCTCAGTGTTCCATCGAAGCTTCCCATTACCGATTGCCCGACCTTCAAGTCCACGACGCGAAAAGTCCCGTCGCCCTTTGGTGCCTCAATGGGCCCGCTCGCTTTGAGCCGGAAAGAGACTTGGCCGTTCAGCCCGAATCGTGGCGACTGCAATTTCTGAAAGTTTGCCAGCGGAAGCGAAGCGCCGACCAAATCAATCGACGCGTTGCGATCCGTGAAGCTATATCCGGCCGCACCGGTGACGATTCCTGCGCCATGCCCCGCTTCCTTTTCCGGCGGAAAAAGCCGAAGCTCGGCATTCGCTATGCGAATTTCGTCGGGCGTTAAATTGAGTTGCCCGCGCACGCGGTTAAACGTCACGCCGTAAGCGTCGCCGTTGGCCAGATCGAAAAGTCCGGTAACGCTGGGCGCTTTGCGCGTTCCGCGTCCATGAAATTGCCCGGAGAGTTGTCCCCGGACTGGATACGACGAATGCAGGAATTGTTGTAGAGCGTCCGCAGGTGTTCCTTCCAAGCTCACGTCGGCCGACCATTCGCTCTCCGGCGAAAAGCCCCAGTCATCCAGCTCCAGGCCCAGTTCAACCGACGCATCCACCGCACCGCGCCGCACTTTCCCGCGCGAAAACGTCATTTCGTCCGGCGAATATAAGAGTTCCCCTTCCAATAAATCAAAAGCCACATCGTTATAACGCACGCCCTCGCCCCGGACGTGACCCTCGAACGTGGGACCTCCAGACGGCCCGCTGATTTTCCCTTCCCATCGCGCGCCTCCCGTAATCACTTTGATCGCATCCTTGGAATTCGGCGGCGTATTGCGAAGTTCGTTGATGAAATCGCGATAACTCTCCAGGGCGCCAGTTTCAAATCGCACGTCCATCGCTGTATTCCGCGGCGCGAGAACCCCGCTGAGGACCGCGCGGCTGGCCGGCGTCTCGAATTCCCCGCTGTTGACAGTTAGCGTTTGCCGATCATAGCGATACCGAATATCCCAATCACCATCCACCGGGATGTGTCCCGCTGCGACGCTATCCGGGGATGTCCACTCCGTCGTTCCGTTAATCTCAAAATGTTGAAATGGTCCGCTCCACGTTTCGATTGTGTCCGCGGATATCAGCGTGTCCCAGTGCAATTCGTCGACCGGGAAGCCGGCATGCTCGATGGCCGGCAGCACGCCGGCCAGGTGCGCGTCCTGCACGTGCGTATCGGCGCGGAACTTCAAACCATCAAAGCGCATTACCACCCGGCCCTTCACCGTGCCGCCAAAGGCCAACGCAAGAAAATCCGGTACTACCAGGCCATTGTTATCTATCTGGAAGCTGCCTCGGCTGGACAATCCCGAAGCGTGGAAAATCGGATAGGTCAGCTCGATCTCGTGACCGGAATAGCTACCCGTGCCGCGAAATTGGCCGTCCGCAAGTGTTCCTTCGCCGTGAATATCCGCGCGACCCGTAGGGGTTTCCGGCGAGCGCAAGTTCTCCCGAATGTCCAGCAGGTTGACCCATCCGCGGTAACGGAAATTCCATTTCGGGTGCGAATAGTCCTGCATTTCCGCTTGCGCATCGACATGCGAGCGCCCCGCGCTCAATATCCCTTGCTCCAGCGTGAAGCCGTCCTCGCCCACCGTGAATTTGGCGGAAACACTCACGGGCCATGGAAGAAATCGTTTTGCCGTGAAGCGAATCGACTGCCAGTCGATCGTCCCCAGATACATCGGTTGGCCTGCTGACCCACTCGAGTCCAGCGCCAGCCGCAGGTTGTCCCCTTCCACCGCCAGCGGTGTCCTCACATCGTTGTAAAGGATCCAGCCATTCTGCAGTTGCAGCCGCCGGATATGCAGGTCGAACAGCGTTTCTCGCGCAGGCTTCTTCGTGGTCGCGCCTCGCAGGACCGGAACGTTGCTCGCGCCATTTTTCTCGATTCGGATGTGTACTTGCGGCCTCTGCACCAGCAACTCGTTCAGCGAAACTTTGCGCCCCCAGAAAGAATCGACGCGCAGCCCGGCCAGCACTTCATCGGCGGCAAACAGCGGCTCCGTGTCAGCAGGTTCCCGCCCACGAATCACCAGATCCCTCAGCCTCACCTCCAGCGGTAGCCAGTGCATCGAAATAGACCCTAGCGTGACCTGCCCGCCGGTTATTTTTTCCAAACGGTTCACAACAAAACCGTGAATCAACGGGTTGCCCGCCCCACTTGCAAAAAAAATCGCTACGCCCATTACAACCAATAGAATCAGCAGGAGTTTCGCCGCCAGCACCCACGCGATGTGCCTCAGCCATCTCCATTTCCGCTGGCGCGTTTCGCGAGTCATTTTCCGCTGTCCTTCAGGAATTTCTCCACGTGCAAGCGCCCGCGGCTCTCCTTGAGCCACACGTCCGCTTGATCGTTAATCCCGCGCTGCACGAGCGCCTCTTGGATGTACTCCCGCGAGGCATCTAGCGCTGGCGGTGCTTGGTTGTGCGCTCTAGCTCGGGGAAGCACTGCGTCCTGGTAAAAGTCCTCCACTTGCTTCGCGGTCACCAGCACCGCGGGGCGAAATCGCGAATCCAGATAGTTGCTCAGATACAGTTGGTCCGTCACCATCCGAGCGATCTCTTTATCGCTCAGCCCGGATTGCTTCTTTCGGCCCTGGTATTCTTCCTGCGATGCGAAAGATGCTTGCAGATGTTCCACTCCGTGCGCGATCTCCACGTCCGCCGGGTGCGGGAAGCGCGCCGTATCCGCTTCGTTCCTTACAATCCATTGATCAATCAGGCGGTCCAGAATTGCGGCGTCGCTTTCCGTTTTCCCATCTACCAGCATCTGGTATTTGCCCAATGTCCGCACTTCGCTCAGCAGGATAATGTCGCTCTCCACTCGCGCCGCAATTTGATCGAGCAACTCCTGGCTTGCTGCGTATCCCGCCGTTAGCGCCAACAGCGCCGCTGCCAACAAATAGCTTGCACGGTGAGGCATTAGAATGTTGATCCCAGATTAAAGAAAATTTGGAAGCCTGGCAGCCGGGTTGCCTGGAATCCAAACTGGCCTTGTTGACAGTTCACCGTCTCCACACCCTTTGGACAAATCGGCGCAACAAACGGCGGCCGGTTGATCTGGTAGCCCAGGTCGATGCGTATGGGTCCTACCGGCGTTGCGTACCGGAATCCCAACCCGACCGTGTGCGCAAAATAATTCAGCTCGTTCGTGCAATTGAATTGACACTGTGTCGGATTGGCGGGGTTGAAAATCGGCTTCGGCGGATAAGGCCGCAACGTCACGCGGCCGAGCCGGCTATACACGTTTCCGCCGTCATAGAACAACGCGCCGCTGAGCGCCGTCCCGATGAACGGCAGCCGCATCGGAAAGCGAAACTCCTGGTTCAGAATTAGCAACGCCTGGCCACCCACCGGAAACCCGGTAACCGAATCGCGCGGCCCGGCCTGGTTCAACGCGAATCCACGCAGCGAAGTCCCGCCTCCCGCGAAAAATCTCTCCGGCAGGGGAATCTCCGTCGGCAACGGCAGAGTCGTCGGCGCGGGAAAAGTCAGGGAAACCGTCTCGCGATAGGGCACCAAAATCCCCACACGAATAGAGCGCGCGAAGCTGAATCGGCGCTTGATCGGGTGATAGGTCGAATTCTGATAGAAAAAGCGCAGGAAGCTCGCGCTAGAGCCGATCGCCGTGTCCGCGACACTCGCAGCCGCGCTGTTAAAGTTTCCTTTCGTGGCATCTGCGGGGTTGTCGCGCGCGTCCCGCGTCCACCCCAGTCCAAATTCCGAAACCAGCGTCGGCGCATTAAAAAGCGGAATCTCCTCCGGCGAAATGTGAGTGTTCAAATTCGACACCACTACCTTGCGAAATGCGTAGTGGTACAGCAGCGAAGTCCTGGGCGTTACCTGATCGTTCATCTGCAGCGTCCCCTCGTAGCGTGTCTGCGTGAACGTGTTAATGTCCTGCGTTTTCTCGGTATACGCCGAAACCTGCAAGCTCAGGTGCGGATCGCTGAAGGTGTTGGGATGGTTGTACCCCAGCAGCGCGCGATCCTCGATCGTGCTGCCGCGCAACTTTAGCGAAAGCGAATCGCCGCGGCCGGTCAAGTTCAGCTTGCTGACCTCCAGGATCCCGCGCACCGCCGCTTGCACCTGGCTTCCCGCGGGATTGCTCGTGCTCGCCAACCGCTGCACTTCGAACCCGCCGCCATACGCCAGCGTGTAGCGCTTGGCCTCTTCCACCAGCACCACCACGTCCTTGTTGGTGTCCGTCCCGTTGGGATTTTGCGGTTGGATGGTCACTCGATTGAACACGCCCAGGTTGTACAGCCGCCGCTGCGAGTCCACCACTTCTCCTTCCCGCAACGGCGCCTGCGACCGCACGCGAATCTCCCGTCGAATAACTCCCGGCCGCGTGTGGTCGTATCCCGTCAGCAGAATCCTGCGCACTCGCGTCTGCGGCCCTTCCTCGATCTGATACGTCACGTTCATGAACCCATCTTCGAAGCTCTGCTCGTTCTTTCCCTTACCGCCGTTCTGCGAGCCGCTGGAAGTGCTCCCGGTTTGCGCGCCCGCGCTATTCGCCGCATTGTCTTTATTGGCCGGCTCATTCACCCGCTCTGCCGTAGCGGTAAATTTCGCCTGCGGAAAGCCATCGTTGAAATACAAGGCCAGAATGTTGTCGCGGTCGGTGGTCACGTTGAATTCCGAATAAGGCTGACCGGGGGTAGACGCCGCCACGCCCAGGAGCGCTTCTTCCTTGAAAGCGTGCACTCCCTCGATCTTCAGCGACGCTACCCGCGTCTGCTTTCCTTCTTGAATCACAAAACGAATCAGCAGGTCGCCTTCCTTGCCTCTGTAGTTATCCATCGTCTGCGCATCGACGGTCGCTTCCAAGAATCCGTTCGCCAGGTACAAATTCTTTATCGACTCCCGGTCGCCCTCCATCAACCTTCGGCTAAACCTTCCTCGCGTCTGGAATGCTTTCGGATAGATGGTGAGCCGGCTGCGCAACAACTCAGTGTCAAAATAGCGATTCCCGGTGATTTCGACTCCCAGCAAAGCGTGCCGGTCGCCTCGCTCCACGCGATATGTGATCACTTCCTCGCTGCTCTTGCGCCCGCCGCTGAGGGTCAGTTCCCTCGCGCTCATCGCATACTCCACGCCCGCGTCGAAATACCCGTTGCGCTCCAACCGTTCTTGGATATTGCGCTTGCCTTCTTCCAGTAAATCCGTGTCGACCGCTCCTTCCTGGTACACTGGCACCAGTTTTTTCAGCTCTCCGCTGGTGAATTTCGCTCCCGTCACTGCGATCCGTACCACCGGCCCTGCCGTAACCTCCAACTCCAGCGCAATCGTATTGCTCGTGGCGTCATAAGCTCCCCGCCGCACCACCGCCCGCGCGTTCAAGTGCCCCTTTTTCACCAAGTAGTTGCGCACCCGCGCAGTGCCCCGCTGCACCCGGGCTGCCGTCACTCGTGCCCCCACTTTTAGCTTCGACCGCGCCACAATCTCCGCGTTTCCGTATTCCGTCCCGTTGGTCAGTTGTATTTCCTTGATTCGCGCCCGCGGTCCCGCCTGAATGTTAATGATCACGTCCATCTGGTGATCCTGCGCATGGGGCGCCGTCTGCGCGGATACCTGCGCTGCATACAGCCCTTCTTCTTTGAGTAGCTCGCGCAGCCTTTCCAATCCCTCATTTACCGCATCCGCACGATATGGCTCCCCCAGCGGCAGCTGTACCGCCGCAACCGCGGAAGCCTCTGTCGGCGGCGAAACCAACCCGCGAATAATCACCTGATTGAAAAACAGTTGCTCGCGCACCACGAAGTCGATGCGTACGCCGCCATCCACTGGTGTGGAAGTAGCTCGCACGTCCGCGTAATCGCCCGTCCGGTACAGAGCGCGAATGCTCTCGGCCACCTGCTCCCGCTCCATTGGCTTTCCCAACGCAACGGGCAGCCCCGCGGGCGCCTCCAAAAGTACCCTTCCGTCCT
>Ga0307475_10003099_pt1 | contig 10078 bp, 6 predicted proteins | sample atmos_gasesECM1C_FD_203317 | JGI IMG/M metagenome (GOLD analysis project Ga0307475, IMG submission 203317) | Hardwood forest soil microbial communities from Morgan-Monroe State Forest, Indiana, United States - atmos_gasesECM1C_515 | ecosystem: Environmental > Terrestrial > Soil > Temperate...
CGCGGCGCGAATATCCTGATGCCAAATTCATCTGAACTCAGGCAAATGACACCGCAGCGTACAAATGCAACTGAGGAAACGTGGCTGGACAATTCCGCCCGCTCCTTGGTTGAAGCTCTTTCCCTGGAGGCCTTACTCGTAACACGCGGCAGTGAAGGTATGTCGCTCTTCGAAAACTCCACCAGCGGTTTGCGCAGGGTCGATATCCCCACCATGGCGCGCAGTGTCTACGATGTAACCGGCGCGGGCGATACCGCCATCGCCGCCTTCAGCGCTGCCGTAGCTTCAGGAGCAGACCTCGGTACCGCCGCACAACTCGCCAATCTGAGTGCAGGCATTAAAGTAGGAAAACGCGGAACTGCCTGCGTCGACCTCGACGAAATTAGAGCTTCGCTCAACGAAGTGAGAACTTCCCACGACTCGGCCTAATTTCAAGTGGCAGGCTGCTCTCGCGATACGGTTCCGTCGTAGCGCTCCTTCACATGGCTGATCAGCAGCCGGATGCTGTTCGCCAGCTGCACCACTTCGCCTTCTCCGCGAATTTCAAACTCAATTTCATAATTGCCCGCCGCCGCGTGGTCCACCGCTTCTTTTAAACTCATCAAAGGTCTTACCACCTGCTGCGGCAACACAAAGCTGATCCAGATGCTTACCAGCAGCGTGATTGCCGATACGATGCTCAACGCCCATTCCGAATGGGAAATCAACCGGCGCGCCCTCCGATGGTCTCCGTCTATGCGATCCCAGTTGCGCGCTTCCAGTTCCGAAGTCAGCCGCAAAACGTCTTGCCCGGAATTCTGCAGGTCGGTAGTAATCTGTTGCAGCGCGGGGTTTCCTTCCTGCGCCGTCTTTGTGATCTGCGTATCAAAAGATCCTATCCTCGCACGCAGCTCCTCGATCAATTGTTCCCGCGGCTTATTTCTTGCGCCTTTCAGGATGCTCCCCAGGTCTTTCTCGTACGCCTGCAATACATTTTGAATTCGATCGGCCGGTGCCTCACCCGGCTTTTGCATGTTGGCGACCGCGTTCTTGAATTCCTCGTCGTACTGGTGCAGACCTGCCAACGCCTGGTCCGTCAATGGTTGATCTGCGGCATTCAGCTCGCGGATCGCGCGTAAAATCTGCTCCAGCTTGGAAATCGATTCCCGATTAGCCTGCAACGAGGAGGGATCATACAGCAGCAAATAGTTCCGCTCTGCCCGCCTGGCCTCCAGCATCTCAATGGAAGCTTGTTGCGAAAGTGTCGCCGCCGGTGCATCGAAGCTTACGATGCGCTCCACGATTCGCCCTACCACCAGCAGGTAGTAAATCGCGAAAAAAATCACCGGAACCAGGATCAGTCTGACCACCGCTAGGCTAAGGGCCACACGCCGTCGCAGCGAACCGCCTGGTGCGAGCACCTTAAACGATCTCCGAATCGCCAATCTCATCGTTAAGTTCTCCTCATGCCCTCGCACCATAGCACGCCAGCGCCCCAGATTCACCGTTCCATCCACCCCGCAGGCCCGGTATGCCTAGTCGGCGTGAACCTCAGGCTTTTATGCCCGATAAACACAATCGCTTCGCTCTCCTTCTTATTTATCCTACTTAATTCCATCTGCGCCTATCCTCTGCTTACCTTTCATTACCTGCCATGACCCGCTGGAACGAGTACCGAGATTCCCTGTACTCCATCGCATCCCCCTCTCGTAAAATGGTCTAGTCGATGAACAGGAGAAACCAGTCCCTTCTGTACACCGCTCTGCTCCCGCCGTTCTGCCGGAGCACCCGGTGAAGCACGCCCGATTCTCGCGTCGCGCGTGGCTCCGCCAGGCCGCGCAGCTCGCCAGTGGCTTCCCTTTACTCAGTCCTTCTGCAGTAGTGTCCGAATTCCTGCAGCGGACCCAACCTGCGCCGCAGCGCTCCAAGCCTGCCCCGCAACGTTCTCAGCCTGCGCCGCAGCAGCCGGCCGAGCGGCCACCGCTGTTTGAGAACGACCCCACCAAGTACCGCTTCACCCGCGACGAAGACGAATTCCTCGAAAGTATTGAGCGCACCAGTTTCCAATTCTTCTGGAACGAGACCAATCCCACCACCGGCCTGGTGAAAGATCGCAGCCACGCTGACGGCACCGATCAACGCAATGCCGCCAGCATCGCTGCCACCGGCTTCGGACTCACCGCTCATTGCATTGCCGACCAGCGCGGCTGGGAACAGCGCCTGGAAATTCGCGACCGCGTTCGCAACACCCTACGTTTCGTCGCTACCCGCGTGCAGCACGAGCATGGCTTTTACGCCCACTTCTTGAACATTCAAAATGGCGAACGCGTCTTCCAGTCGGAAGTTTCCTCCGTCGACACCGCCATCTTTCTTTGCGGCGTGCTCACCTGCCGCGCCTATTTTGACGACGCGGAAATATACGAACTGGCCACCACGATTTTTGAGCGCGTCGATTGGCTGTGGATGCTGCAGGGCTACAAAACTCTTGCCATGGGCTGGACCCCTGAGCACGGCTTCATTAAAACCCGCTGGGACAGCTATAGCGAGCACATGATGATTTATCTTTTGGGTCTGGGCTCCGCAACCCACACTCTGCCGGCAGCAACGTGGTCTGCATGGTCCCGGCCCATTTTCGAGTACAACGGCATACGCTATATCAGTGCCAAGGCGCCTATCTTCATCCATCAATATTCTCACGCCTGGTTTGATTTTCGCGGACGCCGCGACCACTATGCCGACTATTTCACCAATTCCGTGATCGCCACCAAAGTTCACAAATTATGGTGCCTCGAACTGGCGCAGCAATTCCCCGATTACAGTGAAGACTTGTGGGGTATCACCGCGTCCGACTCCGTTCGCGGATACACCGCCTGGGGCGGTCCTCCGGAAATGGGCCGCATCGACGGCTCGGTAGTCTCTTGCGCCACTGCTGGTTCCCTACCATTTTTGCCGCAGGAGTGCCTGCGCGTTTTGCGTTACATACGCGAAAACTACGCGCAGAAAGCCTGGCGCACCTATGGTTTCGTGGACGCCTTCAATCCCCTCACCAACTGGTACAGCGCCGACGTGCTGGGCATCGATCTGGGCATCACCATTCTCATGGCCGAAAACGCCCGCACCGGCTTCGTATGGGAGCAGTTCATGAAAAACGATGAAGCCATTCGCGGAATGACCCGCGCCGGCTTTCACGAATTAGTCTCGCCGCAGCCGCTTAATTCCTGAGCAGTATTTCCGCGAGTTTTTCACTCAAGCGGTATTAGTTTGCAACTTCGATCAGAGCCAGCGAATGGGGCTGCAGCGTCAATTCCATTTCCCCATTCTTGAGGACCTGTTCCTGGGCTGACGGCATCGCCGCGGCCTTCCGCAAAGTCTCGATTTGGTCCCGGGAAGGGAATCGCGGGCTTCCCATTTTTTCGTACGCTGGCAGCGCAGACCCGTGCTCTTTATCAACAATCGTAGTTCGCACCGTCTTACCCGCTTTAACTCCCGAAAAATGAAGCGTGAAGGTCTTCGGCGAGCCGGTCTCCTCTGGCAGGAATAAATTCCATACCGCCACCGCCAGTGTCCCATCCTTCCGCCGCGTCACCAGCGCAGTATCGGACTTCACCTCCAGCCGCGTATCACCCAACTGGTGCAACAGCGCAAAATCATTGAACGCCGGCTTAGGAATGCTCCGCTCAGCGAGCAATCCAAATCCTCCATAAAAGGGAGTCTTCACCACTCCTTGCTCTTCAAATACATCCGAGAAGTCCCAGTAACTCATCATCGTGGTCAAACCGTCGCACTCCCGGATCGTATTCGCAAGATATGGCCCCATGTACGCCGAGTCCGTCACCGCCGGGTTGTTGTCATACGCCGCGTTGTACTCCGACCAGATCAGCGGCATAGTTGGATACGCGGAAGTCGCGATCTGCTCATGAACTTTCTTCACTGCGCGGCAAACCATCTCGTTACGTGGAATTTTCCCTTCCGTCCCAAACACATCCTTCGCCGTGTCATTTCCATAAACGTGCGTCGAAACGAAATCCACCGGCACGTTTTTCTCTTTGCAGTGCGCCAGGAACTTGTCTGCCCACGCCGCTTGCGCCGTAGCAGGGCCTCCCACGCGCAACCTTGAACTGACCCGCTTCACCGCTCGCGCCGCGTGATCGTACAATTCAAAATATGTCGAATCTTTCGGACTCCCCACCCAGAAGTCAATATTCGGCTCATTCCATACTTCGAAATACCATTGCGCCACCTCATCTTCACCATACCTTTCCACAAGATGCCGCGTAAAAGTCTCAACCAACTGCTCCCATTTGCCCCAATCTTTCGGTGGCGCAACATTCTGTTTGTACCAGAACGCATGCTTGGCATTAGGATCCGATGTCAGCTTCTCCGGCATGAAACTCAGCTCGATAAATGGCCGCACCTTATTCTCCAGCAATCCATCGTAAATCTGGTCCACGTACGAAAAGTTGTACAGCGGCTTTCCATCTTTATCTTCGTCGTACAGCCCGACCTCATCGTGAAAAATGGCGTGAAAACGAATGTATTCGAACTCCGTGATTCGCTGGGTTTCCCTCAAATCGTGCCGGTAACTCTCGCGCAGCGACAATATGGCCCGCCCGGACCCAAACATTTTTTCCCAGAAATGTGGGAAGGGATGCGATGGCGCCGCAGCGTCGATTTCCACCGTGACCGGCCCGGCCTGTGCCCGAGCACCCGGCTCCGCCCACAACGCCAATATCGTCAGGCAAAACGCCGGCGCGAGCCGCCGCACACACAACCGAAATTTACCGCCATAAGAATTCATATCTGCTCCTGATTGGTTCGCTAAAAGTAGCGTTGAGGGACCGCGAGCGATCTCAAACCATTTCTAAGCCACTGTTTGATTTGCTTAGAATATCGATTTTATAGCATACTTCGTCGTCATTTGCCCGCACCGTTGCTGTGTTTGGAACACCTTTTACTCGTGCCAATTGCTTGCCGCCTCGCGCGGACTTATCCTGCTTGTGAGCGTAAATCGAATCCACAACCGCGCCGTTGCCACGGCCGCAGCTGCTTGAATAGCGCTGACTGAACCTAAACGACATGCCTAAACCCAGCTTCTTGGTCTCACTCACGACCAGCGATAACGATTATCAGGTTGAGCAGGCCCGGTCTGCCGAACAGGTTGCCGACAAACTTGGCGTAGAAGTCCAGATCGTTTTTGCTGATAACGACGCCATCACCCAAAGCACGCAAGTCCTGAAAGCCATCCAGTCCCCGGAAGCCACGCGCCCCACTGGCATCATCTTCGAACCCGTCGGTGGCACCGCGTTGCCACAGGTCGCCCAAGCCGCCGTTACCGCCCGAATTAGCTGGGCAGTTTTAAATCGCGACGCTCCGTACATCGCCGATCTTCGCAAGTCCGCCGCGGCACCTGTCTTCGTCCTGACCTCCGACCACTTCGAAATCGGCAGAATTCAGGGCCGTCAGTTCAAAGCACTGTTACCTCACGGTGGTTCCGTCCTTTATATACAAGGCCCGTCGGAAAATTCCGCGGCCAAGGAACGCACCCTCGGTATGCGCGAGACCAAACCCGCAAATATTCGAATCACTCTGCTCAAAGCTCAATGGACCGAAGAAAGCGCCATTCGCTCCGTGCGCTCGTGGCTCAAACTTGGCACCTCTCAGCGTGCCCCCATCGACCTCATCGCTGCACAAGACGATGCCATGGCCATCGGCGCTCGCAGAGCCTTTGAAGAATTGACCAACGAACTGGACAAAGAACGTTGGCTCGATTTGCCTTTTACCGGCTGCGACGGCCTCCCTAAAACCGGACAATCCTGGGTGCGCGCCGGAATCCTGGCCGCCACCGTGTTCGTTCCACCCAATGCAGGCCAAGCCATCGAAATGCTCTACCACGCCCGCGAATCAAAAAACTCAGTCCCCGAACGCGTACTCACCGTCCCGGTCTCCATCCCTGCCCTAAGCGAACTAAAGCCCCACATCCCCAGCTAGGGCTTCGAAATATTAGGTCTCAATGTGATAACCCTTGGCTGTTCCGCAGTGTTGGACCTTCTTTTGGAAAGAGCTTTATCAACAGGCGTCATATCTAAGAATTAACTTCATTTCTTGTTAACCAACAAAGTACTATATACGCAATTTACCAGCGGCCGCATAATCACCAACGCTTTGTATCGGTTGTCCCCTGTCCCGGAAGGACTAACTGGATGTCTACTCGGCCCCGGTACGCTTGCAACACCAATTTACTCCCTACATTTTTAAAATTTGTGCTGCTTGCATTTCTCGCAGCCGCGTTTGTGTTGCCTTTATCGGCTGCGAACGAACCAGCGCCCCTTCAGCCTCCGCTGGACAAATCCAAGGTCCAGAATTTGCTGCGTTCTCTCGCGTTCTTTGAGCGCAACGAAGGTCAAGTAGATGACCGCGTTTTGTTTTTGACTCAAGGGCTGGGCTACGCCGCCTATCTTACCTGTGACGGCGCGACTCTCGTTTTCTCGGAATCTTCCAAATCCGCCGACGGTCGCACAACCAGCACAGAAAAAGTCGTGCGCCTCAACATCGTCGGCATCGATCCCCACCCTGAGGTAATCGGCTCAGAAGAACGTCCCGGCGTCACCAGCTATTTCTCCGGCAACGACCCCCAACAGTGGCACACCCGCGTCCCTCAATTTGCAAAAGTGATTTACCGTCACGCCTATCCTGGCATTGACGTGGTTTTCGAAATTCGCAATGGCCGCTTGGAATATGACTTTCTGATTGCTCCGCACGCCGATCCCAGCCTCATTCACGCAAACGTCGAAGGCGGTACGCTGCATCGCACCGCCACCGGAGATGTCCTTGTACGATTCGGCAAGCACGACGATTTCACGCTCAAGAAGCCCGACGCTTATCAGCCCGGACACGAGGGGCACGAGGATCAAGTTACAAACGTTCGTTACTCACTGCGCGGTCGCGACATGGCTTTCGCCCTAAATAACTACAACCACGACCTCCCACTCGTGATTGACCCCGCCTTGATTTTTTCAACCTTCTTGGTCAGCAATTGTCCGGTATCGACTTTCGATTCCCATTTCTCCGAATGCTCGGACTTCGTCAGCGATCTGGCTGTGGACAGCACCGGCATCTACATCGCTGGAGGTACAAACGCCACCAGTTTCCCGGGCGGCACCACTCCAGGTAGCGCAACCCGATCCTTTGTTGTGAAGTTAGACCCCAACGCCACTACAGTGATCTACATGGTCTTTCTGGGCGCTGGCAATGCTCTATCCGTTGCCGTTGACGCCTCCCACTCGGCCTACGTCACCGGGATCGCTCAGTATCCCGCGCCCACAGGTGCCGGTACATTGCCGACAACTCCAGGAGCCTTTAGCCAGGTTCCCGCCAATGCTTGCAGTACTTACTTAAGCGCGGTGTGTAGTGCTCCATACGCTGCAAAATTGAGCCCGGACGGCGCCACACTTCAATACTCCACCCTTCTCCAGGTGGTGACGCCCTCGGGGCAACCCAACGTTAGTTACGAGGCGGTACAGCCCCAACGCGGGAAGGTGGATGCTTCCGGATCCTTTTATGTGACGGGAACTACCACCTCCACGACACCTGCTGGAAACTCAGCCCTGTTGGTTGGCCCGTTTCCCGCCACTGTCGGTGCCTATCAAACTGCGCCACCATCAATTTATCCCAGTGGCTTCGTCATGAAACTCAATCCCTCTGGGTCCGCCCTTTCTTATGCAACCTTCCTTGGGGGACAAACCGATCAGCCCAATCAGGTTCTTAGTCTCGCTGTAGACTCCAGCGGTGCAGCCTACGTGGCAGGCTCCGCCAGCGCTGGCTGGCCGACTACACCCGGCGCATTTCAAACCGTTAATGCAGACGCACTCTACAACGACGGATTCGTCTCCAAACTGAGCCCGGATGGCAGGTCGCTCGTATATTCCACCTTTTTTGGTGGCCCTGGGAACGACTACATCACTGGCGTAGCTGTAGATATTTCGGGTCAGGCTACTATAGTCGGTTACGGTCCCAATCCCCCCGGTTCGGCCACCAACTGTCCACCAGCATCCCTGCAAAATCACTTATTCATTAGTAGATTCAATGCTGCAGGCTCCGCACTAATCTATAACGCATCATTCTGTTCTCAGTATGTTGGCGGCTTTACCGACGTCGCTTTGGATAGTTCCGGAAATGCCTACGCCGTTGGCGAACCCGGTGACCCCTCGGTATTTCCTCTCACGAATCCCATTCAAGCGTATCTTTCCGGCGGCCTCTCCGGCTCGCCGGACGCCGTAATGAAGGTGGATAACGCCGGGGCTATCGTATGGGCGACGTTCTTCGGGAATGTTCTCCCCGGCATAAATCAGAGAATTGCTGTGGATCCGTCCGCCAACGCTTACGTTTTGAACGGCACCGGCCCGACAACCGTTAACGCACTGCAACCAAATCCCGGGTTACCCCAAGACCCGACTCCATTTCTCGCGAAGATCGCCCCAAGCTTGGGAGCAGCTGTAATGGTCGTTTCTCCGAGGGCCGTCTCTTTCGGCGACCAGTTGGTTGGCACGTCAAGCGCTAGTTCCGATATCACGGTAGGTAACTTCGGCGACGCCACTCTCTCCGTCGCGAGTTCGATTTCAATCACCGGAGATTTTTCTCAAACCAACACTTGCACCGCCCCTATCCCCGGCGGTCAAAAGTGTGACGTTAACGTGGTCTTCAAGCCGACGACTCTGGGCAACCGGACCGGAACACTAACCGTTAGCGCCAGCGGGCAAACCACCCAGGTCATAGCGTTAACCGGAAACGGAACTGCGCCTGCCGAAACTTTCTCGCCTACCGCCCTGGCGTTCGAGCCTCAACTCACCGCCACCACCAGCTTGCCGCTCTCAATTCAAATCAGTAACAGCGGCACCGGCACCGGACCTCTGACCATCACCTCGCTCCAGACTACCGGCGACTTTGCCCAGTCAAACGCTTGCGGTTCGCCCGTTGCTCCCGGAACCAGCTGCACCGTTCAGGTGACTTTCACTCCCACCGCGCTCGGTAATCGCACAGGTGTTCTCACCATCACTGACAACGCGCCGGGTAGCCCGCACACCGTCGCCCTCAGTGGCCAGGGCACAACTCAGCAAGCTAGCGTCAATCCCACTTCGCTGACTTTCGTCTCGCAACCCGTAGGCGCGTCCAGCACCGGAGCGGTCGTCACGCTGCACAATTCCGGCACCGCCGTCCTCGCAATTTCTTTCATATCCATCACCGGAGACTTCGCCCAAACCAACAATTGTGGCGCCTCTCTGGCTGGTGGCATGGATTGTCAAATCACCGTCACCTTCACGCCCACAGCCGCTGGCAACCGCGCCGGCACCCTCTCCATCGCCGACAGCTCCACAGGCAGCCCGCAAACCGTCGCGCTCTCCGGCATGGGAACCGACTTTTCCATTGTTGCTGCCACTGGCAGTTCTGCTTCCGCTACGGTCACAGCAGGTCAGCCCGCTACCTATAATCTGCAATTGAGTCCCACTGGTTTCAGCGGCACGATCACTCTGACTTGCGCCGGCGCGCCATCCACAGTTACATGCACGCCCGCTCCCGCTACTTTAACCACCAACCGAACGTCACCCGTATCCTTCGCCGTGAACGTCACCACTCAGGCTCATTCCGCACTTTTCCGCCCAGCTCCTGAATCCTTCCGCAGACCGCCAATTTCGCCCACGGTACCCGCAATATCCTTGTTAACCGTAACGTGGTTTATCTTCCTCGCCCTGCTTCTCGGCGGCACACAGCTTTCTCGCCGGCCCCTACATGTGCGCGTCAAATCCGCCTGCTTCCTTGCTATCGCTTCAGCGGCAATCTTCCTCGCCGCATGCGGCGGAGGCTCGACCACCACGCCCCCCAATGTCGGCACGCAGAAGGGCACCTACACGCTAGTGCTCACCGCCAAGTCAGGCACCTTAACCCACACCATGAACCTAACGTTAAACGTGAATTGACATTTCAACGCCGTTATCAGGCCACAATTTGGTGCAGGGATAAGATTAAGAGTTGCATAGAGTACCGTGTTGATTATTCATCTGTTCTGGAGGCAAGTTGGAAGGGCTAAAAACCTTCTTTCTCCGTG